>Ga0222715_10003226_pt1 | contig 14614 bp, 17 predicted proteins | sample C33_9DmetaG_FD_165056 | JGI IMG/M metagenome (GOLD analysis project Ga0222715, IMG submission 165056) | Estuarine water microbial communities from San Francisco Bay, California, United States - C33_9D | ecosystem: Environmental > Aquatic > Marine > Unclassified | place: USA: California...
CATTTGTGACAACCCTATATATCACCCTATCACCGATTGTCCCCTTAACAACCCTTAGTCACCCTATCTACCACCAGTCATCAGTTGTTCCTTTTGATAATATTTTTCTTGTCATTTGTGACAACCCATTCCACTTGTCCAAAAGAACAACATTTTTCTTGTTTTTTTGAACAACCCTTAGTCACCATATCATCAAGTTGTCCCTTTGAACAACATTTCTCTTGTCATTTGTGACAACCCTATATATCACCCTATCACCGATTGTCCCCTTAACAACCCTTAGTCACCCTATCTACCACCAGTCATCAGTTGTTCCTTTTGATAATATTTTTCTTGTCATTTGTGACAACCCTATTCCACTTGTTCCTATGAACAACATTTTTCTTGTTTTTTTTGAACAACCCTATCATCAACTTGTCCCTTTGATAACATTTCTATTGTCATCTGTGACAAACCTATCACCTTATCATCAAGTTGTCCAAAATGACAATAATTTCTTGTTACTAAAAAACTATTCCAAAAATACCCTATATATTACTTAAAGTTGTCAAAAGGGACAATAAAATATTGTTTTTTGTGACAACCCTGACCGTCTCCAAAACTGGTCCTACAAAAATTTGGAACTCGGTGAGAGAAAGATGGTTCCACAACAAGGGAGTAGTTAGACCACAAACCCTATCTACCACCGGTCACCAGTTGTTCCTTTTAACAACATTTTTCTTGTTTTTTTGAACAACCCTATTCACCCTATCTACCACCAGTCACCAGTTGTCCCTTTTGACAATAATTTCTTGTTACAAAAAAACTATTCCAAAATCCCCTTATATATTACTTAAAGTTGTCCCTTTTGACAATATTTTTCTTGTTTTTTGTGACAACCCTGACTGTCTCCAAAACTGGTGTTAAGAATTTTGGGAACTCGGTGGTGAAAACATGGGTTCCCAACAAGGGAGTAGTTAGACCACAAACCCTATCCTCCACTTGTTCAAAATGACAATAATTTCTTGTTTCCAAAATCCCCTTATATATTACTTAAAGTTGTCAAAAGGGACAATATTTTTCTTGTTTTTTTGTGACAACCCCTCCCGTCTCCAAAACTGGTCCCACAAAAAAATGGAACTCGGTGGGATAAAGTTAGTATTCCACCAAGATGGTAGTTAGACCACAAACTCAAGAATAAAGTTAAAGGTTCCGTTAACTATCAAGGTAATATGGAAACTACGGAATTTCTGGTGAATATGCTTTCGGTGAGCTTAAGCTTCTATCAACTGCGGGAAAATCAAAAGACCGTCAAACTGCTAAAAAGAATTCACAGACAGGGGTATAGAACCTCCCTAAGGGCAAAACCACCCATAAAGTTGTTGAAGTAATTTTTTTATAAACATATTATATAAGAGAAGATAAATGGCTAGTAAATTTTATAAAAAAGGTAAAATGAAGTATAACAGCGTTATAATTAACGCAGTACCAATGGATAAAAACATGCCAAAAAGATTTAGGGTTATAAAAACAGAGGGTGATGGTTATTGTGGATATTATGCCTTAAATATTGGTTTGGGTATGTGCGGTAACAATAAAGGAAAAAACGAAAGTGCAACCAACATAAAGAAAGCATTCAAAAATTTTGTAAATAAAGGAGGTAATAAAAACATTCTAGCTTTCGAAACTAGAAGAAGTTCTAGTAAAAACTGGGAACTTGCTAATAATAAAATTAGCAAATTTGAAATGGAAGGTTTTGCTAACGAAGGACTGAGTTATTTTAATAAATATAGAAAAGGTGAAAGAAACCTTAATTGGGTGGAACCAAGCTTTTGGATATGGGCTTGTATTGAATATAATGTGGAGATTAATATTTTAGTAATTACAAGAGACTTTAAAGTTTGGTACAGTTATAAACCATTTCAGGGAGAAAACCTTTGTAAAATATACATTCTTGGAAGAGACAACATCCATTATTCCGCCTTGGAACCCGTAGATGAGAAAAAACCCAATAATAATGAAAGTTTGAGGAGAGCCATAGAGCAAAGCAAGATAACGGTGGAGGAGAACAACGAAATTAGGAGAGCCATAGAGCAAAGCAAGATAACGGTGGAGGAGAACAAAGCGAAAAGGAAGGCGAAAAATTTAGAAAAGAGAAAGGCTGAAGCGAAAAATTTAGAAAAGAGAAAGGCTGAAGCGAAAAAAAGGGAGAAAAAAATCACTTCCCCCATCAAGAGAGAGAACAACCAACTTAGGAGAGCCGTGGAGCAAAGCATTATAACGGCGATTGAGAACGAAGCGAAAAGGAGAGAGGCTGAAGTGAAAAAAAGGGAGAAAAAAATCACTTCCCCCATCAAGAGAGAGAAACAAGCGGAAAGGAGAGGAGTCACCTTGAATATGGTAACAAACAGCAGTATTAATTCTCTTAAAGAAAATATAAAAAGAAGAATAGAAAAACGAAAAAATGCTATTAAAACTTTATTGATTAATTATAAAAGTGGAAAAATTAATAGTTCAACAATTTTGAAGAAAAGGTTACAAGAATTAAGAGATGAGAAAAATAAGAATAGACAATTAATTAATAATCTCAAAAAAAATATTAGTGAAAGAAATTATAGAGAATTAATTAGAATTTTAGAAAATTGAGCCGATACAAACAGTTAAAATATTTTTTTTGTTTTTTTATTAATAATGGTGAGAGGAGGTGGAGTGTTTGGAAACAACAATAATAATGAAAGTTTGAGGAGAGCCCTTGCGAATAGCATGTTAACAGTGAATGAGAACAACCAATTGAGGAGAGCCATTCAGGAAAGTTCTATATATAGGAACAACAACCAAGCAGCGAACAACAATCTGGAGAGAACCATGAGGAGCCTTAAAAACTTGAGACCACTCACCAACAACGAAAAGAAAGAATTAAAGAGAAAATACGGTAGAATTAAGTTTGAAAATACGAAAGCACAGAAAGTAGCAAAATATAAAAATGATGAAGAATTAAAACGAATTAATACTATAAGAAGTAATCTTGAAAAAAAAATGAGAGAAAAAACTTTAAGGAATAAATTTAAATATTTATCGTGTCTTACCCCATATAATTCTACTATGAAAAACATCAGTACTAAGGAATTAAAACAAAAAATAGAAGCAGGTAAAGGTCTTTTGAAGGAGATTGGGCGCCATATTATTAAGGTTGATAATATGAAAAATTTAGATAAGAAGAAAATATGGAAAGACTATTATAAAGGTAAATTTGATAATGCCACTCTCAACGCAAAGTTGAGAAGCCTTATCACTGCGGAAAAAGAACTTTATGCTCGAGCAAGGAAAAATGTAGATAAGAAGAGAATAAATAATTTAGAGAAATTAGTTAAGCAACTTAAAAACGAGTTCGCAAGAAGGTATAAATGATGTTTTGTAATAATACAATCTAAACGAGTATTAAAATAATTATTTATTATTATCTTTTGATAAATAATTATTTTATTGTAGTATATAAAGGGACCCATGGTAAAAGGGTTATCTAAAAAACCAAAGGCCTTAGTCGTCTCAAATGTTAGAAAAACAGTTCCCTCCAAGATTATAGGTTTAAAAACAACCCCTTACAAGATTGTTTCTGGTGATAAAAAATCAAGTCTAAAATTTAAAGCAACGAAACAAAGCAAAAAAATTCAAATTTTTGGAGAAAGGGGTAGTTACAAGGACGTGGGGAAACTTATCTCGAAGGTGAAAATTATTTCAAAAAAGTTCAAAACAAAGGAAATCGTAGCCATGGTAGACCCCATGGAAGACGGTGACATAAGAACATACCTTTTGAAAGGGTTCACCAGCAAAATTAGATACATAAATGGGAAAATACAAATGGTCTACATAGAAGGAAAGAAGAAGATCACCTCGGCGTCCAGAACCAAAGTAATGGAGAAGATTTATACAATAAAGAACGGAATTCTCTCGGGAGGGTTCGTTCCAATCCAAGTAACATTGGATCCCGAACTTTTACTGTTCATGGAAAAACTATTGAATGAACCCGTAGAATATGCAGGAACGATGAGACTCACCAATAAGAAATTCAACAGCGCAACCAAGAAGTATAAGTTCGTGGCAAAACGAAGCAAGGTCGTGAAGGGGTCAAATACTCAATTCATTTCGTATGTTCCGGTTATAGAAAAAGACCAAAAGGAATTTGTCAGCTTCCACACACATCCCAAAATCTGTTACGCAAAACATGGTTCGTGTATTGCACCTCCAAGTGACCAAGACTATCAAGCGATTACCCTTAGGTGCCTCATGCTAAATGAAGCAGCTCACTTCGTTATCACGCCAGAATCCGTCTATACCATGGAACTCAACATACAAGTTAGGGCCCTAGGAAGAATGATGACGCACGATGAAAAAGTGTTATTCGCAAAAAAGACACACGACCTCGTGACAAAGGAAATGGAAAAGGTATGGGGTTTATGCTATATGAAAAATGATATCATTCTTCCCATAAGAAGGGCCGGAGGAAAGGTAAATCAAGTAGGTGAAGGACCGAACTTGAAGTTTATATTGAACTATAGAGGAAAACAAACCGTGACAAACAGCATATACGAACTCTTTGACAAGGCGAAGGAACAAGGAATAAATATCAAGTTCAATCAAAATACTATGAGAAGACGAAGGGAACGTTTTTTGAGACAAGTGAGTGAACCCATTAACAAAATAACCATAGCTAATATGGGAATACAAAGCATAATAGATAAATATGGTATTACCGATGATATATCAAAAATTCCAATATTCTCTATAAATGCTCATCACATAGATGTCGGTGGGGATTACTATACCCATAATTATAGGTCTCCCATCACGATAGAAATACAACAAGATATAACACTCATGAAACCAGCACTAAGCAAATCTAAGTCAATTCACAGTTTCAAGAGAAGTACAAATAGAAGTCCGGAATTTATGAATACCACATAAGTCTATACAAAAAAAGGAAGGGAAATCTAAGGGGAGGTCATAATTTTTCTTACAAGGTTTCTCGGGAGCCCCTTCATGGTGAGGTAGTGCTTGGTGAGTTGTTTGTTTCCCAATAGTCGGGTGAGGGTCTTCCTATTCCTCTTCTTCAAATGGTCCGAAACTGCGGAAGTTCCGGGTGGTATCTTTCTCATGCGGATGAACCCAGTTTCAAGGGTCTTCCTATCCTTGTTATTAAGTGACTTCATGTAGGTTTTGTTAATAACGAGTTTCGCCGTTCTTAAATCCCTAAGTCTTAGAATTCTTTTTGCCACGGGAAGGGGGAGTGGCTGTCTCTTGGTGAGATACTTCACCATCGTGGGGTGGCTTTCTCTAATCGTTATAACGAAATGGTAGTCACTTTCGGGAATCTTTATCCCCTTGTCTATAAGGAACTTTGATATAAACAAGTCCGAGATGGTGTATCCATAGACGATATCATCCCTATCCAGTTTCGCTTTCTTCACATCCAATAGATACTTCAAGAGAGATACATTATCTTCCTCCATTACAATTCTCGCCAGAGTCTTTCCTCCACACTTGACATTAATATTGCCTATCATGTCAATCAGGGACTTTAATGTAGTTTCATTCTGTCTGTTATACGACGATAACATCTTTTCTATCCTTTTGACGATAGTGCAGTCCATGTTATTATATATTTAGATTATATATTAATATGAATTTTAATATGTCTCAAGAAGAACTTGAGAATTATACGAATAAAAATGAGTATCCATCAAATAATTTTAAAAGAATTGGAATTTTACACTATATTGTAAATTCAAAAAAAATAAGTGCCAATAATTTAAACATGTTTTTGAATAAGAGAAATGATATAAATATTAACAGCAAGCATAAACTTTTTTTTGGAGGAACGCCTCTTCATGTGGCAGTCAAGTTGAGAAATTACAAAAAGGTAAAGGTTCTTTTGAACAAAGGGGCTAAAATAAATATAGAAGATGCTAAATATAGAAAACCAATTGACTATGCAAAGCTCGGCGACAATAGAATGAAAAATTTACTTTCGCCTCAACGAGTGAAAAATAATTTCAAACTGCTATCTTTGTTGTATGGAAAAAAAGGATTTTCGCCATCTCTGGCTTCTCATTTTGCATACAAGGGTCTTTCAAAAAACAGAAAGAGAATTGTGAACAAATTTAGGAATAAGTCTTCTTAAACCTCGGCGAGAACTCGTAGGTGGATTCCTTTAGTGCCTTGGCATACTTGAGGGTTCCCAATTTCCACGCAGTCCCCACCTTACTGTCTTTCTTTTTATTCAGTAGGGCGGAGATTAAGACCATTAGGTTCAATGTGTTGCTCATACTATTATTTTATAAATTAAACCATTTCCCTAGCCAGATTTACGGCAGCCTTTTTGGATAGGTGATTGAGACGTGTGGAAATCTTTGCGTGCATAGTAGTCACCTTCTTCATTTCCTTCACCACTCTATCGGCATCGTTCAGGTGTTTCTTGGCTTCCTTTCTCAAGAAATCCTGCATCTCATTCGGTGCCGTATTCTTACTCTTGCCCAAGGCCCTTAGGGTTCTCATGTCCCTGTTAAGGTCCTGTGCAAGAATACTATATCTCCTCGCAAGAACGTCCAACGCTCTCTTCTTCCGCTCGAGGTTCATCAACGCAATTACTGCCTTTGACTTCATTTCTTACTAGTGGACGATAAAATTTTCGCCATGGAGATGATTCTCTTTTTTAGGAGTAAATTTATTCTATTTCGTGCCATCGTCATCTTCCTTTCCAGATTCTTAATCGTCTTATTATCGTTCTTAATCTGCTTCGTATATTTTTCTATTTTCCTTTTGTGGATGGCGCTGTTTCCTACCCCCTTTCTCATGAGGCTCATATGATATTTCCTCCAGCTCTTCCTTGATGCAACAGCCCCCTTAGTATTGTTCACAGTTTCAATCATTTCACGCATTTTCAACGGGTTCTTGTTTTTTGCGAGAACGGAGATGCTATTCGCCACGTTCTTCATTTCTTACTAGTGGACGACAAATTTTTTGCCATGGCGAGGATGGTCTTCCTTTTGACGATTGAGTAGCGCTTTCCCACCTTCCTCAGGTGGCTTTTGATGGATTCAATCTTCTTGTCAATCTGTTTTATGACGCTTTCCAGATCACTAATCATCTTTCTCTTTTCTGCGGAAGAGACTATATTTGGAGAAAAGAGACGAGGAGGACGCTTGAGTTGTTTTACGGTTTTCTTCCACATCTTCTTCATGTCCTTATAGGTTTTTATGGACCCCTGAAGATTTTTCGCCTCCTCCTTCATTTTCCTTTGGAGATTTGCGTATCTCTGTGCGAGGTTCTTCATATATCAATTAAATATTTTTTTTTGTACCACTTGATGGTTTTTTCCATTCCCTCTTCCAAATCCACCTTTGGTTCCCACCCCATGTCCTTTAGTTTTTTATCCTCTATGAAATACCTTTTATCGTTGAATGGCCTATCATCCACGAATTCGATGGAAGGTTCGAGGGGCATTTCAAAATATTCGCATATCCTTCGTGCGATGTTCATGACGCTGTGTTCCTCTTCGGTGGCGATGTTGTATATCTCTCCGGTGACGCCCTTGTGGAGGATGAGGTCGAACGCCTCCACCACATCGTCTATGTAGAGGTAGGAACGAATGGTGTGTCCCTTCCCGTGGATGGTCATGGGTTTCCCCTCGATGGCCGCCACACAGAACTTGGGGATGAGTTTTTCGGGATACTGTCCCGGGCCATAAACGTTGTTCCCACGAGTGATGATTACCGGCAAATTGTAGCTGTGGGCGTATGCCGTGACGAGCATTTCCGCAGCAGCCTTCGTGGCCGAGTAGGGGTTGGTGGGGTTGAGGAGGGACGTCTCCTTAAACGGCGCATCCCCCTTAGTCTCTCCATAGACCTCGTCCGTGCTCACATGGATAAACCGTTTCAAATTTGGATTGTTTTTTGCACTTTCCAGAAGCACGTGGGTTCCATAGACATTATTTTTGGTGAATTCGAAGGAGTTTCCAAAGCTGTTGTCCACATGCGTTTGGGCTGCAAAGTGTAAAACCACGTTAATGTTCTCCGTTTTCATTATGTAGCTAACAAAGTCTGCGTTGGTGATGTCTCCCTTCGCGAATTTGAAATTATGGTTCCTCATCACGGGTTCAAGGTTTTTCAAATCGGCGCAGTAGTCGAGGCGATCCATGACCACGATATTGTAATATGAATAATTGATGGCCAAATGTTTGGCGACGTGGCTTCCTATGAACCCCGCCCCTCCGGTGACCAAAACATTCATTTGTTATTATTTTCCCCAAATGTTTAATGTAGCGTGTGGCACCTCTTCCACTCGAGTGCCAGATTCACGATTTCACTCCAATCCGGGCACACATGTCCTTCATGGCACAAGTGTGAACCACGCCTACGGTCGTTGTCCTTCCAAAAAAGTCCTTCACACTTTATCTCTTCCCACATCCACCCTTCTTCATTCACCACAGAATTTATCTTATCTTTCGGGTATAATGTTTCCAACGCAGCTTCGATATTTTGGGGGTTTGTTTTATACCCTATTATTTTGTTATTTTCCATGATTGGAATTGGCAAATGATAGTAAAAAGCGAGATCGGGATTGCAAATCTTTTTTATCATCATTTCCCTAATCCATTTGGCATCAGTAGACACCAGATAGGTTAATCTATTTTTTAGTGTTTTTTGGTCGAGGACACACTCTGGCTCGCCCATGTTTTTTTCTGGATGACCAAGGGGCTGGAGAGAGACCTGAATATTTTTTTTCAGTAAAAAACAATTTAAGGGTGCGATACGCTAATGATAAATAAAAAGGTGTCCTCATAGTAGTTAATATGTCATATTACACGAATCCGGGCGTGGGAAATCCCCGTTTCCCATACAAGTCCTTTTTCACTTCCATAGACGGAAACGTGGCCCCCACGGAATATGTTTACAACACGAAGACGAATGATCTGTTCACGATGAGAAGTTTCCGTGACGTCACCAACGAGGTATTTGCGGACTTCACGGCTTTGGGTCACGGAGTTGGGGCCCCCACTACCTACCGTTGGTTCGCCAATTACGCGCAGACAAATGCGAAGCTGATACTTTCCCTTAGTGCCATAGGCGACCCTTCCAATCCCGAGAACGTTATTTTGGACTTGAGGGGCACTTTAAAAACGCCCATCATCTATTTTAGGGAGGCGAGGGACTACGATTACTACGGAAGCACGGCGGGGCGCCTTAGATTTGACGACACTCGTTTCCTTATGAATTTTCAGCGTTACATTTACATAGGAACGAATACGAATCCCACGGACAATGCATTGAACAATTACAAGTTGTATGTGGACGGAAACGAGCGGATCGCCCAGACCCTTTTTGTGGACAATGCGATTGGGATTGGGACGCTCAATCCCGTCCAAGCGTTGCACGTGGAGGGTAAGGGTTACATCAGGGACTACCTTGTCACCCCCGCCATAAGGAGCGTCAGCGAGCAAATCACGTTGGAGATGAGCACGCTGAACCGCACCATATTCACCTACGCGGGGAACAAAAATGGTTTTTTCGACAACGTGAACGGCAATATGTTCGTGACGAGCAACGTGGGTTACCTGTCCGAGGTCACCGTGCACACCTATCGCCCCGATTACTTGCTTAGCACGGTGAATAACAACCTTATCATGGAGCAGTACGCCAGCTACGTGAAGGTCAACAAGCTATTTGGAATCGGCAAGGTTCCTCAGAACGGTTCTTTGGACGTAAACGGGATAACTGCCACCGATGTTCTGAGAACTTACGTTTGTCGTTCATACGATAACGAAAACACATACATTTCGATTGGGTTTTCCAATGTGGACGTATACACCAATTCAAACCCTAACGTGTTGTTAGGTGCATCCGGGCATAACTTTTATTACCTCAATCAGAGGTACCTGGTGACCAACCCCGTGGGAACCATTCTTAGACACCAAAACAATGACAAGTTCGTGGTGTCAAACTTCAGTTACTTTTTGTCGAACGTCGGAATAGGAACGCCCAATCCCGGATACGAACTGGATGTGAGTGGAAACATTCATTGCGACAAGTTGATAACGGACAACTTAACTTCTCCCAACATTTCTTGCGTAAATATTTACGTCACCAACGTCATATCTCCCATTAACCCCGATAACAAGATTACCTTTGGACTGTCCAGTGTAACGTTCAATTCTCCCACCACCCCAATATTATACCTTTCACCGTTTAGCACGTATTTCAACCGAAATCTAGGGATATTCGTGACCAATCCCGAATACGCTCTTGACGTTCAGGGAGAGATTCGTTCTTCCAACGCCATGATATGCTTTAATTTCATAAACGAGGCGACTCAAAACGTGTCTGGATTGCAGATGGATACTGCCGGAAACGTATTCATATCCAGATTGGGTTTTAATGTGATTACTCTGACATCCACGAACGCCTCATTCAAGCTTGGGACGAACCTATACTTGTTGGCGTCTTCTGGATTGTTTGGTTCCAATACGACCCTTTATGTTAACAACGAACCCATTTTTAAGTGTTTTTCGGGCAGTGCTTATTCTCTGAAGCCCCTCGCCGTGAATAAAAGCACGATAACGCAAGGGTATGCCTTGGATGTGAACGGGGACTGCAACATCGATGGAAATATTTACGTGAACGGCACCTTGCTTCGCACGGGAACTACTCTTAAAACGGGGAACAACACTACGGGTCTCTTTATCGACACAAACACCGGAGACGTGACGGTGGGGTGGCAGAGCACGGGTTCTAAGATTGAGCTTTTGGAGAATGACATCGTAGTGACGACCAACGACCTTTACACGAACATGGAGATAAATGAAGCGTTTATTAAATTTTACATTTACAATAACTTAAAATTTTTTTTGGGCACTACAACCGGATACTTCAATCCTCTCAGCATGGGGTTTGGAGGTCAAACCAATCCCAGCTACGCAGTGGATGCATTTGGAAGCATAAATGCTTCGGGAGCAATGATTTCCAATCAATTTGGGAGCGTTGTCAGAAATGGTGGTATGAGGATAAATTCGTCAAACAATGTGGAAATTTACAGAGAGGGTTCATCTGGACTTACTCTATTTGCCTCCACATGTCAGGTAAACCGAGGGGCATTTTATTTGGTGGCACCTTCGGGCAGTTCGCCAAATATGTCTCTTTATGTGGGTTCGTCATTCTATTCCACATTCTTGTCTGCGACCGGTTTGAATGAAGTTTATCATCTTATGAATACCGATGGCGATGTATCATGGTATGGGTCTGCCGCTAATGCGGTGTCTCTTCGTGGACTGTTAGACTTTCAAGGGAATTGGTATGGAACTGCTTTTCAAATATTGTCGGACAGAAGGTTTAAGGAAAATATCGTATCCCTGGACGACGACACATCCAAAGACATCATAAATAGGATAAACCCTGTCAGATACAATTTGAAGAAGAGTGGCGAGGAGCAGTTCGGTTTCATCGCGCAAGAGGTCGAGGAGGTGTGTCCCATGATGGTTAAGGTCGGAAAGGGTTCTATCGACTTGGACGACACGTGCCACGTGATGATGGACGGCGATCGCTACTACATGCACCGATGTCAAAGTATGAGTGAATACGTCTTGGGAAACCGGGTGAGTATAAAAGGGATTGGAAAGATTGAGATAGAGGAGGTTGTGGACGAAAAGGTATATTTGAAGAGGGACGAGGAGGAAAAGCTAAAGGAGGGTGAAATCGAGGTCAACGGGGTTGAGATTTCCGATATGAAGAGTATCAATTATACCAATATGATTCCGGTGCTCGTTTCGGCGGTCCAGAGTTTGACCGCGCAGGTGGAGTCCCTGACAGCACGTCTATCTGCACTGGAAAATATGTCTTCCAATTAGTAGATGAAGGAATACTTCGAACTGGTTGTAGACAGCACGACGAGGAAGGACCGTCTGACCACGCACGCCAACACCTTCACGAGTCACCTTAGCAATCCCCTCTATGCGGTGGAGAACATATCGCTGGTGTCGTGTTCCATCCCCTACATCAACGGTTCCCATCCTAGCGTGAATATCGATGTACACGCCTACTACATCGTGTTGGAGATACCCAATTACGGTATCATCACGAACGACATCTACACGGTGAGGAACCCGCCCAATTCCGGCGAGACCAACCTCAATTTTTCCTACACGGGTTCCCTTATCGTTCCGCAGATTGACGGATCCACGCCCACGAACTACATCATAAGCGGAGTGGACCAGGAGATAACCCTGAACAAGAAGATTCCGGTGATGGATTCGGTGAAGATAAGCGTCTACTACTACAACAGTTCCACCGAAAAATACGAACTCTACCCCTTCGACGAGAGCGGAGGAACGGTGGAGGAGTTCGTGATAAAGTTCACCGTGAAGGCAACCAAGGACAAAAGGGAGGCAATTAAGATAATTCCAAAAGCCAAGCCCCTTCCACCTCCACCAGCCCTTGACGCAAAATCGTTGGAGCCTTTATTTGAGAAGTATTTGAAACCGCTTGAAAAGAGGGAGGTCCATCACGGACAGGGTCGTTTCAAGTGGATTGTGTTGTTTGTATTTGCTGGTCTATTTGGTTTTTACTTTTTATTTAGTAATAAGCATGAGTGACGAAGCCAATAGGAGACTGCTGGCCACCCAAGCGAGGATCTCGCACTGACCCTTTGAGTAGCAGTCGATGGCGTAGGGCCAGAAAAGCATTGTCAATACGACCACGAACAGACCAACCAGCTTTCCGGTGGTGATTCTGGAGTAGTCCATACGCATGAGGGCGTTGAGGAAGGTGATGACACCCGCCAAAAGGGCAATCTTTGCCTGGATCGTGAGATTATCGTAAATTGCCATAATGCGCGACATTTCTTTTTTCCTATGGTAATGATATAGATTATTATTATGAATATGAAAATTAAGATTAGACCAATGAAGATGGGAGACTATGGATACAAGGGTGTGATAAACTTGACAAAGCTGGCGAGGCATCGGGCCTTGTTGAAGATCCTTAGGGAGAAGAAGGGCGAGACGCCCATGGCACTTTACCGCAGACTGAATGTGCTGATGATTTACACGAAGAATAGGTCCCCCAAAATTTCCAAGGTGTTCAAGGAGGACCGAGACTGGATTGCCAAGAAGTTCAAACTGACACGACTGGATTGAAGAAATCATATTCCATGTCGCTGTCCATCACATCATCCCAAGGGTCTTCGTCAAACATCGTATTATCCCTTTTTGCGTAGAACAATTTCAGGTAGTCCAGATCAAAGTAGTCCCTGAGATGTTGCGTTAGCAGGATGCTGGTATAGTAGCTGGTTCTCCGCAAGGCATTATCTCCACTTCCGTCGTAGTGCTCCATGTAGTCGAGGTCCTGTTTGTGGATCACCCTATCAAAGTCTGCGATGATTTCCATGCACGGGGTGAGAAGGTGCTCGTGCTCGTTGTAGTTCTCCGTATAACGCTCCTCGTAGTCATTCGTCCACCCTCTGCGAAGGGTGACATCCTCTATGAACTTGGCGAAATCCTTCTCGGCAAGCTCATACATGTTCAAAAGGTTCCAAACGATGTTATCCTTGTCGAAGAGCGTGTCGATGCGTCTAAATTCATAGCGAAAGTTCTTGTCCTTGCCAAAGGTAAAGCGAAAAGTGAGGTTTTTCGATCTACCCTTGATGTCGAGAAGGCAGGCACGGTGGTAGATGTTTTGCGCGAGGTCAAGGGGTAGGGACTCCATTTTGATTTCTGAATACCTTCGGTGCCACCCCACCACCTGAATAAAAATTTTAATATTCAGTGACTGACAATCTTGTGCGTTTTGTTAGTGTGCTTTTGGAGGAACCGTTATTCCACACTTCCTTTTTATTGAAAATGATCCAGTGGTGATTGGAGAGTTCATAGTGCATGGGTCCCTGACCCTCGGTGTTGATGTAAAGATTGCTGAATGGTTTATGTTTTGTCTTACTATACAATTTCTCTATATCAATCATAACTTTTGTTTTCTTCAGTTTGGGATCCCTTCTTAATTCCTCTAAAAATCGTCTCTGCATGGAGGGGAATCCATTCGAATGTTTTATTTCTTCGTAGCTATAATTCTGTTCTCTGTAGGCCCTCACGATGGCCGTTGCAAGATTTTTGTTCCTAATGATGTTCTTATCGTGTAGTGTCGCAAATCCAAAATCAATAATATAAATTTGTATATGGTTTCTATTTTTCAATACGTATCCCACATTGTCATCCTTGAGGTCCGCATGAACGAAGCGCAATTTGTGCATTTTAGTTATAAGTTTCTCTATTTGTTTTTTTATTTCCTTTTTTCGTTTTGCATAGAGAATGGGGCATTTTTTCATCATGGTATAGAGGTCTCCGTCAATTTTATCCATAATCATATACATGACATACCTTCCACCGGACTTTCCTATTATTCCTGCCTTGTGCACTTTCGGTCCCACGCCCTCCCTCCCCATTCTCACGGCCACGGCGATTTCCTTTCTCCCCACCTTAAGAGTATAGGGTTTATATAGTTTAACTACCCTTTTCCGGTCACCCTGAATATTGAAAACGGCTCCGTAGGCACTTTCGGAACCTATTCGTTTTCCCAATTTGAAATCCAAGCGGGAC
>Ga0222715_10003233_pt1 | contig 14598 bp, 16 predicted proteins | sample C33_9DmetaG_FD_165056 | JGI IMG/M metagenome (GOLD analysis project Ga0222715, IMG submission 165056) | Estuarine water microbial communities from San Francisco Bay, California, United States - C33_9D | ecosystem: Environmental > Aquatic > Marine > Unclassified | place: USA: California...
AAATTTATACTACTATTATCAACCTCATCTCCTAACATATCAATTCCTTCAGGAAGATTATTTTCATCAAGTGTTACTTCAAATTTTAATATTTTTTTCATTCTATGGTTTGTATTTTGATTGATTTAGTATTTTCATGAAATCCTCTTCAAACATAAGCTCATTAATAGAAACTTCATTATTATTTTTCATGTATTTCTCAACAATATTATTTCCAATGAAGTAAGCTATTCTTGAAGGCGATTCTTGTGTCATTCCTTTTGAAAAAGGGGCATGATTAAGATACGATCTATATTCTTTTTCTCTACTTGAAAACAATAGGTCATTATCTATTAAAAATGCCCAAATAGATGATTCATTTTTGTCACACCATTCTAAATCATTATTGCTAAATCTTAATTGATCTGCAAGAGGAAAATTCTCAAGCGTATTAGAAATTAAATACATTATTTTTCCTTTATATATTAATTCAGAAAGAAAATTATTTCGCTTATTAGTAAAACTAAAAAAACTATCATACCATGCCTCCAAAACATTAGGAGTAACAAATCTAGCTTGCTTTTGAAAACGCAAATATTCTGGATCACCCAGTCTTTGGTAAAAAACACTATTTTTCCCAAGATAAAAATCTAAACCAATAGCAATAAGAGAGTCTTCAACAATTATACCATAATTAAAACCACTAAACATTGTGATAATATTTGGAATAGGATACTCTGGAAATAAAGTTTTAAAATTATATACAGAATTACCTATATTATCTTTTAAATTATTAATGGAAGAAAATCTCATATTTATAGAGTCATAAACCTCCCTCATATCATTATTATTAATAAATGATAAAATTTGACTATTAACTATTGTATCATTATTGGTATTGAAAAGAAAATTATAATAAGAAAATGCAAAAGATCCAATTTCATCTTCCCACTTTAATCGATCAGCAAAAATATTAGAATCGTTAGTTTTAAAAAGCTGATTTTCAAATCGGTATATTTCAATTGTATTTTCATCTTCTTTATTTAAATTACATGTAACAAAAAGCAAAAGAAAGATTGTAGTGAAATATTTCATATAAAACAAAGATAATAATCCCGTACATTTGCAACAAGCTTATGAAAACAAAAGAAATTATTGATCATATAAAGAACTGGCTAATTTCATATAATAAAAGTTCTAGAACCAAAGGATTTATTATTGGAATTTCAGGCGGTATCGACTCTGCAGTAACCTCAACTTTATTAGCCCAAACTAATCTACCATTACTTTGTCTTGAGATGCCAATTTATCAGAACTCTAAGCAAGTTTCAAGAGGTAAAAAACATATAAAATGGCTAGAAAAAAAATATGAAAATGTAAGCTCTTTAGAAATTGATTTAACAGATCTTTTTGAAAGTTTTAAAAAAATTTTAAATACTGAAAATCAAGACACAAATCTTGCTTTGGCTAATACCCGATCAAGATTAAGAATGACAACCCTGTATTACAATGCCCAAATAAATAATTATCTGGTCGCTGGTACTGGTAATAAAGTAGAAGACTTTGGTATAGGCTTTTACACAAAATATGGCGATGGTGGTGTTGACATAAGCCCAATAGCAGACCTATTAAAATCTGAGGTTTTTCATCTTGGAAAAGAGCTTGGAATAATAAATGAAATTCTAATAGCCCCTCCTACTGATGGGCTTTGGGATAACAACCAAACTGATGAAGAGCAGATTGGCGCAACTTATGATGAATTAGAGTGGGCTATGAAAAACCTCAGTAAGCAAGAGCTTTCTCATAAAGAAGAAAAAATAATGAATATTTTTAAAAAATTTAATCTTGCAAACAAACACAAGATGATACAAATTCCAGTTTGTAAAATTCCTAAAAAATTCAGAAGCTAGTTATAGCACGTAAGATTTATCAGGCCTTATTTAATAGTAAACAAATATCCAAAGAATTTTTCATTAAATTAGCGATAACAAAACAAAAACATAATCTATGAAAAATATTGAAACACCTCTAACGTGGGGATTAGGAGTTTTAGCTATTGTACTAATTGTACTTAGCTCACTAAATACAACATCAACAGACTTTAATATTAGTAATGTAAATTCAGATGTAAATGATGGCTTTAATCTAAATCATGACCATCAAACTCAAAACGAATCATCATTTAATATAAAAGATCCAAATATGGGTATGGCTGCAATGGCAGTAGACTTAGAAGTAATTAGCGATTTAGCTGGAGATAGTTTAGAAGGAATAATTATTTTTGAAGAAGGTGATCAGAAAATTATTATGATCGCTGATGAAGATAGTTCTGACGAATAAATTATTGAATTTTTGATTTAACCAATATCATTAAGATAAAAATGGAACTTATAAAGGAGGATATCCTTCCTAAGTAATCTCCAAATTGATTATAAAAAGTTACAGTGTTGCAGATTGCAACCTGTGACTTTATTACCTTCTTCTCATCCCATTTCGCAATCTCTCTAACCTCTCCCAAAGGATTAATAAATCCAGAAATGCCAGTATTAGCGCTTCTAACTATAGCTTTTTTTTGTTCAATAGCTCTTAGTTTAGAATAACTAAAATGTTGCTTATGACCTGCTGTATTTCCCCACCAACCATCATTAGTGATTATACTAATAACATCAACGTTTTTGCCAGTATTCATATCACCATATATAGATTCATAGCATATTAATGGAAGAATTTTTTTATCGATTACTTCAAATTTTTCTATACTATTTTCGCTACCTAAAGAACCACTCACTCCGCCAAGATCTACAGATAGAGCTGAAAAATTATTTAATAAATATGGGAAAGGTATTTTCTCTGCCCCAGGAACAAGCTTCGTTTTATGGTATATAGAAACCTTTTGTTTATTTGAAATAAAAATTGCGGAATTATATACATCGTACCACAATTCTTCTTTTCGAAATTGGCGAGCAGTTGATGTTTTCTTTTTATCCTCCTTAAACAATTTAAATGTAGTTGCTCCAACAAGAATATTTAATTTTTGAAATTCTTTTTGTAAATTTTTAAATGCTTCAATACTCTCTGTATAGTCAACTTTAGATTCCCAAATACTTTCTTGCAATGCAGTTTCAGGACCAATTAAAAGCTCTGTATTAGAATCAATTTTTGTGCGAGCAAGTCTTATGAATTCATTTAACTGTTCTTTATAACTAAGTTGAAATTTTTCATAATAGGGATCAATATTTGGCTGAACAATAACAACATTAAGATAATCTTCAACATCAATAGATTTATTTTGCGAAATATTATATGATAAAAATATTGGCAATACTATAGCCAGTAATAAATACACAGAACTTTTAATTTTTTTTGTTTTGCATAATAGTTCATAAAGCAAAATATTTACAAAAAGAACCCATAATGTACCGCCAAGAACTCCAGTATATTCATACCAATTAATCAGAAACAAAGCCTCAGAAAAACAATTACCAAGAGTTAACCAAGGCCAAGAAAGATCCCAGTTTAAATGAAGATACTCAAAAGAAATCCAAAAAACTATTAACGAAAGATATCCAATTCTTTTACCTAATTTTTGCTTTGAAATATAAAAAAGTAACATTATCAAAGCCATAAATAGGGAATTCAAAACAAAGGCAGCAACCGATCCAAATGGACTTGCAAAATAGACCCAATAAGTAGTTATTATGTTAAAAATAAAGAAAGCTAAATAAGAAAAAAAGAAAAACCTCAATCGTGACTTTTTATTTGATTCCTTCAAATCTTTTTGAATAAAAAACAATGGAACAAATGAAAAAAAGATTAAGTAGGCAAAACCATCTACGGGCCATGCAAAGCTTAAGAGCATTCCAGATAAAATAGCGAGCAAATAGTTTTTCATAGCGATTACAAATATTATCATATTTTTGCTTATATGAATGCAATAATTAGAAATATCCCCAATTATATAACTATCGCTAATTTATTTTGTGGAATACTTTCAATTATCTCAACATTTAGCAATCAATTAAGTCTAGCTGCATTTTTTATTTTTCTAGGCATTTTTCTGGATTTCTTTGACGGATTCTTTGCTAGACTTTTAAAAATTGAAAACGAATTTGGATTACAACTAGACAGTTTGGCTGATTTAGTGACATCAGGACTTGCTCCTTCTTTCATCTTATTTAAACTTTTAAACGCTAATAATACAATTCAATTCTTTGTTGAATTTTCTTTTGAAACTCCATTCTCTAGCATCTCTTTAATTGCTTTTTTAATACCAATATTTGCTGCTTTGAGATTAGCAAATTTTAATATTGACAAAAACCAAAAGAATTCATTTATTGGACTTCCAACTCCCATGACTGCAATTTTTATCGCCTCAATTCCACTCATTAAATCAGAATTTTTCAACTCTATTTATAGTAATACATCTACTTTGTGTATTATTTCAGTTGTTCTTTCAATACTAATGATAAGTAAATTAAACTTATTTTCAATAAAAGTAAATTTTCAAGAAAACCTATCCAGTCAATTAAATATGATGAGACTATTTATGTTAATATCTTCATTAATATTATTGTTCTTTTTTAATTTGGCTGCAATACCTTTTATTGTAGTTTTGTATATAATATTATCAATTATAAATAATCTATTATGAGATTTAAAGCAGAAATTGACATAATGCCACTAAAATCACTTCTTGATCCTCAAGGTAAAGCAGTAAGTGCAAGTATGAAAAACGTTCAACTTTCAGAAATTACCAATGTTCGAATTGGTAAGCACATTACTTTAGAAATAGATGCTGAAAATGCGGATTTAGCTAGCCAAAAAGTTGAAACTGCTTGTCAAAAAATGCTATGTAACCAAATAATGGAATCCTATACATTTGAATTGTCTGAAGTTTAGAACTATTTTCTCAACTCAAAATTTTTCCCTAAATATAATTTTCTAACTTTTTCATCTGAAGCTAAATCTTCAGAAGACCCTTGCTTTAATACAGATCCTTCAAAAAGTAAATAAGCTCTGTCTGTAATAGATAAAGTTTCATGTACATTATGATCAGTAATTAAAACTCCAATATTTTTTTTCACTAATTTTTGTACAATATTTTGAATATCCTCAACAGCAATGGGATCAACTCCAGCAAATGGTTCATCTAACAAAATAAACTTTGGTTCAGTTGCTAAGGCTCTAGCAATTTCTGTTCTTCTTCTTTCTCCTCCGGAAAGTAAATTTCCTATATTTTTTCTAACCTTAACTAATCCAAACTCTTCTAAAAGTTGCTCACACTTTACATCTTGCTGATCTTTTGTCAATTTAGTCATTTCAAGAACTGATTTAATATTATCTTCAACACTCATACCTCTAAAAACAGATGCTTCCTGAGGTAAATATCCAATCCCCATTTGAGCGCGTTTATACATTGGCTGTGAAGTAATATTTATGTCATTTAAAAAAACAGCTCCTTTATTTGACTTAATTAATCCAACAATTGAATAAAATGTTGTTGTCTTTCCTGCACCATTAGGGCCAAGTAAACCAACAATCTCACCTTGATTTAATTCAATTGAAACACCATTAACAACTGGTTTTTTATTATAGTACTTATAAATCTTATCTGTTCTTAAAATCATAGATTATTTCTTTTAATCACAGCTCGGGAAATTCTAATACTAATCTCATATAATATTATTAAGGGGAAAGAAACCAATATTTGAGAAGTGATATCTGGTGGTGTTATTATAGCAGACAAAATCAAAGTAATAACCATTGCATGTCTTCTGTAGGCCCGCATAAATTCAGGTGTTAAAAAACCAATTTTTGTTAAGAAATAAACTAAAATCGGAAGTTCAAAAATTATACCATTAGCTAAACTAACAGTGGTTACTGTAGTCACAAATGATGTTAAACTAATTTGATTTGCAACTGTTTGACTAACCTGATAAGAGCCTAAGAAATTTATAGATAATGGAGCAATTACATAATATCCAAATAAAACTCCTGTTAAAAACAAAAATGAACTAAAAAAAACAACTCCTCTTGTCACTTTAGTTTCACTATCTTTTAGGGCTGGAATAATAAACGTCCATATTTCCCAAAAAACATATGGGAAAGATAAAATGAAACCAGCGTATAATGAAGTCATTAAGTGAGTGGAAAATTGACCAGACATAGTAATATTCATTAAAGAAAATGGAGATTCTTTTATACACAAAGCATCACCCATCCCTAAAGATTGTGAGATGTTACACAAAAATTTATATGTAAAAAAATTGGGGTCTTTGGGAGCTAATAAAACAGTATCAAAAATAAAGTCTTTGCAAATAAATGCTAAAATTGACAGTGAAATAATAGCAATACCTGAACGAATTAGATGCCATCTCAATACTTCAAGATGATCAAGAAAAGACATGTCTAAATCTTTGTTGCTCATTGAACTATTCCTTCTTTTATAATATCATGTAAATGAATAATCCCTTTATACGAATCATTGTCTACAACAATCAATTGAGTAATATTATGAGATTTCATTATTTTAAATGCATCATAAACAAGAGATTGACTATCAATTTTTTTAGGACTTTGTGTCATTATTTCTTTTGCTTTTAAATTTGAAAACTCATTGTTATTTTCAAAACACCTTCTCAAATCACCATCAGTTATCATTCCGACAATATCTTTTTTATCATTACAAACTACTGTAGCACCAAGTCTATTTTCTGATATTTCTATAATAATATCTTTTAACTCATCATTTTCAAAAACCAGAGGAATCTTATTATTTATAATATTATCGACTTTCATAGACAGTTTTTTACCTAATATTCCTCCTGGATGAAAACGAGCAAAGTCCTCTTTACTAAAGCCTCTATTCTCTAAAAGACAAATAGCTAATGCATCACCTAAAACAAGCTGAGCAGTAGTTGAAGAAGTAGGAGCTAAATCATGCGGACAAGCCTCTTCGATTACAGAGGCGTTAATATTAATATCACTATGATTTACAAGAAAAGATGATGGATTACCACATATTGATATGATCTTATTTCCTAAAATTTTTAGATTTGAAGTCAGTAATTTGATTTCTTCAGTATTACCGCTCTTTGAAAGACATATTACAATATCATTCTTTTGAACATTACCTAAATCACCATGTATTGCATCAGCGGCATGCAAAAAAACAGATGGTTGTCCTGTAGAATTAAATGTTGCAACAAGTTTACTAGAAATATTAGCACTCTTTCCAACTCCAGCAACAATTAGCCTTCCTTTTGATTCTGAAATTAATTTAACTGCTTGAACAAAATCATCATCAATACTATTAATTAAATTTTGAATAGATCTATATTCAATATTTATTACATTTTCAGCAATTTTTTTAATTTCAATTGATGATTTCATAGTAAATTAATAGTATATTCGTTTAGTAAATAACGCAACCTAAACAAAAGTATTACTTTTAGATGGATATTAAAACAAGTAAGAGTATTAATACAGATATCTTACATGAAAATCTAAAGAAAGTTTTTGGATTCAATAATTTTCGAGGAAAACAAGAAGAAATTATCTTAAACCTTCTTGGAGGAAATGACTCCATGGTAATTATGCCTACTGGTGGAGGGAAATCTATGTGTTATCAGCTGCCTGCCTTACTTTCAGAAGGGGTAGCAATTGTTATTTCCCCATTAATTGCCTTAATGAAAAATCAAGTAGATGCTTTAAGAGGGTTTAGTGATAATGACAGTATTGCCCATGTGCTAAATTCTTCTCTATCAAAAACTCAAGCGACACAAGTAAAAGAAGATATTACTAATGGAAAAACTAAATTACTTTATGTGGCACCCGAATCACTTATCAAAGAGGGAAATATTGCCTTTTTTAATAAAAATAAAATCTCATTTTTTGCTATTGATGAAGCCCACTGCATTTCAGAGTGGGGACATGATTTTCGTCCAGAATATAGAAAGTTAAGACAAATAATCAATAATATCGCTGCTGTACCTGTTATCGCTCTAACAGCAACAGCGACACCAAAAGTTAGATTAGATATTATGAAGAATTTAAGAATTGAAAACGCAAAATTATATTTAGATTCTTTCAACAGGAAAAATTTGTTTTATGAGATACGTCCTAAACAAGATATTGCCAAGCAGCTTATAACGTATGTTAATCAAAGAAAAGGAGAATCGGGAATTGTTTATTGCCTTAGCCGAAAAAAAGTAGAAGAAATTGCTGAAGTTTTACAAATCAATGGTATTAAAGCTCTTCCATATCATGCTGGATTAGAAACAAAAAAACGTGTTGCACATCAGGATGCATTCTTAATGGAAGATTGCGATGTTATTGTAGCAACAATTGCTTTTGGAATGGGTATTGATAAGCCAGATATAAGATTCGTAATACATCACGATATCCCAAAAAGCTTAGAAGGATATTATCAAGAAACTGGTAGAGCAGGTAGAGATGGAGGAAAAGGAGATCTTATTACATTTTACGATTATAAAGATATTGAAAAACTCGAAAAATTTCTTCAAGGAAAACCAATTGCTGAGCAAGAAATTGGTAGGCTATTAATTATGGAAACAATAGCCTTTTCAGAAACATCTATGTGCAGGAGAAAATATATTCTTCATTATTTCGGAGAGGAATTTGCTTCTTCTGATTGTAATCAAATGTGTGATAATTGTAAAAACCCTAAACCTACTTCAGAAGGAAAAATAGAAGTAAAAAAATTATTAGAGGTAATTGTTGAATGCAAACAAAGATTTAAACCAAAGGAAATTGCAAAGATTATGATTGGTGAAAGCAATAGTCTAATCAAGCAACACATGTCTCAGATAAGTCATGTTTTTGGATCTGGAAAAGAAAAAAGCATTCAGTTCTGGCACTCTATTATAAGACAAGTATATGTAAAACAATTAATCACTAAAGAAATTGAATCATATGGCGTTTTAAAAATAACAGACAAGGGAATTGATTTTATTAAGAGTCCTAAAAGTTTTAGGATTACTGAAGATCATGATTATAATGAACTAAATGATCAAAAGATAATAACAAATCAAAAAGGACAGGCATTAGACAACAAACTTTATGCTATTTTAAAAGATCTTAGAAAACAGCAAGCTAAAGTAATTGGCTTGCCTCCATCCATTCTATTTATGGAACCTTCATTAATAGATATGGCTAATCAATATCCAATATCATTTGAGGAATTAGCTCAAATACAAGGAGTTGGAGTAAGTAAGTCAAAAAAATATGGCCAAGAATTCATTGAAGTAATAAAAGAATATGTTGAAGAAAATGAAATAGAAAGAGCAGTAGATATTGTAGTTAGAACTGTTGCAAACAAAAAAAACAACAAAATATATATTATCCAATCTCTAGATAAAAAAATGAATCTTGATGATATCGCTAGAGGAAAAACGCTTACTATTGATGAACTTTTATCAGAGATTGAAAACATTGTTGAATCAGGAACAAAAATCAATCTTTCCCATATTATTGATGAAATGATGGATGAAGAGGAGCTAAATGAAATACACGATTTCTTTAAAACAACTGAAAATTTTTCTTTTGACGAAGCAAGACAAGAATTTGATGAAGATGAATTTAATGACGATGAAATTAGAATTTTAAGAATTGATTTTATCTCTAAAGTAGGTAACTAATGAATACATTAATTATTTCTAGCTCGCTTGCAAAAAGCTCTAAGTCATTTATTCTTTGTCAAGAAGTTCACAAGAGACTTCAAAAATTAAACGTGAAAAGTGAAATAATTGATGCCAGAAATTTTCAGCTAAATCCATATCATTCAATCCAATCTGAAGAATTAGTACATTTAGAAAATAAAATTTCTCAGGCAGACAACCTAATTATTGCAATGGGTGTGCACAATTACACAATAAACGATTCTCTCAAAATAATTTTAGATAATTGTTTCAAAAATGTTGAAGGAAAGTTTTTTGGAATTCTTTGCGCTGCAGGAGGTGACAAAAGCTATCTCTCAACAATGCATCTTACTCAAATATGTATGAATGAATGGAAAATGATTCAACTTCCAAGAATCGTTTATGCCTCCTCTAAAGATTTTAATAATAATGCTTTAAAATCAAAAGAAGTAAAAGATTGGATGATGCTATTCTGTAATGAATTCACTAGCATTGGAAAAAAACTCATGAGCTAATAGCTAAATAAGCAATCATACCCATACCAATTTTTAAGGATTCTTCATCAATATCAAATCTAGAGGTATGCAATCCGTGAACAATACCTTTTTTCTTGTTTCCTGTTCCTAGCCGATAAAAACAAGATGGAACAGCATTAGCAAAGTATGAAAAATCTTCAGCAGTCATTCTAATGGGCAAGTTTATCACATTTTCTTCACCAAGATATTCTTTAGCAGAAGATATTTGTTTTTTAGTAAATTCTTCATCATTGTATAGTGCTGGATAGCCATGTTTAATATCTAGTTCAATCTTAACATTATATTCCTTTTCAACATCAGTCACAATACTTTTCATATCTATATGTGATTGTTTTCTGTATTCTTCTGAAAGAGCTCTAAAGGTCCCCATTAATTTAACTTGATCGGGAATAACATTTGTAGATCCATCTGCTTGAAAATAACCAATAGCAAAAATTGAATCCTTATGACTTGTAAAAAAATCTGTTAACCTTAAGATTAGATTAGATGATGCTAATATTGGATTATTATATTGGGAAGGAATTGCAGCATGACCTCCAATACCTTTTATATTAATGTAAAGTTCATCTGTTGAAGCCATATAGATACCAGGTCTAAATCCAACTTTCCCTACTTCTAAATCTGGAAGAACATGCTGAGCAATTACATTGGTAACATTTGGATTTTCTAAAACTCCTTCTGCTATCATTTGTTTTGCTCCACCAGGCAATCTTTCCTCAGCTGGTTGAAAAATAAACTTAATTGTACCATTCCATAAATCTCTAGAAGAGTGTAATATTTTCAAGGCACCTAAAAGGCATGCCGTATGAGCATCATGGCCACAAGCATGCATAACACCTTCATTTTTCGAACAATACTCAACTCTATTTTTTTCATTAATTGGTAAGGCATCAAAATCTGCTCTCAAAGCTAAACTTTTTAAGTTAGGATTTTTTCCCTCCAAAACAACTAAAATTCCTGTCTCAACATAACCATCAATAAAATTGATACCCCACAAATTCAATATATCTTTTATGTATTTAGAAGTTTCAAATTCTTGAAATGAAAGTTCAGGATACATATGTAGATGACGTCTAATATCCAAGATCTCGCCAAAATAATTCTCACTTAAATCCTTTATCTTTTTAATCATTTACCAAAAATGAATTTAATTGCAAAAACTAACAAAACAATACCAAAAAATCTTTTTAAAATTTGTGGATTCATTGAAATTGCAAATTTTGAACCTACATATCCCCCAATAAGAAAAGCAAATGCTATTACAATGGCATATTCCCACTTTACAAAACCTGATTTATAATAATTTATAGCTGCTAATATTCCTATTGGTGGCAGCATTACTGCAATGGAAGTTCCTTGTGCTTCTTGTTGTGAAAAACCTAAAAGCAATAATAAAGGAATAATAACTATAGCTCCTCCAACACCAACAACTCCACTAAGCATACCAGCCAAAAGACCAATTAAAAGTAGAAAAAGAATTGTAATAAAACTCATACAACTAATTTTACACAAATATAAAGAACTTATATCTTTGCATAATATTATAATCATGAAGATCAAAAAATTTACATTTAATCAATTTCAAGAAAATACTTTTGTTATTTCTGACAATACAAGCGATTGTATTATTGTAGATCCTGGATGTTATCTTCAAGAAGAAAAAATTGAATTAGAAAATTATATTATAGAAAATAAATTAAAACCTATATATTTAATTAATACACATTGTCATATTGATCATATTTTAGGAAATAATTTTATTTCTAAAAGATGGAAATTAGATCTTATGGCAAATAAAAAAGATTTAGATCTTCTTAAGAATTCACAAGAAATTGCAAAAATGTACGGCTTTGTTGACTTTGAGCCATCTCCTCTTCCGAATTTTTTTTTAGATGAAGGAGGTATTATTAGGTTTGGCAACTCTGAACTTTACATTTTATTTACCCCAGGTCATGCTCCAGGACATATTAGTTTGTATTCAAAAAAATATAATTTCGTTTTATCTGGTGATGTTTTGTTTAAGCAGAGTATTGGCAGAACAGACCTTCCGGGTGGAGATTTCAATGTCTTAATTAATAGTATTAAAAACAAACTATTTACACTAGATAACGAAACTATTGTTTATTGCGGACATGGCCCAAGTACAACAATTGGAGAAGAAAAAAAATATAATCCTTTTTTAACATAAATTAAAATTCCTTTTCAATTTCCATGATTGTCCTAAAAGTTGGAGCAGTATTAGAGTATTTTAAATTATACTCATTTCTCAAATTAGTTGCAAATAAGGTTTCATACTTCTGTAGATCAGCTAAAGATTTTGATTTATATGCAATTGCATAAGTAGACCCAGAGTCTGAATTAGAAATAATTCTATTGATAGTTGCTGAAATAAATAGCTTTGTTTCCAAAACCTTTGGAATATGCTCCTCTTTCATCCATAAGAGCCAGTCTTCAACTATTTCTGAATCAACATTTGCTGTAATATTATATATAATCATTTTTCTTCATTTATTTCGTCACCTCTTAAAAGGCGAAATCTATTTCGAGCTTCTGAGGCATAAATACTACCCTCATGATCTAATATAATTTTTTGATAATAATCCATAGCCTTAGCATTATCATTATATTTATTCTCATAAATTTTAGCAATATTATATAATGCATCATCTATTAAAATCTCATAAGAAAAATCATTAATAATTTTCTCTAACATCCTAACAGATGATTCAGTATCATTCTTAGCTGAAAAAATTTTATATTTTCTAAAAAAAATCTCGTCAGATAAGTCATGTCCATTAAACAATGTTAAAATAGAATCGAATGTGAGAATAGCCTCATCATATTTTTGCTGAAAGAATAGTAGATCAGCTCTAGCAAACTGCATCATTGGCTGATCAATTGTATCAAGATTATAATTGTCTGAAATTAACAAAGATAAATCCATTGCATCATTGGAAATTAATTTAGATGTAGATGCTTTCAACACATCTAATTGTGCTTGAGCCCAAGTAAAGTCCCCTTTATAATATGCTATTTTTGCTCTTTTAAACTTTGCAGTATGGCCAATAGGATTTTCTTTAAAATCTTTTTCTACTTGAGAATAAAATAAAAGGGCATCCCAAATGTTTCCAGATAACAACATAATATCAGCATATTGTATTTTACACTCCGCTATCTCATTAGGATCTGCATTTGTAATTTTCATTGCATCTTCAAGAATAATTTTAGCATCCTCTAAATTTTTCATATAGAACGCTTTAAAATGTGCATAATTTGAAAGCAACAAAATACTGTAACTATTTTTACCAACTTCATTAATAACTGAATTATATTTTGAATTAATCGGTTCTAAATCATCATTATTATTTAAAATTTTAGTTTCTGCATAAAGTTTATTTATATGTGAAGTTATGTATAGCTCAGAATTAAAACCCTTAGAAATAATATAATCTAAACCTTCAATAGCAAGTTTAAATTTTTCTAGGTCAAGTAACTTTTCTGTAATCTCAAATATCTTTGATAAGGAGTTTTGATTTCTTCTGTCTAGTGAAATGACTTGCTGCAGTGCAAGTTTATACTGTTGATTTTGCATAAAAAGCCAAATGAGCATTTCATTAAAATCATAACGATCAGGATACTTTTTGATAATATTTAGAAGAGACCTTTTAACAAGATTAGTATTATTAAAATCTTTTATTCCATTATTGTCAAGAAATCTTTGAATATTAGAAAAAACAACTTTTTTTTGATTTGGATTATTTAATAAAAAATCTAAATATTGATTAACCATCATTTCATTCTCACCTAATAATCCATATAATTGAGCTCTTTGAAGATCGTAGGAAAACAAATTATTAATCTTAGAAGATTTTTCATAAACTTCTAACGCAATATCATACATTTCAAATGACAAAAAACGATTTGCTAATTGTATAGTTTGAGAATTTCTTCCATCTAATTTCTTATATAATTTTTTTAGATTAAAAATAAACTTATTTAACTTTTCTTGCTTTTTTAATGAGACAATCACATCAACCAAGTAATTTAATCTTTGTGGATTTTTAGAGTATAATCTTTTGGCTAACTTTTCTGCAGTGGAAAAATTATTAGTATTTATAAGAGATATAAAATATGGGCTATATATATTTACTGATAAATTACTTGTATTTAACTCTTCATATATGACAATAGCCTTATCATAGTCTCCATTAATGAAATATTGGTAGGCTATTTTTTGATTATTATTTTGAGCAAATGAAGAAAGTGAAAATAGTAATAATATTAAAACTCTCATGAACTAAATAATATCAAATCCTGTATAAGCTTGTAATACTTTTGGAATTTTAATACCATCACTTGTTTGATTATTTTCAATTAGTGCTGCAAAAATTCTTGGCAGAGCTAATGCACTTCCATTTAAAGTA
>Ga0222715_10003244_pt1 | contig 14562 bp, 22 predicted proteins | sample C33_9DmetaG_FD_165056 | JGI IMG/M metagenome (GOLD analysis project Ga0222715, IMG submission 165056) | Estuarine water microbial communities from San Francisco Bay, California, United States - C33_9D | ecosystem: Environmental > Aquatic > Marine > Unclassified | place: USA: California...
GGTTCGAAGCTGCTCATGGTCGCGCGGAGTCTGCTGGGCACAGTCGAATTATGGGGGCTTCATGGGTTTATCGAATCAAACAATAATTATTGAGTATCGTCTATATGCGATGATGCATCGCCTATACCTAGTACAAAACATGTCGGGTATGCTAGGGTTTAGCGAAACCATTCACCAGTACATCACAAGCCAATTTTTCACGCAGTCGTTTGAATTTTTTCACGAAGGCTTCACACGACGGCGAACCATGGAGATCAATTTTATAGATCTTTCCGAGCTGAGTTGCCAGCGGTTTCCGTCCGAAACTCTCGTCCTCGCTCTTCATTTTCTCCATTTTTTCCATGACGCTCTCGTAAAACAGGCGCTTCTTCGCCCCCGTTTCAGATTCGGCAGGAAGGTTCGCGGAAGTCGGCAGTTGATATCGAGATTGATTTCCTCTGCTGCCAGAGCTGGCTTCATCGCTGGCTTCTTGCACGAGAGTCAATACCTCGGACAATATTTGTGAACCGTGCTCAATAAAATACGTCTCGGCGATTTCGCGGCTTTTTTCAGCACGCATCGCGCGTACGATCGCTCCGCGAAGCGCTGTGAGGCGAAGTCCGTAGGCTTGCTTACGAACCACGCTTGCAGCGAGCTTGCAAACTTCCCTTACTTCGCTCTCGCTGATCGATGGGGGCTGGATGGGCCAATCGAGCTCGTCCACGAGCGCTTTGTCGTTCAACCCCGTGATCAGAGCGTTGGTCAGCCCGTCCAGGAACGTCGCGAGCTTTCCTGATCCTTTCGCTAACGCCTTGAGGTACGCCCTGCTGCACCCTCTCGCCACCGTCGCGACCGCGTTTCGCTCGTCCTCCGGCATATCACCGCACGCCCCGATCGGGGATTCGCGTCGTACACTCGACGGGAGGCGGGGGTCAGCTTTCTTTTTATTCCGAGGAGTCGTCGTCTTCGACGCCTCCGCGACGACACGCGTCATGATGCCGGCGACGACGTCACGAATCACCGCGCACCTCTGTTGTTCTTCTCCCCACGACCTGTACCACCCCTTGCTCGCATAGCGGATGGGTGGACCCATCGCACGGCGGGGGGGTCCGTTCCGTTGCTTCGTGCGTGCCATTTTGTGAGGGCATCTGATCCCGACCCCCTATCATTATGGGACCCATAAATTGAAATTTCAATTTTGACCTTATAGGTATCTCAAGGGCACTTTGAGTCAGGACCCATCGCGAAACGTGTCGGGTGTGCTAGAGTTTAGGGTTTACATGTCGCGGAGTCTGCTGGGCACAGTCGGATTCATGAAGTCGTGATAGTTTTGCAATAGACCTAGTATCATCGTTTATAGGCTTTGAGCAGTTGATCTGAGATTTTCAAGTAATGACCTTCTGGTATCTGATCCTTGATTTCGTCTATCAGACTCATAACTTCTTTGATGAGCGACGAAGTATCAAATGAATTGCGCTGCTTATCCATCCATTTTCGGGCTTGATCCCTGAACTCAAATATTTCCAAGTCCATGCATTCTTCGACCTCACCCATAACTTCTTCGCGACCGAGTGTCTCCAACATGTGTTCAAGAATATTTGGTGCCCACTCCGTAACAGCCTCGTAACACATAAGTTTTTTCCACATTGGATCGTATCTATGTACTTGCTTTGACCATACGTACTCAAAGATAGCGACATCGTCATTGGTGATCGACCATGAAATGGCATTATCGAGCGTGTCCATGTAATCGTCAATATTGTCATTGGTCAAGTATCCGAGTGGTAAGTCGATCCAACGCAGAACTTCGAGTTGCGAAGCCTCTGCCGCGGACGTCACGATAGTATCCCATGAACCTTCATAGTCGTGCCAGCCTTGTTCACAGATCCTCTCAAGAAATGGCACATTCCCATGGAAGGCACTACTCTTGATCAGATGCGATTTGCTAGCACCGTTATCGATCAACACCTTTGCAATGTCGAATGCACGCCGAGTCCCGTCCCGAGCAAGTTCTCGAATGAGATGTGAATCACCCGAGGACACGACGTATTTAAGGAAACTTTCATCCTTCAACAATTCCACAATTTTATTGTACTTTTTAGCATTGAGTAAGTCAACTAAATCCATGTAGTTATAGGTTGGTTGTACTGACATCGCGGCGAAAAGTGACGCGCCAGTCGACTGGGCACAGTCAGATCGTTCAAAAAAACTTGAAATTTCAAAAAAAATCTATAAAACGGTCCAAACCCTACGACACACGTCACAGTTCGACGCACGATGGCAAACGGTATCCAACCCAATGAATCCGTCCGAAACCTTCAGTCCAAGCTGACCAGTCTCGATTTACCATTTTACATCTTCACACAAGACTGGCTCATGAACGAACAGCGTTGTCTCACGGCGGACGTAGACCATTTTCTCGGTATACATGAACGAAATGAGATCATTCAATCTATATCATTCAATACCCAATGGACTCCAATCATTCTTTACAACGACGGATACGATGACAACGGGGTGCAGACGTTCCAGGTCATACATGGATCGAAAGTCATCGACGCAATGACGGGGTTTCTCGATGACGACAACACAGACACATCGGGACTCATCAAGTATTGCAAACTCGGACCAGTAGACACCGACTGGATCGACTCGAGAAAACTTCACGTCATGATTTACGACAATCTCACAAACGCCGAAAAAGCAGTCTTGTTGACACACTCGGATACCTGGCAGAAAATACACGAAGAGCTAGAGATCACGTCTCTTTAGAGATGATCACAATAAAAGAAATTATCTTCCGCCGGCATGAATAGTATTCCCTTCCTCATGGTCATGTATAGTTTAGCCTGCTCAACCGTAGGATAGGAGTGTAATAGCCATCGGTCCCAGTAATGAGCAGACCACGCGTCATCCCAATCGTACTTTACGCTCGTATCGACCGATAACATCTCACGATGAATCTCATACACGTCCATTTCGTTAAGAACACTGTCGGGTATCAACGCTCCACGTGTGTGTAACTCCAAACGCATGCGTACAGGATCACGGTGGTCCACGTAAGCCTCCGACACGTTAGATCCAAAATCAATTTGACGTTTACCAGGTAATGTTACCCTGTATCGGTGTAATCTTGAGGGACTGGGGTGTAACACGACGTGCATGATGAAAGCATGCGCTATTTTACTTGGTCCACATAGACGCAACAGGTTACGTCAAATCTCGAAATTTCGAAATTTATTTTTAGAATCAGATGGTCGCGTCGCGTGGGTGCCCTCACAAACTAACACGGCGGACATGAAAACACTCAGACAGAAGAACGACGACGCCCGGCACCGTGTTTTCTCCGAAGCACTCGAGCGTCGGCTCTATGAACTCGACTTACCCCAAGGACCGATCTTACACCAAATCGTGCGTCAACCGGACGCGTGTTTGAATCTTTCCATGGACGTCTCCGATTTTGACAACGACATGAAAAAGAAGCTTTTCGAAACGTGTCTGAATATGGTCACGTTCGATCGCGCGTCCGATCCCGACAGTGTACACGATATGGCAAAAATCAAACTCGAGGACGTGCCCACGTGTTTCATGAAGATTGACTACATACAGTCGTACGACGAAGAACGATACCCAGACGATGTCTCGATGGGGGACTGTGTGCGCATTATAACCATAGCCACGTTAGATGAATATTAATATTCACACTAAGATTTTTCATGAACTCAAATTATTTTTCGGTGATGATCTTTTTTTGGAGATGGTTGTGAAAATTTCATGAAGTTCATGAAGTTCATGAAGTCATGGAAGATGCATGATGCCTCTCATATTTAACAAACTTTTGTTCTAAAAAATTGACGATCTTTTTTTCTACATGGTTTCATGAATTCACTCGAGTTTTCATGTGAACGTGATCACAAGCACAAAAATTGTAAAATGTTTCTTTAACAGTAAATTTGCTCTCGTGATTCACGTAACGGAAACTAACGACACCATACCCAAAAGATTTTTCATGAACTCAGATTATTTTTCGGTGTTGATCTTTTTTTGGAGATGGTTGTGAAAATTTCATGAAGTTCATGAAGTTCATGAAGTCATGGGTCATGAAGATGCATGATGCCTTTCATATTTAACAAACTTTTGTTCTAAAAAATTGACGATCTTTTTTTCTACATGGTTTCATGAATTCACTCGAGTTTCACAAAAATTGTAACATGTTTCTTTAACAGTAAATTTGCTCTCGTGATTCACGTAACGGAAACTTACCCAAAAGATTTTTCATGAACTCAGATTATTTTTCGGTGATGATCTTTTTTTGAACATGATCGCCATCTTTTCGCCAGTGAAAATATATTCAGCACGTGTAATGAATCGCATCGCCATTGATCTCGACGAGGTCCTCGTACCATTCCTTCGACCACTCGCTAATTACCACGGACGTGAACTCCCAAAGGGAAAACACCCGTACGTGTTTCGTGACGTATTCGACTGTACTCCCGAAGAAGCGCAGGAGTTGATCTATGACTATTACAAGTCACCCGAGTTCCTGTTCACCAAACCCATCATGGGATCACAGCGTGCCATGGCGACGTTCCGTCCTCAGGTGAACAAAATGTACATCGTCACAGGTAGACAAGAAGCGTGTCGCGAACAGACTGAACTTTGGGTCGAGAGACATTTTCCGGGTATTTTCGACGACGTGATACTCACGAACTCCTACACGGAACACGAAATCTCTAAAGTAGACATATGCCGTGCTCTCGCCATCGGGTGCTTGATCGATGACTCCCCCGAGACGTGCGAGACGTGTTGGGACAACAACATACTCGCCGTGAACTTCGCGGGGGATGGCGAAGACATCTACCCGTGGTGTGAGGAGACTCAACATTCCATGAACGGATGGCTCGATGTGAATTTCAGTCCAGTCATCTTCTAAGTTAAGAGTGTCGCGACATGCACATGCATGCTCGAGTACACGAGCGATACCCAAGTGACCATACGAGTCGGACAAAGCGCGAAGGAGAACGATCAAATTCGAGACGACGCCGACCGAGATCACTGGTGGTTCCACGCGGCGAATCACCCCGGAGCACACGTGATCGCATGTGCTCCGGTGTTGGATAGGGAAACAAAAAGAGACGCCGCCGTGCTCGCCGCGCATCACTCCAAGGCGCCCAAGACACTCAAGATGACCCCCGTGGATGTCTGTCGGGTAGCGGACGTGCACAAACGAGAGGGCGCACCTCACGGTCAAGTAGAAGTCGTCAACACGACCACGCTCAACGTGTTCATGAACAAGGCTATCGAGAAAGCGCGCCTAGGGCGGTTGTTGACTTCACCCACGCCGCGTCCCGCCTGAAAATCCTCGACAATGTCGGATTGCTGTACTTGAAATAATTACTGCGACGAATCAACGCTCGAAACACGGTGAGTGGTTTCTCACCGGCGCGCAACACCCGACCGAGCGCGCGGTGTCTGGCGAGTTCCGATTTCTGTTTCACGTCGCGGTATCCAAAGGATGACAATGGCATATATTAAAGATCACGAAATAAGTTCTAGTATGCTCGACATTCGCAACTGCGATGGACTCGAACTCCTCGAGTCGCTCGTAGACAAGTCCGTGGACCTCGTCCTCACCGATCCGCCGTACATCATCTCGCGCGACAGTGGCATGCAAGACCTTAGGAACAAGATCGACGCCGGAACCGATCTCACGAAGACCGAGGAGGAATGGGAGGAGTTTCGACGCGCCAACCCAGACCCATCCGAATTCCCGAACGCGAGACAGAATTACATGAAGTATGGAACCGTGTACGGGACGAAGTTCGCATCAAAGACACAGTTCGGTGCGTGGGACGACGAGTTTACCATGGAGAAATTAGAAGCATTCGTGTCTGGGTATTACAGGAAATTACGCGACGGGGGGACGTGCATCATATGGTTCGATCTCTGGAAACTCACACACCTGAAGGAGGTCATGGAGAAGGCGGGGTTCAAACAATTGCGATTCATCGAGTGGATTAAGACGAATCCCCAACCCCTGAACAGTGGGGTGAACTACCTCACGAACGCTCGAGAGATCGCCGTACTCGGGGTGAAGAAGGGGAAGCCGACGTTCCATGGGAAGCACGACACGGGGATCTACCATCACGCCATCGCGCACGGGAAGAACAGGTTTCACCCGACACAGAAACCGCTCAAACTGTTCGAAGCGCTCGTGGAGAAACACTCAAACCCGGGTGACCTCGTGGTCGACACGTTTTTGGGGTCGGGCACGACCGCGATCGCGTGCAAAAATTTAGGAAGGAGATGTGTCGGGTCAGAGATCTCCGAAGAGTATTTTAGTCAACTTATACATGGATTGAATTAACACATTCACAAATTACAAATCAAATCATACACAAACGACCCGTCCACGATTTCTTTGTCCAGTAGTTCGTTTTTGAGCAGTTCGATGTCCGCTCGGTATTTCGTGACGTACATGACCGTCTCGTCATAGCATTTTTTCACGAGCTCGTCAATCTCGATGTCGATCATCCGCGCCGTCTCCGGACTCAAGTTTTGGTAGTCGTAGTAATGTTCACCGAAACCAAACTGCGTCACCATCGCCCGTGCTAATTCGTACACCCTTGCTAAATCGCCCGACGCGCCCGTGCTGACCATGCTCGGACCGTATACCACTTCCTCCGCCGCGCGTCCGCCGAGTGCCACGCGGATTTGGGCGATGTAATAGTCCTTGGACTGAAGCATTCCATCGTCGTCGTCTTGGGGCTGGAAGAACGTGACACCACCCGCGTCGCCGCGTGGCACAATGCTCACCTTGCGCACGAAATCGTATTTGTGTATGGCGCCGATGATCGCGTGTCCAGCCTCGTGGTACGCCACGAGTTCCCGTTTCGACACCGCCATCTTCGCGTCGCCTTTCGCACCGACGACCAACCGCTGATAGACGTCCTCGACGATGGCGTCCGTGATCGTTCCTTCCGAGTCCCTGACCGCGCGAATCGCACACTCGTTCATCATGTTGGCGAGGTCGGCGCCACTGAATCCGATCGTCATCTTCGCAATCTTTTTGAGACACACGGTATCGTCCATTGTCTTGTCGCGCACGTGCACCGCGAGGATTCGTTCGCGACCTTGGATCGACGGCAGGTTGACGTCAATCTTGCGATCGAACCGACCCGGTCTCAGCAAGGCGTCGTCGAGAATGTCCACTCGGTTCGTCGCCGCCAAGACGACGATCTGACTCGTGTCGTCGAAACCATCCATCTCGCAGAGGAGTTGGTTCACGGTCTGTTCTCGTTCGTCGTTGCCACCGAATCCGTTCGCCGAGCGAGTCTTTCCGATGGCGTCGATCTCGTCGATGAACACGATACACGGCTGATTTTCACGAGCCAACGCGAATAAATCGCGGACGCGTTTCGCTCCGACCCCGACGAACATTTCGACGAACGACGACGCGCTGATGTCGATGAATGGGACGTTGGACTCACCGGCGATCGCGCGCGCCAAGAGCGTCTTACCCGTGCCCGGAAGTCCCTTGAGTATGGCACCCTTGGGAATTCGAGCACCAGACCCTGCGAATTTTTCAGGCATCGTAAGGAAATCAACGATCTCCTGTAATTCGCCTTTTGCCTGATCGATGCCCTCGACGTCGGTAAATCGTGTCGACACTTGCCTGTCGATCGAGAACGCGTTCTCTGGGAACAGCGAAGGCATGCCACCGCCACCACCACGACCGAACCCGAACAGTCCGAAGGATCGGATGACGATGAAGAGGAAGGTCAGCATGAAGATGATGTTCAAGTTGTCCAGCACACTGTTTGGTGGGGACGCCGCATCGACGAGCACGTCGACGTCATCTTGCTCCGTGAGAACTTTCCACAACGCCTGATTCGAGACGATCTGGCTGTCTCCGACTAAACCCTCTTTATCAAGGAAAACTGCCACACCGCGGTTGGGTTGGATGATTACCTGGTCAAATTCTTGTTTTTTGATACCGCGAACGAACTCAGTATACGTTGCTCGACGCATTGGGTGTTGTTTTTCGATTTTTACAGGGGGGGCTATTTTATTTGTCAAGGCTTGAAACATCTGACTTATTACAAGTATACAAAATTGTTTACGATCATAATCAACACGTGCCGCGGATACGGCGCGCCAGTTGCATGTCCTTGGGCATGATGGTGATACGCTTCGCGTGGATCGCACACAGGTTCGTGTCCTCGAACAGACCCGTGAGGTATGCCTCCGCAGCCTCTTGGAGCGCCAGCATCGCGGTCGACTGAAACCTCAGATCACCCATGTAGTCCTGGGCGATTTCTTTGACCAAACGCTGGAAGGGAATCTTTCGAATGAGAAGATCCGTCGACTTTTGGTACTTGCGAATCTCGCGAATGGCGACGGTACCCGGGCGGTAGCGGTGCGACTTCTTGATCGAACCCGTCTGGGGTGCGCTTTTGCGCGCCGCCTTGCACGCGATGGTCTCGCGCGGCGCCTTCCCCCCCGTAGACTTACGTGCCGTTTGCTTCGTGCGCGCCATGACGTGCGTCGCGTTGTGAGGGCACCTTAGGGTTCAGACCAATGCGTATTCATTTTTTTTTGAAATTTCAAGTTTTTCCAACGAAAAAAGTCTCTGCGGGTGACAGCGCATGCGCCAAAAGTCGACGCGATGGATCAAGCGGCGCGCGCCGGTGACTTGGCGCGGATAAAAGTCCTTCGACGGAAAGGTCACGGGTGGGACGACGTCCATCACATTGCAGCATTGTCAGGACACTACGAGATCCTCGAGTGGATGTATTCAAACACAGCAGTCGTGAGGCAGCGCGAAGATACGGTGCCTGAAGTCATGCGAATGCTGTTTCAGGAACGTGACGAGTGGCAGAGAAACAGGCTGGCACTGTGTGTAAAAATTATACTCGATCGACGACAATCGAAATGTGAAATCATCAAGGCGCACCTGCATAAACTAGATCACCCGAACGCTATAACAATAAAAAATCGCACGCAAATGTAATAACACTATGGACTCCAACGCTGTGACCGGGAACGACTACATCGCGTACCAGCAAGCTCATCGTCGTCCGAGACCGAGTAAACAGGAGGTCGCGTTGTTCTTAATACCGGGACCGAGAAACGATAATGCGAAGAAGAAACTCGTAAAAAACATCAAGGCGTGGAAATCCAAGAGCACGTACGGACAAAACATCTCGAAAGCCGGTGTGAAAAACCAGTTCGGATCCGTCTTTGACAACCTGTCGACGGAAGATATACGACAGTTACGCAGAGCACTCCTTCAGAAGCCGTCCACGACAACGCCCAGAGCACAGGCGGAACGAGACGTCAGCAATGCACTGAAAAAAATGATGCCTAAAAAGTAAGATGGCACCGCCACCGGTCGTGAACAGGGGTCGATTAGAACGTCTCACCGTCCCAGACGACGGGATCAAATGGAACTTGAACACGTTTAGTATTATATTTCTCGTACTAGTCGCGTTGGCGCTCTACAAGAGATATCTCGACATTACTCGAGAGCGTCAACGATTTGATACTTCAGGCACTTCGATGGTTTGAGGTAAATGTCTCTTCCACTCAAAAGACGCTCGAGCTTTTCGTCGGTGAGTTTCGTGTGTTTTTTATATGTATCCTTGATCATTTTCATAAACCCCTTGGCAGACTTGAACTCATCGCGCATCTCTTCGAATTTACCACCCCAATACCCAGTCGACAATTGATGAATCAATAAGTGTGCGTTCTTAGTCATGCGTCTTTCGTGACCGCCGAGTAGGAAAAATGTCGCGGCACTACAACATGATCCGGTCGCGACCGTGACGACGCGCACCCGACTGCGCTGCAACGTGTTCATCAGTGCAAAACCACAGTGTAAATCTCCACCGTCACTGCAGATTTCCACTCTGATTTCTGGAACGTAGTTGCGAAGATCCGCCGCAATCTTCATGAGCGATGACTCGAGTTGGGCGAAACGCTCGAGGAATTCCAAGTTATTCTCGGGCGAGACGTCGCCGTAGTAGTACATGCAGTTTCCGACCACTTTGCAAATCTCGCGATCTTCGACGTCTTCATCATCTTTCCCGTTCCTCCAGTTCATTCTTGAGCTGCTTCTTAATGTTCATCAGTTCTCTTTGCTTTAATTTGTTCGTGAGTGAAAGATGGTTCATGACGTCCAAACTCGAGGGTACGATCGAATAGGTGTGGAGGATGTCCATGTGTCGAAGCCTCGCGTGTAAGTGTAAGAGATTGAGTTCTTCGACACCCACGTACATCGGTCGACTGCTGTTGTGTATCGTTTTCAATTTTTGTTCACGCATGCGAGCGTTCCCATGTTTCGTCCACGACGACCCAGATCTTATATTATCAGCCACCAAGGGTTCGCCGATGTGATACATCGGGACGCGAAGCGCGGCGTTCACAAAGTACGGCATCATGTTCCAATCACCGTTGTACATGACGGTGTCGAACATGTCGGCGTCCGAAAACGAACGCGAGCAGCGATCTGTCGCCACGCCCTTGGAGTCTGGATAATTCTCGTGAAAAATGTCCATCAACTGACCGTGTTCGCACAGCGAATCCTTGGCGTAGAATTTTCGATCGCCCGTGAGAATCGAGACCACGATGTCCTTGGAATTCTGAAACAAATCCTTGTCATCGTAACCTTCGATGTACGAAAGGAAATTGCGTATGTTTCCGTCGCACCTGTGCGCGGACGATTCGTGACCCGGCCACAGTCTCAGGATTTGCGCGGGCGTGGGTTTCTTCACCATCATGGTTTCGAAATTCGGGTACATGCAAAACTTCTGAGATATGACGACGAGCGAACCACTCGACAACCGATCATGTGATGACACGCGATCGATGAGTGCCTTGAACCCGGTATCCGAATCGAATTCTTCAATCACGAGAATTTTGGTCGTGTTCTTCACGAAAAACAAAAAATTACTTTTGCTCCGACAGTGTTCGGGTAACAGCTCGATCCATTCGTGGTCGCGCAGTGCCCGTTGCACCATGAAAGTTTTTCCAACCCCAGACGCACCGCACACGAATACGTTCTTACCTTGACGCACGTGCTCTCGTAGGCGCTCTATGTTTTCATCGTGCAGCGTATGACCCCCCGTCGTTTTTGGGTCTACTTTTTTTTCACCGGCAAAATTAATGAAAGATTCCATTTCTTTGCACGATGAATTCTTAAAACAGTCGATAGATTTGTTGAACGGCTCGAACGCGTTACAAGACTTAGTATTCAAACCCTTAAAGCGTCGCATTTTCCCAATCGTCGCGGTCGCGGGTTTGGTCAACCTCTTGATTCTCGTCTTACTTTTTTACATTCTGAGTCAGCTCACGCATCTTCGTCATGGGGGATTGCCGGCGTTGTCCGTCCCGACTCCGGGCTTGACGGTTCCGTGACGACGACTTCCGTCAACGCGTCTTCTTCTTCTTCTTCGCCGTCGGAGTGGTAGGGTGTCACCGGTTCCTGGTCCTTTTCCTTTTGTCGCCCGAAGATCGAACGCTTGAGAATCGTCGTGCTCTTCGGCGCGGTGACCAAGCCTTCGCCACTCTTGCGAATCGCGTCCAACTCCTTCATGAGTTTCTTCTTCTCGCGAACACTTCCGTCGGTGAGTTCGCGCAGCTTCTTCATGATGGTGTTCTCTCGAATCGCCGGGAACGTTCGGATCGGGTGGATGTGAATGATCTCGGGTTTGTAGAGCGTTGACCCTGGGAACGTGCGATCGAATTCCTCCAGCATCGCCTTCGGGATGTCCGGCTGCTGCTCCAACATGCGATCATATTCCGCCTTGCACTCCTCTATCATGATCACACCGTCCTTCGTGCGATCCTTCAGTGGAAGCGCCAATTCGAGTCTGATTTTACGACTAAATTTACCAAACGTAAACGCGGCACTTTTGTGCGCTTCCGTGTTCTCACTCAGTTTCAAAAACGTAGATATGGTCGCGATCAGCCCCGCGATGAGGTTTGCCGCCCCGATGGACTGTTGCGCGGTTTGCTTGAGGTTTTCAGGGACGTCCGACATGGCGAAGTTCGCGGTCCCTGTCAGCGTCGAGAGCACGATCACCGGCAATGTAGTGCGCATGTACTTCTTCTTGTACATCAGGAACGCCTGGAAGTGAATGTATCTATAGCAGGCGGCTGCCTCGCCCCATGATTTTAAGATTGCTTCTTGTTGTTGATGCCATATTTTATGATTCGGTCTCGCCAGTGATTCTTCAATCTCGGACATATATATTTAACGCATTTTTTTTCCGAAGCATGTATCAGAAGGTGATGAACATAATATTTCAAATACACCTGACCATGTTCATCACGCTGATGGTGCTCCCATTCACCAACGACCAACGCACGTTGGAATTCTACAGCCTGATGATTCCATTCCTCTTCATGCACTGGACGACGAATGACGACACGTGTGCGCTGACGATCGCGGAACAGTGGGTCAGTGGTAAGGAAAAACAAGAAACGTTCTTCGGTCGCGTAATGGGTGGCATTTACGCGATGCCCGAAGACGACGCGTCAAAGTTCTTCAAGGGTCTCATGTTCTTCCTCTGGATGTTCGTCCAATACCGCTTGGGTCGACTTGACGTTTTCTTTGATGACCTAAAGACAAGCCTCAAGTTAATGTAAAGGATGTCAGGATGGAATCACGATGTCCAGGCGTTGGGTGAATTGATTCGCACACACGTCCTACCGAGGATCGCCGATCTGGAGACTGAGATTCACACCCTACGGAAGGCGGTGTATCCGTGGGTTCAACACATGAAAGAAGATGGATCCAACATGAACGAACTCCAAGCAAAACGCGAATTCTTCAGGTGCCTGGACGAAGACACTATTCGAGAACTTCTTGAATTGAAGGCAAAGTACTCGAATGGTGGAGCCGATCATAGACTAGAATTTAAAATGTTATTTCATAGTACATCACCATGACCGTAAAGATTGACAAAGGCGAAGCACAGTCGATCGGTGTGCAAGTGTGTCTCTGCTTGTGTTGCTTTTTGGCATTCAACTTTTTGCGGGGTCGGTTCCCGCCGACACCCATGACCATGGCTGCAGCGTTTGGCTGCTGTCTCTTGAGCTGCTCCCAGATGTTTGCACTCAAGACGACGGTCCAGCGGGCGTTAGAACCAGAACCCGAAGGTTAGAAGAAATTATCAGTGCGATACATCTTCGTCGTGTACGTGTCAGCCTTGCCGGTCACGGTCACAGACTCACCCCCGTACAACTCGTTACACCCTAAATCCTCGGTACACTCTCGATCGTTAATCGTGATCGGTAGCGGATACAACTGCTGCCCCTCGCTCACTGTATAATAATGATAACGATCGCGATGGTATCTCGATTCCTTCCCGTACAGCGGTAAGACTTCTTCGTTCGGACCGATCAGCACACCCATCGCCTGTGTGTGCCCTGGTTTATATTTCTTGATGGGTGCGTCTCTGTATTCCGGTTGGCGGCGGACCTCGTGTACGACTGGCACGGGCACCTCGACCTCGACCGGGACCTCGACCTGTTCCACGCGCACGCGCGGATTCATGCACAAGTAGAGCACGACACCGGACAGAATCACCAGCGACCAGAGCATCAAACGTTGCTTGGTCTTGTTATTCATATACTGTTATCATCCAAATTTTATTCCACCGAGTCCAGTGGCGCCGAGTGCCGCGTTCAACGCCACGATGGAGCCTGCGCCCCTGTACCTCCTCGTGCCCGCATACATCAGATACGAAATCACCATGACGATGCACGCGATACAGAAAAAGGCGCCTGCGGCTGGTAGGTTTTTCTTGCGCTGTTTCTTGTCCGCGACAAAGAAACCACCACACGCGCACAGACAGCTCGCAAAGCAACATCCGCCGAGCATTCGGAAGAGTCCGATGGTCTGCCCTATTTGATTGCCAGTCTCAATGATGTCGCTCATTAATTAAGAGCCAGATTTAATTGCGTCCATCTTCCACGTGTACCCACTGTATGCGTTCACGTTCCACGCACCCGTGAATTCAACGTCGAGCTCGACGACGTCACCCTTCTTCATGCAACTGACGGGTGTCAAACCCTCGACCTTGCACATCGGGCGCCTGTACCGCCACGGCACTTTAACCAGCAACACCCGACCATCCAACGGATCGTCGACTCGATCGCCTCGCAGTAAGTGCGTCTTCCTGTCCTGTACCGCTCGAACCACCTTTGTGTCGGATTCACTTAATATAAAACGCATGTATCTGCGATCATTGTGCTCGTAGAGTGGTTCATACACGGTCGCGCTTACCCACATTCCTTAATGTATAGAGCACTATAACTATAAGTACGAACAACAAAATATGAGTCGTCAAGAGCGGTGTCGCGGGTGATCGAGTCCCGAATGCCTCGTGTGCGAACTGTCGCGCGATTTCCACGGACGTCTCGATGGACGCGAACGGCGTGCGGTGCGGTGACATCATCCCCACGAGCGCGACCTTCGAACACTTCCCCCAAAACGGCACGCTGCCGGCGGTCGAGAGCACACCGGACGATTGCGACAACTGCCATCGCGTGCCGTCCCACTGCGCGCCCCACCCC
>Ga0222715_10003247_pt1 | contig 14558 bp, 11 predicted proteins | sample C33_9DmetaG_FD_165056 | JGI IMG/M metagenome (GOLD analysis project Ga0222715, IMG submission 165056) | Estuarine water microbial communities from San Francisco Bay, California, United States - C33_9D | ecosystem: Environmental > Aquatic > Marine > Unclassified | place: USA: California...
AATGCCGCCGCAGGTACAGCACAAACAGCTGGCAGTGCCGCTGGTGCGCTTGGTCAGAGTATGTCTGGCATGCCTGGAAAAATGGGTGCATTTGGCAAAGGCCTAGCAATGGTAGGTCCGTTGTTTGGTAAACTTTCAGCCGCCGCAAACAAACTAGCACAATTTGGATTACAGGTAGTTGGTAAAGAAGTAGAACGTCAATCAAAAGCATTTCATGCAGGAGCAAATGCTGGAGCATTGTTTGCTGACGGTATGACTGGAATGACAAATGCCGCATTGTCAGCAGGCCTAACCACTGATCAATTTAGTAACGTTTTAGCAACACAGAGTGCTAATCTTGCCGCTTCGGGTATGGGCGTTTCCGGCGGTATTAAGTTAATGGAAGGTGCGTTTAAAGTCGGCGGCAAGAACATGAAGCGAGAGCTACAGAATCTAGGCTATGGATTTGAAGAACAAGCCGGATTAGTAGCAGAAACAATGGCTAACATGCGTCAAAGTGGTGGAGCACTAACACAAGGTGATCAGGCCGCTATTGCTCAACAAACAGCCAAGTATGCTGAAAACCTAAGAGTTATTACAGCTATTACTGGCTCAGATGCTAAAAAGAAAATGGAGCAGGTTAAAGCTGAAGCTAATCAACTTGCTTTCCAACAAAAATTAGCTGGCATGGATGCTACACAACGATCTAACATCATTAATGCTATGGCTAACATGAGTGATCAGCAACGCAAAAACTTCCAAGAAACAATGGTGTTTGGTCAGGTAGTTAACAAAACTGGCGCCGCATTGGAAGCTACGTCAACTAACTTTGCCGCTAATACACAGCAACTGGTTACTAGTGCCATGAACGGTACACTTGATGCAGAGAAAACTAGAGAAATTAATGGAAAATTCGCTGAAGGTGTAAGACAGGATCTTCTAAATCAGAAAGAGATTGGTATGGCTGGCATGGCTGGCATACCAGGAATGGCTGCCGACTTATCACAATCAATGGCTCAGGAATTAAACTTTAGACAACAGTTTAATGCAGAGAATATAAAACAAGCAGAAGCCGCAGCCTCTGCACAAAAGAACACAACAGACACCGCAACTAAGGCCTTAACAGAAGCAGAGCAAGCCGCACAAGAATTAAGAATTGGTATTCAAAAAATAATGATGCCTGCTGTTTCAAAAATGGGCGAAGTTTCGGCTCTAGCCTTGCAAAGTGTTAACAAAATGCTTGGATCAATGGGTGTTGAAACTGGTATGGCAGAACCCGAAGAAAAAACCGACTGGGGGGAAGTTGCCGCAACTGCTGCCGGTGATGCACTTACAGGTGCAAGCATTGGCGCAACAATTGGTAGTATTGTTCCTGGCGTTGGTACTGCTATTGGTGCCGCAGTTGGTGGTGGTGCCGGAGCATTAATTGGCGGTCTACGATCCTTCTTTGGCTGGGGTAGTAAAGTAGGTGGTGTTGTTGAAGGTGATGAGTCCGGATACTTACATAAACTTCATGGTAGAGAACTTATTGTTCCATTAGACGGAGATACTCCTCGCGAAGGAACTCCGGGCTATAACAAGGCTATGGAGTTATTTGGTAATTCTACAGCTATGCAAGGTGCCGCCGCAACTAAAAAATCAAGCGGCGGTGGATTATCCCTGGCAGCAACAATGGGATCACTAGGAGCAGGTATTGGAAGTTTATTTGGTGGTTCAAAAGCTAGTGCTACAGATCCTGAGGCGGCAACCAAAGAAGCAATGGATGGCTCAAATACAGCTTCAGTAATTGGAGGCCTGCTTGGGAGTGTTATTCCAGGAGTAGGTCCAATGATCGGCGCGGCACTTGGCCGTGAAGCTGAATCATCATTAGGTGTATTTAAAAATATGCTGTTTGGCAATAAACCAGAAGCAGGAGAAGATGTTTCTGGAGTAGCCCAACGAAGTACAGTAATAGGTGCATCACAAGCTGGACGAGCGGCGCAGTTACAAGCACTTGCAGGTCCAGACCCAATGGGAAAACCAGCGGTGCAATCAACTCAAGTTGCTGACTCAGTTGCTGAAGCTGAAGAAACAGCGATGAGAGATAGAGAAATCCAATTGAATATGTTTACGGAAAACTTTGGTAAACAATTAGAACTTCTAACAGCTATGATACAGCGTCTTGACAATATTCGTGATAATACATTTGAAGTGGTGGATTACCAAAGGACGTTAGCTCAGAATACTTACTAATATTAAATAAATATACATACAAAATAATAAGTGGAAGAATTAGTCTATGAGTTGGAAAAAATATTTTAAAACATCGAGTGTCGCAGGATCAAGTAACGGGCTTATGAGCCCTGTCGGCAGTGGCGCCCCTCAAGACCCAGCTTTTAGAAACTATCAAAGCCATTTACCAGAAGTATATGTTGGGCATCCAAACCGTATTGAACGTTATAATCAATACGAGCAAATGGACATGGACAGCGAAGTAAATGCGGCGCTAGACATTATTGCAGAATTTAGTACACAAAAGAACGAATCAAACAATACACCATTTGACCTACACTTTAATGAAAATCCAACAGACAACGAAGTTAAAATTATCAATGAACAATTAAACCAATGGGTTAACATTAATAAATTTAACCAACGCATTTTTAAAATCCTACGCAATACTATTAAGTACGGAGATCAAATATTCTTACGTGATCCAGAAACCTTTAAACTTTATTGGGTAGAAATGAACAAAGTTGTTAAGGTTATTGTAAACGAAGCAGAAGGCAAAGAACCAGAGCAGTATGTTATCCGTGATCTCAATCCAAACTTTGAGAACCTAACAACTACTGCAATGAGTTCAAGTGATGCGTATCTTAGCACACCTAACGTAGGTGCTAACAACTCAGGCAACGGTTACATTCAACCCAGTTCACCTTATAGCAGTGGATCACGTTTTAATACAGCACAAAGTGAATCAGTGCTAGATGCAGAACACGTAGTACATCTAAGCCTAACAGAAGGCTTAGACATGTTTTGGCCATTTGGTAATTCAGTACTAGAAAATGTGTTTAAAGTATTCAAGCAAAAAGAACTGCTTGAAGATGCTATTATTATCTATCGTGTACAACGTGCGCCAGAACGTCGTGTGTTTAAAATTGATGTAGGTAACATGCCCAGCCATATGGCCATGGCATTTGTTGATCGTGTTAAAAACGAAGTGCATCAACGTCGTATTCCAACACAAACTGGCGGTGGAACAAACATGATGGATGCAACATACAATCCACTTAGCACAAATGAAGATTACTTCTTCCCACAGACTGCTGACGGCAGAGGATCTAGTGTAGAAACACTACCGGGAGGTAGTAACTTGGGCGAGATCACAGACCTACGTTTCTTTACCAACAAACTATTCCGTGGTTTGCGTATTCCTAGTTCATATCTTCCAACAGGCATGGAAGACGGCACACAAAGCTACACAGACGGTCGTGTTGGAACAGCATTGATTCAAGAATGGCGTTTTAATCAATACTGTCAGCGTATTCAATCAATGATTATTGACAAGTTGGACACAGAGTTTAAGATGTTCCTACGTTGGAGAGGCTTTGATATTGACAGTCAAATCTTTGATTTGACGTTTGAAGAGCCACAAAACTTTGCACAGTATCGTCAAGCAGATGTTGACTCAGCTAGAATTGGAACATTTACACAGTTAGAAGGTTTCCCATATCTAAGCAAGCGTTTCTTAATGCAACGTTATTTAGGTATGAGCGAAGCTGAGATTGCTGAAAACGAAATTATGTGGAAAGAAGAGCAAGGCACAGCTGATACTACAGCAACAGATGATCCAAATCTGCGTAATGTTGGTATTACACCAGGCGGTATTGAAGGCGATCTTGATATGGCTGAACCGCCAGCAGAAGGTGGAGACGAAGCACCCGCTGACGCAGGAGGCGAAGCACCTGCTGATGCAGGAGCAGTAGACGCCGCCGGAAATCCACTCTAAGGTAAATAGTTGCATGCTATTAACTGAATTTTTTAAATCAACCGACACAGATCATTATAAAGAAAAAGATGATCAGAGCGTTTTAAAGTTAGACGATACTCGTAAAGTACGTCTAACACTTCAACATCTAAATCGTTTGCGTAGTGCAAATGATATTAGAAAGTTTGAAAACGAGAAAAAATCAGACGAGTTAACCGATCAATACAAAGCCCCTTCTGAAGGCGGCGATGAATCCGCACTTTAATAAATAAACTTGTAATCAACTAACAAATTTGTTAGCTTTCAAAAAAATATGGCTGCAAAAAGGTACTTTTGTGGCTTTTTTTAATTTTGATGTCAAAAAAAGCACATTATTATTAATAATATGTGTATATTTGTAAATACACTACAAAGGTATACATGATGCAAAGCCTTTAAAATATCACGAGAGGAGTTCCTTTATGAGCAAATATGAAAAGTTAATTGAGTTCATTATTGATGAGAACGAAGAAAAAGCTCGCGAACTATTTCACGAAATTGTTGTGGAAAAGAGTAAGAGCATTTACGAGTCTCTAATTGATGATGAAGTAACAGAATCACCAGAAGTAAGCGACGACGAAGTTGGCGATCTAGCTGACGATGTCAAAGCTGATGAAGAAGGTCTAGGCGAAGACGAAGATGACGACATGGGCATGGATGACATGGACATGGATGATTCTGATGACGAAATGGACATGGATGACGAAATGGACATGGACATGGGCGACGAAGCTGAAGAAGGTGGCGACGATGAGCCAGCTACTAAAGGCGACGTTGATGAGCTAGGCGATGCTATTGAAGAATTAAAAGCAGAATTCGACAAGATCATGGGCACAGTAGATGCAGATGGCGATGGCGACCACGATATGGACGATCACGAAGCCGCTGAAGAAGCTGTACAGTTTGAAGCTGAAGAAGACGACGAAGAAGAAGTTGTTGAGTCTACACACGACGAAGACGACGACGAAGAAGTTGTTGAAGCTGAAGAAGTCGATCTAGACGAAGACGAAGAAGAAATTGATGAAGCCGCCGCTGATGCAGAACTAGCAAAACTACGTGAATATGTAGAAAAAGTTGCTGGTGTAAGCAATACAGAAGGTGCAGACAACAAGTCCTCAGTTGTTGCAGGTAAGAACGACATGGGTGGAAGCGCAGGCAACATTGTTGCTGGTGGCGAAGAAACCGGTGGTAAAGTTGCCTCTCCAAAGAAGGACGACAAAGGCAACATCAACGTACCAGGTGGTAAGGCAAGCAAACTAGCTGCCGCCCCTAAGCCAAAATCCGCTGAATAATAGGAGCAACTTATGGCTTTGTATCTTAGAGAAAATCTTACGTTTGATAGAGCTGGAATGGTCGTTGAGTCCGAAGAAGGCGATAACGGACGTAAGAATCTCTATATGAAGGGTATTTTTATCGAGGGTGGCGTAAAGAACGCTAACCAGCGTGTATATCCCGTTAATGAAATCGAAGAAGCCGTATCAAATATTAATGAGCAGATCAAAGGCGGGTACAGCGTCCTCGGTGAAGTAGATCACCCAGACGACTTAAAAATTAACCTAGACCGTGTTTCACACATGATCACAGAAATGTGGATGGATGGACCATGCGGTCATGGTAAACTAAAAGTTTTACCCACACCAATGGGTGAGATGGTAAAGAGCATGCTTGAAGCAGGTGTTAAACTAGGTGTTAGTTCACGTGGTTCAGGTGACGTAAGCGAATCGTCAGGACATGTCAGTAACTTTGAAATTGTTACAGTAGACATTGTAGCACAACCAAGTGCTCCACATGCATATCCTAAAGCAATCTATGAAAGTTTGCTTAATATGCGCGGTGGCTATAAAGCTCTCGAAATGGCAGGAGATGCCGTACATGATCAAAGAGTGCAAAAGCACTTGAAAGAAGCGGTAACACGCTTAATCAACGAATTAAAACTATAAACAGGAGAAGGTCTATGTTTGATGCTTTAAAACCTTTACTAGACAGTGGTATAATCAACGAAGATACTCGTGAAGCAATTAACGAAGCGTGGGAAACCAAGCTAAGTGAAGCACGTGAAACAATTCGTGCAGAAATGCGTGATGAGTTTTCTTCCAAGTACGACCACGATAAAAGTGTAATGGTAGAAGCTCTAGACAAGATGGTAACCGAATCCTTAACTGCTGAAATCAACGAATTTCAATCAGAGAAAAAGCAACTAGCAGAAGATCGTGCAAAGTTTAATACACGTATGCTAGAAAGCGCAGAGAAGTTTGATAACTTCATGGTTAGTAAACTAGCCGAAGAAGTTAAAGAGCTACGCTCTGATCGCAAGGCTTATGAAAATGCTATTGGCAAACTAGAAAAGTTTGTTGTCAAAGCACTAGCTGAAGAAATCGAAGAATTTGAGCAGGACAAAAAAGCAGTTGTCGAAACAAAGGTACGTCTAGTATCAGAAGCCAAAACTAAAATGGCTGAGATGCAAGCCGCTTTTGTTAAGAAGAGTGCAGAACTTGTTAAAGAAAGTGTTACTTCAAAGCTAGAGTCCGAATTGACTCAACTCAAAGAAGATATCACAATCGCTCGCGAAAATATGTTTGGACGTAGGATTTTTGAATCATTTGCTAGTGAATTTGCCGGTACTCATTTAAATGAGAACAAGGAAATTGCTAAGTTAAGAGAATCTATCGAAGAGCATGCCGCTAAACTAGCCAAAGCGGAACAGGCTATTAGCAAATCAAAAGAGATTGTAGAGTCAAAAGAGAAAGAAATCCGTATTATTAAGGAAAGTGCCGAGCGCAAAGACACAATGTCCGAGCTACTCAAACCACTTAATAAGGATAAAGCCGCTGTAATGAGCGAGCTACTAGAATCAGTGCAGACTTCTAAATTAAAATCTGCATATGAAAAATATTTACCAGCAGTTCTTGGTGGAAGCCAACTAAACGCCAAAAAGCATATGGTTGTTGAAAACAAAGAAGTAACTGGTGATAAAACTGCTATCAAGACCGCCTCAGTTCAAGATTCAGATGCTAATGAAGCAAATGTTATTGAATTGAAGAAGCTAGCAGGGCTTAAATAAAATACCCATAGGAGAATAGGTAAAATGAAGCAAGCATTATTAGAAAGCCGTTGGGGCGACACAAAAGAAGCCCTACTAGAAGGCCTAAGTGGTTCTAAAAAGACCACAATGAGCGTGATCTTAGAAAATACTAAGAAGCACCTCTTATCTGAAACTGCCTCAGCTGGCGCAACAGCAAGTGGTAACGTAGCAACACTTAACCGTGTTATTCTACCAGTTATCCGTCGTGTTATGCCAACTGTTATCGCTAACGAAATCGTTGGCGTACAACCAATGACCAGTCCAGTTGCACAAATCCATACTCTACGTGTTCGCTATGCAGACACAGTAGCCGCTTCTGGTAACGGTACAGGTGCAACAGCTGGTGATGAAGCACTATCACCATTCCGCGTTGCAACAGCATATTCCGGCGCCGCAACAGGTGTTGGTGCTGGTACAGCCGCACTAGAAGGTGTAGCTGGTAACCGTGTTAACGTCCAGATCATGAAACAAACTGTTGAAGCCAAGTCACGTAAGCTATCAGCTCGCTGGACTTTTGAAGCCGCTCAAGACGCACAAGCCATGCATGGTATTGACGTCGAGGCTGAAATTATGGCCGCACTAGCTCAGGAAATTACTGTTGAAATCGATCAGGAAGTCCTAGCTAGCCTACGTAGCCTAGCTTCAACTGATTATAGCTATGATCAAGCCGCTGTAAGTGGTACAGCTACATACGTTGGTGACGAGCATGCCGCTCTAGCGATCACAATCAACCGTGCCGCTAACAGAATTGCTCAGCTAACACGTCGTGGCGCAGGTAACTGGGCAGTTGTTTCACCAGCCGCTTTAACAGTTCTACAAAGCGCAACAACTTCTGCTTTTGCACGTACAACAGAAGGTACTTTTGAAGCCCCAACCAACACTAAAATGGTTGGTACACTAAATGGTGCTATGAAGATCTATGTTGACAGCATGGCAGCAGACGGCGAAGGTGTACTAGTTGGTTACAAGGGTTCAAGCGAGAGCGACGCAGCCGCTTTCTACTGCCCATACGTACCACTAATGAGCACAGGCGTTGTACTAGATCCAACAACACTAGAACCAGTAGTTGGCTTTATGACACGTTATGGTTACGTTGAGCTAACCAACACTGCTTCTTCACTAGGTAATGCCGCAGATTACCTACAGAAGATCAGCGTTGCTAACTTCTCATTCCAGTAATAACTGGTTTAAAACCAAACGGAAAAGGGGCTTCGGCCCCTTTTCTTATGACTATAAATATTTCTATGCTAGACAAAAAGTATTATAATGGCAACAAAGATTTGATATCAAGTACTGCAATGGTAAAAAGCAAACCATTGGTGGGAAATATATTAGATCAAACATCACCGAGCGAATTTTTAGTTAGAACTAACGAAGGTCAGTGTTTGTGTAAGTTAGTTCGCAGAATAAAATCTCCAGGCGAAATGACTATTACTGCTACTCATTATATGTTAGGAACATTTAACATATTAGAAATTGATGAAAATTGGGTATTGCATCCAAATGGCAACAAATATCAATGGGTAGTTGGTGCAAAAAATGCTCTTGGAGATACCGTAGGGTTAGTTTCACTCTAGATTTATCTACGCATAAATACAACAAACAAGAGATAAGGTGATACCACAATGCCCGCGATTAAAAAAGTTAGTGATCATTATTATGTTACTTCTCCAGAAGTTACTATTACCGGTAACTTAACTGTTATAGGTAACTCTGCATCTATTACTACAACAGAAGCAGAACTTTCTGATAGAATTATTACATTAAACAATGGTGAAACAGCCAATGGTGTTACAGGACAAGAAAAAGTTGGTCTTCAAGTAGACCGAGGTACAGCACCAGATGCATTACTTGTCTTTGACGAAGCAGACGATACTTGGAAACTTTCTAATGACGCTGGCGCAACATATCAAAACATTATTACATCAAGTACGCAAGGCTTACAGAATGTAGTTGATGACACTACACCTGAGCTAGGTGGTAATTTAGAAATTGCAGGCTTTGGCATTGAAAAATCATCTGTTAACGTTTCAATGACGTTAAACACCGAATCCGGCGGCGGAAGTGGTGTATATGTTACTAATGCGAGTGTTACAAATCAAGAGCTTGTAACAAAAACTAAAGCAATAGTTTATTCATTAATATTTTAAGGTAAAGAGACAATGGCAATACAAAACACAGCACTAACAGCAACATCAGCATCGTTATTACCTTCAGCAAATGCAAGAGCTGTCACAGTAGTGTATTTTTGTAATACACATAGTGGCGCAGTTAATGTAACTGTGTATGCAGTTCCAAGCGGTAGTGTAGCAGGTACAGCAACTAAAATTTATGATGCAGTATCGATTGCGGCTGGAGACACGTTGGTAGTAGACACAGAAAAAGTGTTACTCGATAACGGAGATTTATTACAAGCTGATGCTTCTGTAGATAACGTAGTAATTGCAACTTGTAGTTATACAGAAATTTAAGGAAGGATGTTATGCCAAGATTTTTAAAAACACCTTCACTAGACCAAACTGGCTCTAAAGCAATCAAGCTACCAGTATCAATTGGGAACGATGCTCCACCTGCGCTAGCTGATGGAATGATTAGATACAATACCCAAAACAGTTGTATTGAGTTTGCGATAAACAATGCCTGGAGAAAAATAGCTAAAGTTGGTAACACTATTATTAGTTCACAAGACACAGTAGGAGATGGACTAACTACAGATTTTACATTAAATCAAGCAGTTGGAACAGAAACAGACATTGTAGTATTTGTTGGAGGTGTTTACCAACAACCAACATCAAACTACACCGTATCTACATTATCAGGTACAACTACAATTTCTTTTACTAGTCCTCCACCAGCACCAGGAGTAAGCAATCCCAATAGGATAGTAATTTTATATGGCGTAAATAGTACCGACGCGGTCTAAGGAGTTAGTATATAATGGCATTAGGTAGAATTTCAGGGTCGATGCTATATGCTAACCTAGAACGGGACAACGATTTAGCATTTGAAACTGATTTATTATACATTGATGTAGCCAATAATCGTATTGGTGTTAACAATAGTTCTCCTCAATATGATTTAGATGTTGACAGCGGTACAGCTAAAATAGGAGACATAGTTTTCAATGGCAGTTCTATTAGTTCTGTCAACCCAATCGATTTAGGCACTACTAACGATATTACTATTAGCGGTGGCACCAGTGGTTATGTGTTAACCACTGACGGCAACGGTGCGCTAAGTTGGGCAAGTGTTGGCTCACTTCTATCAAGCACTGGATCAACTGGTATGCAGATTAATCTAGGTACACCAACTGACAGTAGTTTAACAGATTATGCGGCATGGGACAACTGGACTAGCGGTACTAAAGTTACTAATGCTATTGACGATCTAAACCAAACAGCATTAAACATTGCTAAAGAAACTTATGTAGGTGAAGTTGCTTTTACAGCTAACGTAACAGCCGGTCCAAGTCCAATGACTATTCAGTTTACTCCTACCTATACAGGAAACCCTACCTCTTATTATTGGGAGTTTGGTGATGGAACAACCAGTACTTCAGAACAACCAACAAAAACATATAGCAACACACAAGGTGGGCAATTTACAGTTAGTGTTAGAGCCTACAATACCAACGGAACACTTAGTGGAGATCCTAGTTTAGGTGCTGTTGGTAGCTGGGACGATTTTACACGAAACAACTATATTACTCTTTACACTCCAAATCCAATTCCCGCATTCACTATTGTTGACACGGACATTGATACCGGAACAAACGGAACAATCACTAATAACAGTCAGTTTGCTACAAGTTTCTCATTAGACTGGGGCGACAGTACAACAGACACCCCAGCGGTTAACTGGACTACACTAAATCATCAATATAATAATGCCGGAACAGATACAGAATATCAAATACAATTAGACGCGACCAGCACAACAGCCGGACCTAGTCCAGTTACTGTAAATGGTACTCCGCAAGATATTAGAGTATATTCAACACATAGTCCTGCTTTTACAACTAATACCATAGTTGTTGCTAACGAAGAAGCAACTAGCGGTGGTGTTGTTACATTTACAAACACTACTCCTGCAGGACTAGGATTAACCAGCACATTTAGTTCTAATAGATATAAATGGAATTGGGGAGACGGAGATGTTAACACCATTGATGTTTCAGCACTAATAGATGGTAATCCAGGTAGAACTATTAACCATACATTTTCGCTTACAGCTACAGAACAAAACAATGGAACAAGTGCAACATTTGATGTTACACTAGATGCTATTAACTTACACAGTGCTAGTCCGTTTACAAGTGCTACAACTACTATTACAGTTGAACCTGATGTGCGTAGCAATTTTACTGGTGCTAACACACACCAAAGCGATCGTTCAGGTGATGATGCACAAGACGGTTATGTGTTTACAGACTATAGAGATGGCACACCATTCAACGTATTTGAATTTACAACAACCAGTCAACATGCCGACACATATACTTGGACTTGGGGAGATGGTCAAACAGACGCTAACATTGCAGAAGGTGTTGCAGGAACAGTTTCGGGTGGTGCTATTCAACACACCTATTCTTCAACAGGCAATAAAACTGTCGCACTGGCAGTAACAGGTCAACCCGCATCACTAACACAAACGGATACAGAAACACGTAGTAACTATATTACTATAAGATCTAATCCAAGTCAACCTACAGGACTAAGTTCTAGAACACTATCAATGACTACTAGCAGTCAAGGTACTAGTCCTTTGCTAGCCGCAAGTGCAACAGACAATAGTGGTGGCAATATTCCTAGTGCAGGTACAAGTGTTACTAGATACACAACAGCTACAACTATTAATTCAAACTCGATCAATGATGTCTATGACGCCACAACAGGAACATTAACATCATTAATTAACGGTGCCGATAGCGGCAATGTAACATTTACAACAACTAGTAATAATGTAGGAACTACTATCAGTCTTGTGTTAACAGAAGACAGAGATGCACACAATGCTATTAGCTCAAGCACATACCCATCGGGTTTTTATAAAGTGTTTAGTGCAAGCATCAGTTCATCACTGGCATCATTGCCTGTAGGATATAGTGACTACAAACTAAGTCATAGTACCACAGGAGATACCAATGACGTTGGTTTTGTTAAAGACGATCTAACATCAGTGCCAACACTAGATGTCAGCGGTGTTACAATGACAGAAAACACTGCCGGCAGTTTAAGATATATTTCAGGCATTCCATACTATAACACAGGCGGTGTTGTAGACATCAATGACTTGGCTGTAACCAACTGGATAGGACAAACTTACAGAAGTGGTAGCCCACTAAGCATTGTTGACGGCCCAAACGATGAAAGCACTTCGGGTGCTATTATTAGCACACAAACTAAAACCTACGCAAACCTAGACGGAGCATCCACATATCTGTCAGGCGGTCATCCCATAGCAGGAACAGGACAAAGCGCAAACTATACGTTTGGTGCTTTGAGTGTAAACATTAATGCTAGTGCAAGGGCAGTTGCACAACTACAAGCAAACATCAACAACGTCAATGGCACAAGCACCACAGTAACATTACCAACTAAAATTAATGTTTACAGTCAAAGCATCACAGGCTTTGATGAAGAAAACATTAACGTTCCAACCACACTAGGTAGTACATTTACTGACAACGGTAAACGTGTAGCACTAGGACTAACCGGCGACAACCCAGCTTATACACCTGCAGACTTTTATACCAACGATGCATGGAGTGGTGCAGAAACAGTAGCAGGCACAGACGAAGCAATCGTACGCTGGGGACAGTTAAAACATCACACTGTAGATTACAGCACAGGATATTTACCAGTAGGTCCAGATGTGTTCACTGGACGTGGTGGCGCACAGTATTTTACGTTTGCGTTTAGAAGAGCTAACCTAGCAAACTTTGATATTATACTAACAGGTAAAGTACATGGTGTATGGATTGCCGCACCAGGCTCGGGTATTGATGCTTCGGCTAATTCAACCAACGGATGGGTTGACTGTAATGCAAGTTATGGCGGCGCTGGTCTCCCAGGAACCAATACAGGTGCTGGTGGTAACGGCTCAAATGGTTGTGCATTAACTAGCAGTGATAGAATACCTCTAAACACAGTAATGACCAATCAGAGTTATACTCAAACATTAGGTAGTGAAAACTTATCAAACGCAACAGGAAGAAATTGTCTTGTGCGTATACGTTTAGAAAGCGGCGACTATCTTAGTAGTATTGCGATAGGAGAGGCTTCGTAATGGCTATTTCAGATACCCAAAAAGTTGACTACCTATTTAAAAAACTGGGTTATGGTGTTGCTAAAACAGACACTATTGCATTCAAACGAGCATTTAACGAAAGTATTGCAAGTCCGCTACTAATCCGCGGTGATAGAATTTGGCAAGACAGTGGCGATATTCCATCAGTCAAACCTAGCTCAAGTTCTTCACAGGTTGAAATCTATGATGACAGTGGCAACGGATCAACCACAGTAGAGTGTACAGAAGACATTACATCCAGTGATAACAGAACTTGGTTAACTGGTTTAACAGACTGGATCCCTACAGAGTTTGGTGCTACCTATCTTGTTAAGGTTTATATTGATACTGCCAGTAGTACTACACCACAAAGTACTGGCACACAGTTACTAGCGGCTGGCAGTGGCAACGATGACGAATGGTTCTTTGATTATCAAAGCGGTGTTCTTCATTTTATTGGAGAAAACTTACCAACTGAGATTGCAACAGGTGTTACCGGAAAAAGTGTTTTTGTAGTAGGTGCTAGGTACATAGGCACTTTTGGTGTTATTGGTGATCTACTTGACGATACTAATCCAATACTAGGCGGCGACTTAGATATTACTGGCTATAAGATTTATACTTCGAGCGGAAACGCCGACATTGTATTAGATCCAGACGGAACAGGATCAATCAGTGTTGAAAGCGCACCTATTATTAATGTTGCTGATCCTACTAATGCACAAGACGCGGCAACTAAAAATTATGTTGATACTGCACTAGCAGGAATTACCGCGGACAGAATCGTTGATGGAACAACAACTGTTATTGCAGATGGGACTGCACAAGATGTTGAAGTAACTATTAACGGAACAGGCAAAGCACTGTTTGATTCTGATGGGCTGGCAGTTGACTTATGGAAACCTTATTCAGCTACAACAATATTAGAAATTGATTCAACTGGATCTCTTGTAATACCAACCGGCACAACTGCCCAGCGTCCTGCAAATGGTATTGGTCAGATTAGATATAACAGTGATAACGGTCTTATTGAATACAACGACGGAACAAGTTGGACTACTGTTGGTGCAAGTCAGCTCGCTATACAAAATTTCCTAGGAGACGGAAATTCTACAACCTTCAATTTGTCAAATGATGCAACTGTTGATTCTATTATTGTTACCTGGAACGGTGTTGTACAACATACAAATACCTATACTATTG
>Ga0222715_10003251_pt1 | contig 14548 bp, 5 predicted proteins | sample C33_9DmetaG_FD_165056 | JGI IMG/M metagenome (GOLD analysis project Ga0222715, IMG submission 165056) | Estuarine water microbial communities from San Francisco Bay, California, United States - C33_9D | ecosystem: Environmental > Aquatic > Marine > Unclassified | place: USA: California...
ACTCGCACGTCTCCTCGCTCCAATCACACCCGTTCTCGTGCGCGTACTTCAAACACTCCAAATGTCCATTCGAGGCGGCATTCGCGCACGTCTCCTCGTCCCAACGACACCCGTTCTCGTGCGCGTACTTCAAACACTCCAACTGTCCATTCTCGGCGGCATTAATGCACGTCCTTTCGTTCCAAGGACACCCGTTGTCGCGCGCGTACTTCAACATCTCCAACTGTCCATTCCGGGCGGCAGCTGAGCACGTCTCCTCGCTCCAATCACACCCGTTCTCGTGCGCGTACTTCAAACACTCCAAATGTCCATTATGGGCGGCACCCGCGCACGTATCCTCGCTCCAATCACACCCGCTCTCGTGCGCGTACTTCAAACACTCCAACTGTCCATTCTCGGCGGCATTAATGCACGTATTCCAGTCCAAAGTCTCGTGCTCGTGCGCGTACTTCAAACACTCTAAATGTCCTTTCGCGGTGGCAAACCCGCACACGAGCCCGTTGTACCAACTACATCCGTTCTCTTGCGCGTACTTCATACACTCCATATTTCCACCGAGGGCGGCACCCGCAAACGTCCACCAGTCCCACGGCGCCCCGTGCTCGTGCGCGAACTTCAAACATTCTAAACCCGTGCGCGCAGCCCGCGCGCACGCCCCCGCGTACATTCGGAAGAATGTCTCGTCGCCCACTTCTAGATACTGCTCGTCTTCCTCACGGTTGCCAACCAAGTGGTGCCACTCGACGCCATCGGCTCTCGCGCCTTCTAAAAAATCCGCCACCGCGTCCCTCGCATCGCTCGGCACGTGCACGAGTGCACGAACGAGTCCGTCGTAGACATCCTCGCGCCTCCGCGCATCCGCGTGCGCCATCCCGCGCGTCGCGCTGTGGCGCGCGTCGTCTCGTCTCGTCTCGTCTCGTCTCGTCTCGTCTCGTCTCGTCTCGTCTCGTCTCGTCTGGGACCCGAATCGCCGATTGGACGATTGGACGATCGGCGCGACGCGGAGACGCCGCGCGCCCGTAAGTTTGCCCATCCATCGCAACCGCGCTCGACCGCGTCGTCGAGTCGCGACACGATCGACACTGCGGTGGTGTCACTGCATAATAAAACAATAGTCTACTTGTGCAGTACTGTAGTTTGCATGCGTATTTTTTACCGTCGCGAGATACCAATCGACACCCCGCGCTCGCGGCGACAGCGACGCCGCGCCGCGACGCCGCGACGCGCCGCGACGCCGCGCGCGATGCGGGACGAGGCGTCGCGAATTCTTTTCGAACGAGTCACCGCCGGGAAGGCCGCGAGCGCGGCGAAAACGGGGTCGAGGCGAGACGCGACGCGCGGCGACTCGGCGACGGCGCGAATTCGCGCGGCGCGCGCGCGGCGGAAGGTAAAAGACGGTAAAATCGTAGCGTTACAACGTTCGCGCGGCTCGCGCGCGCGATCGCGTCGTTGTCGTATCTTTTTTGTTCTGTCACATTGTTTCGTGTCATAGTGTCATCGTATCATGGTGTCGTATCGCGCGCTGTAGGCGGGCGTCGCGGCTCGGCGATTAACGCCGAGTGAGCGCGCGCACCCGACGGGTGATCAGATGATGTGTAAGTAAAATTGTAGCGTTACATCGACGCGGTCGCTCGGCTCGCGCGAGCGTCGTGCTCGTTTTCTCGTTTCTTTTTATACCCAACATTGTTTCGTGTCATCGTGTCATCGTATCATCGTGTCGTAGCGCGCGCCGTAGGTTGGCGGGCGTCGCGGCTCGGCGATGCACGCCGAACGCGCCGAGACGCGGACGCGGGGCGCTCAAAACTCCGAAAAATCCGCACCGGATTCGCCGGGCGCGCCGACTTCTTCATAATCCTTTTCAAGCGCCGCGAGATCTTCCCTCGCTTCTGAGAACTCGCCCTCTTCCATGCCTTCCCCGACGTACCAGTGCACGAACGCGCGCTTCGCGTACATCAAGTCAAACTTGTGGTCGAGTCGCGAAAACACCTCGGCGATCGCCGTCGAGTTGGAAATCATGCACACGGCTCGCTGCACTTTCGCCAGATCCCCGCCCGGCACGACGGTCGGCGGTTGGTAGTTGATGCCGCACTTGAACCCGGTCGGGCACCAATCGACGAATTGAATCGTGCGCCTGGTCTTGATGCTCGCCACGGCGGCGTTGACGTCCTTGGGCACGACGTCGCCGCGGTACATCAAGCAGCACGCCATGTACTTGCCGTGACGCGGGTCGCACTTGGCCATCATGCTCGCCGGTTCGAACGCGCTGTTCGTCACCTCGGCGACGGACAACTGCTCGTGGTACGCCTTCTCGGCGGAGATCACCGGGGCGTAGCTCGACAACATGAAGTGAATGCGCGGGTACGGCACCAAGTTGGTTTGGAACTCGGTGACGTCGACGTTCAACGCGCCGTCGAATCGCAGAGACGCGGTGAGCGAAGAGATCACCTGCGCGAGCAGACGGTTCAGGTTGGTGTACGTCGGGCGCTCGATGTCCAGAGACTTGCGGCAGATGTCGTACACGGCTTCGTTGTCCAACATCACCGAGACGTCGGTGTGCTCGAGCAGCGCGTGCGTGGACAACACGGAGTTGTACGGCTCGACCACCGCGGTGGAGACCGCGGGCGATGGATAAATCGTGAACCCGAGCTTGGACTTTTTGCCGTAATCCACGGACAAGCGCTCGAGGAGCAACGAGCCGAGACCCGAGCCCGTGCCGCCGCCGACGGCGTTGAAGACCAAAAAGCCTTGCAAACCCGTGCAGTTGTCCGCCAACTTACGAATGCGATCGAGCGCGACGTCGACGATTTCCTTGCCGATCGTGTAGTGACCGCGCGCGAAGTTATTCGCGGCGTCTTCCTTGCCCGAGATCAACTGCTCGGGGTGGAACAGTTGACGGTACGCCCCCGTGCGCACCTCGTCGATCACCGTCGGCTCGAGATCGAGAAAGATGCATCGCGGCACGTGCTTCCCGGCGCCGGTCTCGGAGAAGAACGTGTTGAACGAATCGTCCTCCACGCCGATCGAGGTATCGGCGGGCATCTGGCCACTGTCGATCGCGCGCGAAAAGAAGAACCCAAAGTCAGTCCAGAGTCGTCGTCCCGTTCAAATTTTTTCCAACAGTCAAAAAATGATCGCATCGCTCGAGATCCGTCGACGTCGGGCATCGTTCGATCGCTCGCTCGCTCGCCGAGCGACGCGCGCGTTTCTCGCGCGCGTCGCGCCGTTCGCGCGCGCACGCACTCCGGCTGGATCCCGTGTTCGAGGCAGTACAGCTCCCAGCACGAGTTCCCCGTCTGGATCCCGGCTTGGCCGATGTGAATCGAGATCACCTCGCGCATGTCGCTCGCGCGTCGCTCGTTCGCGCCCTTCGCGCCGTTCCGCGAGCGGTCTCTTCCTCCGTCGTCGTCGGCGAGCGATTCGAGGTCGCTGCGGCGACGACGCGCGTCGAGAAGTGCGTCGCGCGCGCGCGTCCCGGTCGTTTGTCCCCCTGAAACCGTCGTCCCGGGACTCGTCTCGAGTCGCGAACCGTCGATCGAGCCCGCGTCACTTCGCGATGCGGTGGCCGTCGACGCGTCGCCGCGCCGTCGACGCCGTCGACGCGGCGCCCGTCGAGACGCCGGCGTCGACGCGATGCGAATCGCTCGAGCGCGCGCTCGCGCTCGAGCGACGCGCCAGGGCGCTCGAGCGCGACGCCGCGCGGGACGAGGCGGAAAGCGCGGGCGCGCGCGAGGCGCGGTCGAGGATGGAGCTCGAAAGCGCGCGCGACGACCTCGACGAGGCGCGACGGCGCGCGAGCGCGTTGGAAGCGTGCGTTTTAGACGTGTGTCGAACCGCGACGGCGTTCGCGGTGCGGTGCGCGGAGCACGGATTGGTCGAGCGGGACGTCGCGCGCGCGGCGGAGAGTAATCCAAACATTTGGATCGACGCCGAGGGCTCGACGACGGGGGCGTCGCGCGTGGGGGATCTGCTGGCGGCGGTTTTGGACGCGCACTTGGCGACGTGCGCGGATTACGAGACGAGGTTGGCGCACGCGAGGGCGCGACCGCCGTCGGACGAGGACGTGAAGGAGTACGAACGGCGGCTGCGGGCCGAGGTGGAGCGACTGCTCGGAGACATGGAGCTCGAGCGGCGGAACTCGAGCAGCCCCGGATCCGCCGCCACCAACAAGCTGTATAGGACGCCGGACGTCAAGAGCGCCGGAGGACGTCTTCGCGGCGCCGATCTCCGCGAGATCGAAGCCGAGCGACGCGAGTTACAGGAGACGTTGGCCGAGGTGCAAACGCGGATGCGCGCGCTCGCCGAAAGCAGCGACGCGATCGAAACCGAGCTGCGCGAGCAGTTGGACGCGTCCCGAAAAGAGTCCGCGAAGCTGCGATCCGAGATGGAGACTGTTTTAGAGGAGCGCAGCGTCGTGGTCAACAAGTTGGAGGTCGAGTTGCGACGACTCGAGCGATCTCAAGAAGACGCGGATCAAGAGACGCGTCGTCTCTCCCTGGCCGCGAGATCGAAGGACGCGGAAATCACGACCCTGAAGAGTCGCGTGGAGGATCTCGCGTCCGAAGGCGCGCGCTTGAACGAGACGCTCGGTAAACAGCGTCAGCTCAAAGACAAGCTCGAGGAACAGCTCGCGGCGAGCGAAGCGCGCGTCGAAGGTTTGCTCCAAGAGATTGACGCCATGGACGCGGCGTCGGCGCAAGCCTCCATGCACGTGAGCAACGCCATGGCGAGCGCGTCCGAGGCGCATCAGCGCAGCTTGCAGGAGATGCGAGCCAAGCAGGCGGAAGCCGAGGCGTACATCGAGTCGCTCGACTCGCGCCTCGGGGCGTTGGAGGAAGAGAGAAACGCTCTGCGACGCGAGTTAGATCGAGCGTACGCGCGCGAAAAGGATGCGCGCGTCAGGCTTCAAGAGACGGAAAAACGCTCGAACGAGCTCACGGGCGAGATCAACGCATTGCTCGAGCAAGACGCGAGACGCAACAGCTTTCGCGAACACGCGCTGCTCGAGCGCGTCGCGCGCGCGCCGCCCAGGGTCTCGAGCACGAAAAAACTGCACGTTCACGAAGTCTCGGACGACGAATCGGATGGCGAAGAATTCGTCGTCATTCGCAGGCGTTCGGCGACGGCGCCGAACAGTCCCTTCATGGTGGCTGATTCGCCGCGTCAATCCGCCCGTCAATTTAACGGTTTGAACAGCGTCAATTCCGCGCTCGCGCGCGCGCGCGCCGAATTCATCGAGGCACGCGCGAAACGCGACAGAATTTCCGTGCGAAAGTTGGAAGAATTTTAGGACGTTTAGAATTCGTTTGTTTGTTTGTTTGTATACGCTAGCTAGCTACTTGTAGTACATGTTGTACGCGAAATCCATCAGTCGTAGTAGCGCACGAGAAAATTCTCCACGAACCTTTGCCCGCCGACGTCGAGCCACGACGTTCCGTCGCCCGCGACGGCGCTCAGATTCGCCTCGTGCTCGCTCGCAAAGTCCCCGATTTCGTCCAATCGCCGACTTCCGCCGTCTCCCAGCAGCAGTCCGGGCTCGCGCTCGATCAAAAACTTTCGCACGTTGTCCCAGCGCACGCGCCGCTCGAGCGCCTCCAACGCGTCCCGCGCCCCGCGCTCGAAGTCCTCGTCGCCCGCGCGCTGCGACAGCAACCGCGGCTCGACCGCGATCATGTGCGAGACGTCGCCCTCGGGCACGAGCGCGCGCAGCAGCACGAGCCGAGCGACGACGCGCCGAGCGTCGAGCGAATCGGCGTCGAGCCGCTCGAGCGTCTCCGCGGACAGCGACGTGAGCGCGGCGATGCGCTCGACGCCGACGCGCGAGATCGCGGACTCGCGTCGAGCGGCCGCGGATTCGCCGCCGCGGCGCGCGCGCCGGAAGCGCGCGGGACGAGAGACGACGGCGTCGGTCGCGCGGCGCGACGTCATGCTCTGCGGTCGTCGCGCTCGGCGTCGGCGTTTATTTATTAATATTATCGAGCCTTTTCGCGGGCGATGGCGCGCCAGCCGATGTCTCTGCGAGTGAAACCGCCCGGCCACTCGATGACGTCCACGGCCTTGTACGCGCGTTCGGCGGCTTCGGTGATGGAGGACCCGTAGGCGGTGACGCCGAGGACGCGTCCGCCGCTGGAGACGACGTCGCCGTCGGCGTCGGAAGCGGTGCCAGCGTGAAGGACTTTCACCCCGTCGATCGCGCCCGCGGCGTCGAGTTTGGTGATCTTTTCACCCTTGGCGTACGAGCCCGGATAGCCTTCGGCAGCCATGACGACGACGACGGCGGAGTCGTCGGACCACGTCACCTCGGCGTTTTCGAGCGTCCCCGTGGCGGCGGCGAGAAGGAGCGCCGTCAGGTCGCTCGTGAGGCGCGCCATCAAAACTTGGCACTCGGGATCACCGAATCTGATGTTGTGCTCCAGCAGTTTCACCGTGCCATCCTTGGAGATCATCAATCCGGCGAAAATGACACCCGTGAACGGGCACCCTTCGGCGGCCATGCCGTCCACCGTCGGCTTGATGATGTCTCGCATCACCACGTCCGTGATCTCGGGCGTGACGACGGGAGCGGGAGAGTACGCGCCCATGCCACCCGTGTTCAAGCCGGTGTCGCCGTCGCCCACGCGCTTGTGGTCTTGCGCGCTCGCCAGCGCCACAGCCTTGCCGCCGCCGACGACGGCGAAAAAGGACGCCTCCTCGCCGTCCAAAAACTCCTCCACGACGATTTCCTCGCCCGCGCTGCCGAACATGGCGCCCGAAAGCATATCATCAACCGCGTTCAGCGCGTCGTCGATCTCCATGGCCACGATCACGCCCTTACCAGCGGCCAAGCCATCCGTCTTGACGACGATGGGCGCGCCCTTGGACTTGATATATTCCTTCGCCTTCGCCGCGTCCGTGAACTTGGCGTACTCCGCGGTCGGGATTTTATACTTGGCGCACAAATCTTTCATGAACGCCTTCGATCCCTCCAACCGCGCCGCGCTCTTACTCGGCCCGAACACCGGCACGCCCGCCGCCGCGAGCGCGTCCGCCAACCCGTCCACGAGCGGCGCCTCGGGTCCGACCACCACCAGCCCGATCGATCGCTCTCGACAGAACCCGACCACCGCCGCGTGATCGCTCTCATTCAGCGTCACCATCTCCACGCCGCGCTCGCGCGCGATCCCCGCGTTTCCCGGCGCGCAATACAGCGTCCCCGTCGTCTCGCTCGACGCCAACTTCCAGCACAGCGCGTGCTCCCGTCCCCCTCCCCCGACGACGAGCACGTTCGTCTTCGCGCTCGACGCGCGCGCGACCGCATCCCGCGTCGCTCGCGTCGCGACGAGCCGCACGACGCGCGTCGTCGTCGTCGTCGTCGTCGTCGTCGTCGTCGTCGTCGTCGTCCATCCGCGCCGCATCGTCATCGCCGCCCGATGCCGCGTCGTCGTCGTCGTCGTCGCGCGCCGCGTCGCCCGCGCGCGTCCCGCGACCTCGCACCGCGCCGCCGTCGTCGCCATCGCCGTCGTCGTCGCCGTCGCCGTCGCGCGCCGTCGCGCTGTGCGGCCGCGCGCGCGCCGTTCGAACCGCCGGCGAACGCGCCCTCGATTGGCGAAAATCACGAAACCCCGTCCTCGATCGCGCGCGCGACGCGACCCCGGGATGGGCGAGGGATAAGGACGGCGAGGCCACCGAGGACGTCCGTCGACCGTTCGTGACTCAACGGCGAGGGGGTCGAAAAGGCGCCCCGTCGGCCCGCGCGCGACGCGCGCGCGCCTCGACGCGACGGCCGCGCGACGCGCGCGCGACGCCGCGCCGGCGCGAGTCGTCGACGCGAACCGACGGAATCGAGCGCTCGCGGTCGATCGAAGGAAAATTTCCTCGCGTCTCTCGGCGCTCGGGACGCCGCGCGCGCGCACGGATGACGACGGCGGGCGCGACGCGCGCGCGCGTCGCGCCCTCGCGCGTCGCGCGACCGGGGCGCGTCGATCGCGCGGGCGCGCGCGGACGAGCGACGGGACGCGTGCGCGCGGTGAGCGCGACGCCGGACGTGTCGAGCGAACAAGAATTTAACGCGTACATCAAGAACGTGAACGCGGAGATCGAACGCGCGCTCGACGCGTCGGTGCCGATGCATTATCCGGAACGCCTGAGCGAGAGCATGCGATATTCCCTGCTGGCGGGCGGGAAGAGGATTCGACCGGCGCTGTGCTTGGCGGCGTGCGAACTCGTGGGGGGGACGATGGACGTGGCGATGCCGACGGCGTGCGCGCTGGAGATGATTCACACCATGTCGCTGATCCACGACGATTTGCCGAGCATGGATAACGACGACTTTCGACGCGGCAAGCCGACGAATCACAAGGTGTACGGAGAGGAGATGGCAATTTTGGCCGGTGACGCGCTGTTGAGTCACGCGTTTGAGTACATCGGAAGAGAAACGAAAGGGGTGAGCGCGGATAAAGTGCTTCGAGTGATCGTCGATGTCGGGAAGTGCGTCGGGAGCGAGGGGTTGGTTGGCGGACAAGTCGTGGATATCATGTCCGAGGGCGCCGACGAGGGCACGGTGACGATTGATACCTTGAAGTACATTCACGCACACAAGACGGGAGCGTTGCTTGAGGTGAGCGTCACGGCTGGTGCCATTCTCGGGGGGGCGAGCGAAGAGCAGATCGGGAAGCTGGAGCGATACGCGCAAAACATTGGTTTGGCGTTTCAAGTCGTCGACGACATTCTCGACTGCACGGCGACGAGCGAAGAGCTCGGGAAGACCGCGGGTAAGGATATGGCCGTCGGCAAGTCCACCTATCCCAGTTTGGTCGGCATGGAAGAGTCCAAGCGCATCGCGGCGGATCTCATTAGTAAGGCAAAGCAAGAGTTAGAGGGCTTTGACCCGGTGAAGGTCAAGCCGCTCATCGGTTTGGCGGATTACATTCAAAACAGAAAGAACTAATGGCAAATTTTAGACGACGCCTGCGATGACGCGTAACACACGGCGTGTGCACATTGTAATGCGACGGCACAAGATTTTAAGCATCAAATCGAAAATCTAATTATTATTACACATCGTTCGTTGGGCGTTACATCGTCCCCGCGGCTTTGGCGTTGATTGAATTCATTCTTTGCCGCAAACGTTGGAGATCCGTCATGGCTTCGTCCACGTCGACGCCTTTTGTCGGCGCCGCGACGTCGGCACCAACGTTATCCTGGATCTGCGCGAGACGTTCTCGATACGCTGCGGCGCTCGATTTCGCCTCCGCCACCGGAGACGGAATCGGCGCCGCCCCCGCGAGGTTTGACGGACTCTTTCGTAAACGCGCGGCTTCCACTTTTTGTAAGCCACGCTTGATGTACATCTGAAACGCTTCGCTCGTGCGCTCCAGCTGAGGCGTTAGGTCCTCCTCGGGATGTTCTTGCGTGAACAAATACAGCTCTTCCAAGCCTTGACTCGTGGTTTGCTTTTCACCAATCTTTTTAAAGATGGCCACCAACCGACTCTTCGCATTCACCCCAGGGCTCGTTTGCAACTTGCTAGATGGCTTTGCAGACGGCGTGGCGTTCGACTTGGGCGCCATCAGGTTGACGTCGATGAAGGAGTAAATCATCGGCGACGGCACAGCAGAGCGAGGCGGAACGCTGGTGCAGTACTTGAAGACATCTTCTCCGACGCGCGTGGTGATCGTGTGCAGCAACGTCTTCACCGCGCGCAAACCTTGGTCCTCTACCTTGGCGCGCGCGTTGATTTCATCGATACCGATCGCTACCAAATATGTATGAACGCCTCCAAGTACTGTCGGAATATGTACGTTGTCGAACGATAGTTGCATCGAACGGGTGAGTTTGATGAGACACTTTACGAGTAACCCGTCGAAATGCGCTGGGACGTTGAGCGGGCGATCGTGCAGCAACGTCAAGAACGCTACGAAGGAGTACGACCGCGTGCAGTTCTCCATCATCGCAATCATCAACATATTTGCAGCTTTGATCAAGGATTCTCCATCTTCGAGCGTCAACACGCGTTCGTCGAGTAGGATGAGCAATAATTGCTTGATGAACGCGCGCTGCGTGGGTTCAGTGATCGCCGTCGCGAAGGCTCTGTCTTGATGGACTTGCATCAATGCATTCAGAACGTATCTGCACGCACGCGTACCCTTCGCCGGCGATGCGATGGCAGTAATGAACACATGCTCTATGCGCTTAGCCAAGGAATGCACCAATCCGTCAATGTCACCGACCATGGCTGCGTGCGCGACGACGTCCTCTTTTGCCCTCACGATCTCGTGGCACACACTCTTCATGGCTTCAACGGCGACGCTTTCGTCGACGTCATTCACTCTCTTCAACGCTTTGGACCAAGCCGACTCGTTGAGATCTTTTGTAATAGAGACGTCGGGCTTAGACGGCGCCTTTGGCGTGTTTGCACCAACGAACGCGTCGGGGACGACGGGCGCGGGGGCGCTCGACATTTCGACATCCGGCGCCGTCTCTGCCTGACGCACAGCAAAAGGCGCTCGTGAGGGTAACACGTGCATAGATTGCGACACCAAACTTTTTCCTTCGTGAAATGTAGAAGAGTTCTCCCGAATCGACGCAGAAGACATCATGTCGGCGAGTTTTGCCGTGGCGAAAGTGGACGCATCGACGCTTTTACTCAACGACGCGCCATCCAACGCGCTCGCAATTGGAATTGGATCAAACTTGAGCCAATCGCCGGGAGTGCCTTCGTTACTGAGACTCATTTCCCGAGCAACTCTAGCAAACTTGTCGCTAATGACGTCCTTAACTTGCTCGTTAGAGACTTTTCCGATGCGTTTCCAGACGCCGTCGCCGGCGACTTTGTACGCCGAAGCGAGGCAATTCAAAGCGCAGTTTCTCAGACTCATATCACGAGTCTCGACTAACTTGGCAACTTCCTGTAATGTCTTATCCTCTCTGAGACACACCAACAAACCATGACGCTCAACGAGTCGGCCTATTTCTTCGAGGCATTCGGCGCGCGTCCGCGAGCTCTTCGTTTCCACGACACCCGTGGTCAGGTAGCCGACAAATTTTGACGCCAAGTACACAGTCGGAACGGCGCGATAAATCGATCGGAACTTTTCACGAACGCTCTCAATACTGTGACCAGACTTCTCTACGATCACTGGAAGTAATATGGCAGCTTCCTGTTCGACGATCTTGTAATCCAAATCGCTCGCGGCGTGAAGTGCATCTAAAACCACGTCGAGGACTCGATTCATTACTTGCGTGTTCGGACTCGCCTCGCTGATGAGTAGCATAAGCCAACGAAGTAATAAGTCAAAGCTGTTGACCAACTCGGCTTCATCGGATTTGATTGCCTCATCGATAGAGTCGAGCGCCGCGAGTCGCGCTTTGACATCGTTCGTGAACATCATTTTATGTACGTCTGCTCGAAAGTACGCTCGACACGCAGATTTCACGTCCTCGGACAATAACATCAGATCCTCGTCACGTAAAGTCTCAAACTTCATCGCCTTGCGCGGATACTTGCGAACACGCACTGCTTTGTCGGCGTCGATGAGGAAAACAGGACCACTTTGTAGCATGACGGGCGCATCAATTGACTTTGCGACGCCGCCACCCAGCGCGGCGGCTTTACGCGCCGCATTCCTGGCAGCCGCGGACCCTTTCAACGCATTCGTCGCCATGACCGCCATGGCTGCACTTTTCATACTCGTCGCCGGTTTAGAACGATTTAAGTGTGCTTCGAGCGCGATTTTCAAGTCCTTGCTGAGCGATTTAGACATGGTGAGCACTTTGTCGGCGTCGACTTTTGACGAGATGGCTTCCATCAACGCGGCGCTCGCCTTTCTTGATTCCGTCGCCTTGTCATTCAATCCGACAGCGGCAAAGTGCACGGCACTGCAGTGAATCGCATCGTCAGCGCCTTGGTCTCGGCCATACGTTTCCGTGCACCACTCTATGGCTTCTTTTTTACCCTCGGCTGTGATTTTTGCAGAGTACTCGTGAAACTTTTCCGCCATAATTGGTAAAACTTTTGCAAGCCCCGCCGAAGTTACCCAACACGTGCACGCTTTCAACGCTGCCTCGCGCACGTTTTTCTTGGTGTCACCAAAGTACTTGACGATATCACATAAAGTTCCTCGACCAACTTTATCGATGGGCGATCCGATAGCGAGAGCGAGCTCGCCGGCGATGTTGAGCGCCGTGACGGCGAGCATTCTATTGGAATCTGCAAACCGCGCGTTGAGCGCCTTGAACAAATCGCCTCCGGGCGGTGTGATGCGGTTATTTGCACCTTTCAAAATGTTTCCAAGTTCTACCAAAGACGCCGCGCGGGTCTTCCAGTTGGAATCATTCATGTTGCTTAGAAAGCTGTCGTTGATTTTCGCGCTTATGTCGGCTCGCGGAGCTTCAACGACTGCCGCGCTCGTCGGTGGCGCATTCGTAGTACTAGGTATCGAAGCGACACGCGACGCACATGGTACAGATAACGGCATTCTGACTTGCCTCTTTGCCTTTATCTCACCTTCGAACGGATTACGCGCAAACTCCACTTCTAAACTACGCAACTGTGCGTCTTTCAATCCGGCAAGCGAGTCCTTAACGCTCGGGCCGATGCCCGCGTGTAAGGCGCCAAGCAGCTTAGCCCCAGCGCCTTTGATCATGGGATTCGGCGTTTCTAGCGCATCTCGACCCCAGGCTATCATCATATCCGTGTCTAAACACTCCACCCCGAACTCTTCAACGGTCAAACTCGCCCAGTTCAAAGCGCCGACGACGACTTTTGGAGCCTTGGAATTTCCAGTCTTCTCTCGAAGACGCGACATGATGATCTGCGGTCCTAGAGCCTCTGAAAACGCCAGCAAACTTTCGCTCGCTCGAGAACCGAGCTTAAAACAGCTAAGTTTTTCGCCGAGAACGTCCAGCGCGGCCACGACGTGCCTGTACTCGAAGCAAGGCTGAGCGCTCAAAATTTTTAGAGTCTCAAACATTTTATCCATGACTTGAAAGTTGCTATCGCTCCATCCAGGGAACGACGCAAGACCAATCACGAGCGCATCACACGCGTCACTAGACGCATCTTTCAGTGTTGTCACTATTTCGACGACAGACGACATTCCCGCAAGTCGAGCTTTCCAATCCGCACTCTTCAAGTTGTTTATGACTTCCTCGCTCAAAAGCGCGACGATGCGCGCTTCGGCATCATCCTTCGATATGGTTGGCGCTACTTCACCGACAACTTCCTCAGTAGAAGCTTTGACAGCGATTGTGTCTCTCTTCGCTGTGCCTGTCATATCTGATGGTTTTACGCTCATCGCGCGCTCGACGCCGCCGCTCGCCGGCAGCGCTACTTTACCAATGATACTCGATTGTTGCACAGTCGGTGGATTCGGCGCCAATACTCCAGCTTTCGGCGCACTCGACATCAATTCTTCGATTTTAGACTTTTTCCCAGAATCGATATCCATCAATAAGAATTCGATCGACTTAATACCACCACTCGCTTTCGCGCAAGTCGCGAGCGTCTGCAGCGCGCCGTTTCTCGCATCCGCGTTCGACGCACTCGTGCATTTCACAATGTGAGGGACGATAACCTTGTGTAAACTACTCAATGAAGAGCGGCTCATATACTCGAACGTTCTCTCTAGCCACTTGAGCGTTTCGATTTGAACTTTGGGAACTTTGTGCGCCAGCGCCGCGCACACTTCGTCGACAATCTCTGCGAGCTCAAAACAATACTTGACGGATTCACTCAGTGCATCCTGAATGGCCGCTATGACGGCTGCGGTCTTGTCTTTCAACTTATCGAGCATACCGGGTAAAAGCACACGAGCGTCTCGGGTCCACTCTTTTCGTGCGCCCTTTGCCAGCGCTGCAGCGGCTCTCGCCGCCTCGGCGATGCACGCCACGTTGCTATCTTTTGTGATAACTTGCTTCAGAGCTTTGGATACGTCTCCGTAATCACCCGACGATAACTTCGGCGCGCTCGCGAGTTTCGTGAGCGTTTGAAGCGCATAGAGACGTTCTTGCCACTTCTTACTGACTATACCATCCCAAAACTTTGGATTTTCCCCCTCGCCCGGTTTCTCGAGAAGCGGTAGAATGCTCTCCGGTTCAGAATAATCGTACGCGTCAGGTGCAGCAACCGGCGCCGCCGCCGCCGTCGTCGTCGTCGTCCCGGCGTCCCGTGAGGCGTTTTGCACTACAACAGCGCTCACATCGTCACCGGATGTGGAAGCCATCGCGGACTCTTGCGCCGCGTGATCTTTGCGCAAAAATCGAGTCGGTCGAGCGTTAGCCTCGACGCTCGAGATGGCTTTGTTCACGTCTGCTTGCATAGCCTCCCGCATCTTATCTATCAAATCGCGCTTCACCGCGTGCGCTCCTAACCATTTCGTCATCTCGACCGTGATATCTTTCGCCGTCGAGCGAACCTTGGCATCCTTGGCGTCGAACAACGGCGCCAGCCCCTTCAAAATCGCGCTCGCCGGCACCACCTTTGGCGTGCCAAACGACGTCACCGCCATCAACACCGCGTTCGTCGCCGCGAGCGCGAGTTTCGGTATCCTATTCAAGCTCGCCTTTAATAACG
>Ga0222715_10003253_pt1 | contig 14546 bp, 17 predicted proteins | sample C33_9DmetaG_FD_165056 | JGI IMG/M metagenome (GOLD analysis project Ga0222715, IMG submission 165056) | Estuarine water microbial communities from San Francisco Bay, California, United States - C33_9D | ecosystem: Environmental > Aquatic > Marine > Unclassified | place: USA: California...
CACCCACAAAAGTTTGTAAAAGTTCTAGACCTGACGGCGATTTACCCAGTTCATGGTTAGCTAGTTGTAAAGCAAGAGGACTGAGATCTCGCTCTGGCAAACGAAGTTATAAGATCGGCAATAAGCGTGTTAGAGTTGCTGGTAAAAAAATTAAAGGCAAAAAATACGGCGGTCCCCTGCCTGCATACGATTAATCACTTAATCCATTTGACTTGATGATTTCTACTTACTGAAGCACCAGTAATTTCATCATGACTCCATGGACCAAATTCTATCACATCCTGATCCATTTCATGAACAATTCCAGGATAGTGTAATTCGTCTATTTCTCCTTGCACATTATCTCTGGGGTCACTGGTCATATATTGCGTGTCTTTGTTCTGAAACCATTTGATAGATGAATCTGGATAGCCTACACCTAATCCGTGAATTATAGTAGAGTCTTGACCTGAGTAAGGACAAACCCATTCTGGATCGCTCATTCCTGTAACGTAATCATCTGGATCAGCACTAGGATGACAAGGTTCTCTGTGACCTATTGCGGATGTCCATTTTTTATAACTGTGAGGCTGTTGGAAAAAGTTTTTATTAAATCCTGTGCTATACCCCATGTGAGAAGCTGTCAGTGCTACCATACCAGAAGATATTCCGATTGAAGCCAAACTGTTAACCCATGACCTAGAAAAAGGTTGGGTTTCTTTCAAACTATTATCTACCCATGCATTTCTATTTGTGTCTGGAATTCTTCTAGCCCAAATAAAAAATGCATGACTGTTCACTTGAGGATTTCTATATTGCACATCATCTTCTACAACAAATCCCCAAGAATGATTGAGATATAAATCTTCTAATAATTCTCTATTAGTAATAACATAAAGATCAAAATAGTTTTCATCTTGTTTACTTGGTGCATTTATAGCCACATCTATTAAATGTTGGATATGTTCTTGTGGCATTGTTCGAGTATGATCCCAATTGCGTTGACATTTTCTCGTTTGTTTAACCTTATCTAGATTGTTTTTTATCCAATCATTTAAATCTGACATACTTCTAATTATTTTCAAATAGTTCAGGACATTCTTGTTTGAAATCAGTGCCATGAACCTGGTCTTGTATTTGCATTTGTTCTACTAGTGTTTGCCAACATTTGCTCTCATATGGCAAATGAGTGGACAATCCTAGTCTATCACGCAGAGTTGGATTTAATGATTTGTAACTGATAAAATCAGGACTATAGATTGGCTCGATCGAGCAGTCTATGTTTTCTTGTTGCCAAAAATTTTTGATTTGTTTGTGCTGACTTGCATTGAGTGTTTGTCCTGTACAAGATATATGAAACTTAAATTTAGGTAGTTGTTTTTTTATTTGTTTTATTTGTTGAATAGTCTGCATAACTTTTTCAAATCGAGCACCTGGTCTAATGTACTCATATCTTGAATGTATGCCGTCAACACTGCCGATCATGTTTACTGATTTGAAACTTGAAAACATATCAATCCACCAGTCTGTTATAGTATGAGTTAAATTAGATGTAATATTAAGAGCAATATGACCTGCATGATTTGTTTCTTTAATTTTGGTAAGAGTCTTACTAACTTCCTTCATCATGAAAGGCTCGCCACCCAGTATTTTTAAATATCTCACGTTAGGCAAATCTTCATAAATTGGAGTCTGTTCAAATTTTACAAAGTTTGGTTTATTTTCATACACATATTCGTCGTGCCAATTTAGATTGTTGTGATGTTTGATATTTTGCCTCCATGTACTGCTACAAAAAGCATTACACATTCTACAACTTAAATTACAAGTGTTATCAAACCATACTTCATAAAAGGTTCCTTTGATTTCATCATTGCTATCTTTTCTCATACTAGACCCTGTTTCCAACTCGTCTTGTCTACACACCTCGCACTCAGGTATCCAATTACTTTTCATTTGATCTTGTTTTTGTTTTCTCGATGTTATAAAGTTTTTGTAATCATTAGGCGGCTGATCCTGCCATTCGAATTGACAACAAGGTTTGTAAGTGCCATCGATGTTGATAGAGACGCCGGATTCTAAAAAAACACACCGAGGCATTTATGAAAATTGTTTAGAAATTTTATTTGAATATAAAGTAATTGAGTGATCAAACACTCCATCAAAAGGTTGACCTTTTTGCCAAGCACGGATTCTACCACGCCATTGATCTTTAAACTTCTGCCAAGCTGTAAGTTTTCTAATATTACCATAGTGGTTGATGTAGTGTAATTCACCTTGATGTTTGTACCCCATGATGGCAAACGGAACTGTGGGTACAATGTCGTTGTTGTTTCTAAATCTGTGTGCCACGATGCCACATGATTTAAATGCTCGATTGAATGACCATCCACCCACTCTAGGTGAACCAAATGTGTATAGAGTGACATGGTGTTCCAATTCATGAGCAAAGTACAGAGCGAACAGGTGTGCCATAGCACCACCTAATGAATGTCCACAAATAGAAACCTGTTTTCTGTGTGATCCATTTGCATGGGAAACTTCAACTGCCCAATCCAAGTTCTTTTCAACTTCGTCTTTGAACCCATCATGCGCCCAACAGATGCCTCTGAATTTGGTTTTGTATGCTTTGAGATCTGCTTTGATGTCATTCCAAGATGTTGCTTGTGTGCCTCTGCAAACTATGATCATCCTGTCGTTGTCCCAGCATACAGCCACTTCAGATCCTTGATATGATCTAAATTCGCTGGATAAGTTGAATTCTCTCTTGATCTTGCCCATAAATTCCTCTTGAGGAAGATAGACATATTCTGCAAGCTTGCAATGAAGTGTAAATTCATGTATCATTACAAATATTTATTCATGGTTAAATATAATTGATGAAGCGCCATACTCGTTCAATACTCGAAGAAATAGCCTCTTGTGCTCCAGGATCAACAAGGCAAAACATTGTTGAGAGCAAAGGATTACACATTTTAGAGTCTGCAATTAACTTTTGTAGAGAACTGTATGAAGTTTATCCAGAGGAGCAGGCACAGGACCTACACAGAAAGTTTATTAATTCTGTGCGTGATCTTGAACACAAAAAGTTCTACAACAGCCTGAAACGCAAGGATGAGAGTTAATCAGTTTCTCACAGAAGCGGTTAATGTTCATCTTTATCACGTAGAAGAAGATATTATCCGTAATGGGCTAGTTGGAGCCAAATCTGCTGTGAACTATCTCAATGGTATGGTGGACATGATGGCTGGTAAATCCAATGGCAATGTAAGGATTACTGTAAAATGGGATGGAGCACCTGCAATAATTTGTGGTCAAGATCCTGTGACAAATAAGTTTTTTGTAGGTACAAAATCAGTTTTTAATATTAAGAATCCAAAAGTTAATTTTTCTTTTCAAGACATCGACCGCAATCATCCAGAACAAGGACTGAACAAAAAATTAAAATATGCTTTAAGATATCTTGCAAATTTGAATATCAAAGGAGTAGTGCAAGGTGATCTTATGTTTACTCCTGGCGAACTTAAACCTGAAAGAATAGATGGAGATCCTTATCTCACATTTACTCCTAACACGATAACATATGCTGTTCAAAAAGGATCAAAACTTTATGATCGCATTACCAAAGCAAAAATAGGAATTGTTTTCCACACCAAATACGACGGTGCATCACTCGGAGACATGTCGGCTGAATTTGGAGTTGATGTGGGAGAATTTGGAAACGATGCAAGTGTTTGGTATGACGATGCTTACTTCAAAGATTTAACTGGCACAGCTACATTCACATCCGACGAAGTAAGATCTTTACGCACGGTAATTGCTCAGATTGATCAACTGATTGATTCTGTACCTCTGCCTTTATGGATGAAACTTAGCACAGATAAAGATTTTACAACTTATATGTTGCAATATATCAATCAATTGGTAAAAACCGGAAAACTAGGAGCAGATCCTAAAACTATGATGAGTCAATTTTTAAATTACTACAGAGATATTCAAGCAAAGGAAAAATTAAAGTTAAAATCAGATACAGCAAAAGCAAGACGAGATAACATGATTGCCACTATGGGTAAACTATTTGCTGACAATTCCAAAGGAATCATGGATATTTTAACAATTCATAATCTGACAATCAAAGTAAAAAATAAAATTATCAGTCAAATCAATAGTGTTAAATCAACAAAACAATTTATAAAAACTGATCAAGGTTTTAAAGTAACAAATCCGGAAGGATATGTTGCTATTGATAACGAAGGACAAGCAGTTAAACTAGTAGATAGATTGACTTTTAGTCAGCAGAACTTCAATGCCCAAAAACAATGGGCACAAGAAACTTAATTGCACCAAGCATCATAATCTTCAGGAGTATTAATTTCGCCTTTAATTGGAGAAGTTTCTTTGGCAAAAACTCTGTAGTTATTTTCTAACCAACGCAGTTGTTCTAATCTTTCAATCTGTTCGTATTTGCCTTGTGGCAGTTTCTGATAATGTCTCAGAGCTTCCATTCGATATGCATAAATGCCTGCGTGGTGAAATCCGTATGGTACAGCCATTCTACCAAACCATTTGCACTCATATACATCATTATCAATTTTATCAGATTCAACTCCTATACATTTTACTGAATTTGGATTTGTTTGTTCTTCTAAAGCCATATCATATATGAGTGTACCAACATCGAATTTTTCGACTAAAGAATGACATTCCATAATTTGCTCAGCAGTAATGTGAGGCATATCGCCTTGAACATTGATCACACAATCATATAAGTCTTGTTGTACTGCTTCGGCGCATCTGTCTGTGCCTGTGGGAGTTTCTGATTTTGTCATTCTAAAATGGCCGCCAAAGGATTTTACGTGATCAGCAATGTCATAATGATCGGTTGCCACAGCCACATCAAGTCCTGTTTGTTTACATTGATTCCACACTGTTTGAATTAGTGTGATTCCATTGCGTTTCAGTAAAGGTTTGCCAGGCAGTCTGGTCGATTGCATCCTGGCTGGGATGATTATTATGGTGTTCATACTTCATTATAAACAAAAAAATAATAAAAAGCAAACTTTTATATAATCCTTTTCACTCAAAAATCTAGTTGATTTTACTAACTTTTTATTAGTTTTCCACATTTATAAGCACCGATAACCAAATATTATGCTTTAATCTGTATAAAAAATCCACTATAATATTACAACTGGCATTGTGTCAGTGAGGCCGATGTAACAATCGGTATAAAGGAGACAAGATGGATATGATTAAATCTATCAAAGGATGGGCTTCAGCTCTTGCTGATGTAGGCGTATCCTTAATCGCCCTAGGCATTGTCCTGGAGGTGTTATTTGGCGGAGCAGGAATTCCTTTCTGGCCAAATATATCTGTAATAGGTAACGTTCAAGCAATCCTATCAGGTCTAAGTTCTGAAGGACTTTTAGGCTTAGTAGCTGTTTGGGTTTTATACCACATTTACAAATCTAAGTAATGTCGATAAGGGCGGATGTCAAAATCCGCCCACTAAATCTTTTTAGTGCTGTTTAAATTTCCAAATTACTCTATAAATATTAACAAAGTCCACTGAGCGTGGGCATAAGGAGAATATAAAAATGGCAATATCAAGAGGAGCAGGATTCGTAGGCGTAGAAGCAGGATCCGGACTAGGCAACATTACAAGAATTTGTACAGTTGTCAACACAGGTCAAACTCAAGACGAACTAAACACAGCTGTTCAAGCATTACAAACTGGTGTTACTGTATCAAACGTATGGTACCCAGGTGCGACAGTGGTTGGTGTTACAGCACTTGCTGACACAGTTTATGTGGCATTACAAGGCGGCGTTGCACCAGAAGGTTCAGCATCATCATATGCAACAGACACAACAGTAACAGTTGTAGCAACATTCGAAGACCAAGAATAAAATAACATATAGGAGTTAAAAAAATGGCAATATCAAGAGGAGCAGGTTTTACTGGTGCTAAAAGCTCAGCGACTGCGACAGAAGATCTTGGTGCTCCAACATTAGCACTGTTTCAGATTGATTTCAAAACAGCAGTTAATGATAACTTAGGTGATGACGGTTTATTTGCAACAGCAATCAACCTTATCATGGATCAGTGTACAATTGTAAAAATTGGTCCATTAGCAGGCAGTAACGAAAAAGTTACTATCATCATCGAAGATAGAGGGCAAACAGCATCACAACTACAAGATGCCTTAAGAGGTACCAACGTAGGCGGAGCAGATTCAAATGATGATTCATCAGGTGCATTTGCAGTAATGACTGTCACAGCAAAAGATCTTAACGACGACTTATCATAATAAAATAAAACAAAGCGGTTCTTATTCAGGACCGCTTTACTTCTTATACAAAATCATATAAAATACTATCATGCACCAACATGTTGTAGGATATACTTTAGTCGATATTTCGGATAGCTCGGCTTTGCAACTACAAAATTTTAATACTTTATTACAGACAATATCATTGAGAGCCAATCCGTTGAATATAAAAGTAGAAATGGCTGGCAATCAAGATATGAAAAATTACGATTTCGGCACAGATTTTGGTGGCAATCAGAACATTTGGTTAATTTCATTTGTAGTTGAACAATTGGATGTTTTTGCAAATAAATTTGGTCCTCTAGGCGGACTGGAAGAAGACGTTCATTCAGTACCTATTATTGCAGATCTAATGGAGTCTGTGTCAATTATTCCACAAGCGTTTGATTCTAAAAACGAAAAAACTAAAAACATATATTTTAATATACAAGATCTCTAATAAATAACAGCAACAGAATAGGCTCACACAGGCAATCATAGGCAACCACGGAGCGTGGAAAGGACGCTATGATTTTAAATGGAAAGAACAGCAGTTCAATACGACAGCGAAAAGAAAAGTTTAGAAGCACACGTTGATCTATGTGCTGAACGCTACTACCGTCTGGAGCAGAGATTAGAAGGTGTAGAATCAGCAGTGAAAGATCTCAAAGACGTTATGGTAGACGAATCTAAAAGAACATCCAAAATCATCATCGGCTCTGCGGCAACTGTGATCGGCGGACTATTGTCCACAGTGGTTGCTCTTGTCATGATGTTATAAAGTGGAACTCAAATTCAAATATTACTCCATCCATATCAATCGAGAAGAAGTTGATATCCTGGAAAAAATTCTAGACGAACAATATCTCAATGAATATTTTGCCATAGACGACTGGTCCACCATTGACTTGCTGTACAAAAAGCATATAATAATATATGACAAAACAAGAAACACAAAACCCGAAATTCAACCATGGTGCAAAAATATAGTATTGAAAACTTTATCAGAAAAGCAATCTGGCGAATAACTCGTTCGGGAGACATAATCAAATATATTCCTAAGTCAATACACAATGGTGTCGTGGTTGGGGACTGTGCTGTGATAAGAAACAAAATACACACATTTGATGTGTACACCAAAAATCGAAAACCCATCAAAAAAGACATCTGCAATCACAAAATAGCAATTTGTATTGCTACAATCATGAATCAGTATCATGGTAATTTACAGCAAAAACTGGTCAAGTTAAGCAAATTAGATAATGAGTATGCTGTTCAACTCGGAAAATACCATGCTTTAAAATCTAAAATAGATTCTAATCCACATCTAGAACAGGAAATGGATCAAGTTACCCAGCAAATCATCAAACTGAGTGACGAAATAGAAGCAGAATACACAGCCATGACACTGTGATTTAAACTAGGGTCAATTATAAATATAACACAATGAGATTAGACAATATTGATTTTTACTCTGCTGAAAAATTGCAACAGATGATTGAACAACGATTTGGGCAGAAAATAGCACTTGAAGATTTAAACGATGATTCGTTAGATATTTTCAAAATGTCTGTGAGCGAATCTGTTAAAAATTTTGAAAGATCTATGGGTTTTAACAAAAATTCTACAAACCAACACTACATGGAAAACAAAATTCTTTTAGACTATATTAACAAAGAACAAGAAAAAAGATTTAAAGTTGCTAGAGTACAAGGTGATAAGATCGAACTTAGCGATCCTAAAAAGCCGGGTGTTACCACCACAGTAGATACAAAAACTGTAGACATGGATATCGACGACAAAGGTAATACAACATTAAAACCTAAAACTAACAATCAACTCAACAAACCAAAAGTTAAAATAGGACAACAAGTTTCCATGGAAGATATGGACGATGATGCCAAAGAATTTATGAATTATCTCGACAGCAAAGGCTATACTATCACAAGTCAAGGAGCGGGGCCAAACGGTATATCAATAGAATATAAAGACAGAGATGGTAAAACTCACACAGTGAATTTTAAACACGGCGGAGTAACCGAAACACATACAGATAAAAATGATGATTTAGAAAGTATTGTCGCACCAGAATTTAAAAAAGTTGTACATGCTATGCAACAAGGCATGAGCAAAGATGAACTTAAAAGAAAATTTCCTAAAATGGAAAAACAAATTGATATGATAACAACAGATTTGAAAAAAGTTATGGAAGTTATTGTAGGTCACTTACATCTTTCAAGAGGTGTGCAAATCGAAGAATCTAGTCTTAATTTGTCAGGCAAAGAATCAGCGGCTCTTCGATTACTTGTCGGTGCGGACAATTTTGCAATGGCAAGAAGAGCATTTGAATTAGCTCGTAGAGGACAATCAATACCAGCGAGTTTGTTGAAAGGATTTCTCCCTATCATCGAAAAACTCGAAACATTTATTAAAGGAGGAGTAGGAGCCGTGAGTAGACTTAAAAACTTATCATCAATAGTTGGTGAAAACTATGAAGCAAGATTAAAAAAACTTTTAGAAAACGAGATGGAAACATCAGAGATTCTTCTAGCATCACAAGACATTGTAGATCAAATTACAGACATGTATGAAAAAATTGCTGAGATTAAATCATCTGCTGTGTTAGAACTAGTAGACAGAATGTCAAATGAAATGGGGCAAGAGCAAGCAGAATCATTTGCTAATCAGATAAACCCAACTTTGGAAGCACTTGAGCAAGCACTTTCTACAGCAAGAAAAGGCGCACAAGATTCAGTTGCAATCGTAAAAGGTGAAGCACCACAACCAATGGCCGGCGACAATGATGATGGAAGTGATGCAGACATAGATTTAGACACAGATATAGGTGGTGATGCAGACATTGAAGGCGGAGACGACTTTGGTGCTTCTGATCCTGCTGCCGGTGGTGAAGAGCCAGCTGGTCGTGCAGAAAGATAATGTTAATTGTTGAAATTGACAATGCTTCTCATCATTTAGCTACTATCCTAAACTATTTCAAACAAGAAGCAGATTTTAATAAAGTACCTGCTGTTATTCCTATCAAATCTCTAAGTGATTATTTTGATGATCAAGGAATGGGAATTAATGTAGATACCATCAAGCATCTTATATCTACAGATCCTCAAATTAAAAATCTTATCAAATCATTCGACGGTGAAAAAATCACAATAGACACAGAAGTCGAAACAGACAATCCTGGTGAGATAAAAGGATCAGATCAAGTCAGTAAAATGGCTAAAAGAGCATTGAAAAAACGCTCATAATATTGTATAATATTTTTTTATGATCAGAAAGATTAAAAATCTAGAACATCATCTATTTGTCGAAGATCCGGTAAGACCGCATATAGAAACTGCATTTAGAATTACTGAACCAAACGAAACCTATGTGTATTCTATCGATGATCAATCTATAGATGCAATTATTTGTGTTGCTTACACTAGCAATGTGCCAATAAATGAAACAGAATTAAGAATATCCGGTGATTCAGTTGCAACATTTTACACTGTCTGGAGTTATAAAAAAGGTGCCGGCACAGAAATAATCTTTACAGTTCTACAACACATAAAAGATACAAAACCTAATATTAAAAGATTTGTGACTCTTTCACCTTGCACAGAAATGGCAACTCGTTTTCATCTAAAGAACGGTGCAATTCTGTTAAACAAATATGAGGAGTTTCAAAACTTTGAGTACAAGTAATATAAAACCACCACCGTTTGTTGAACGATTTGAATATCATAAATTAGAACAGATCAACGAAGCAGGTCGCAGAGTATATCAAACTCCACAAGGTGATCGCATACCTTCAGTGACAACTATCCTATCTAAAACTAAAGACATGACTCATCTCAATGAATGGAAAGAACGAGTAGGTGAACAAGAAGCACAACGAATAGTCAAAGAAGCATCTGGAGTAGGTTCAGCAATGCATAATAATTTGGAAAAATTCCTGTGTGGTGAAGAACGAGTACCCGGCACAAATCTAGTTCATGTTCAAGCCAACAAAATGGCAGATCAGATTATTCAAAATGCACTAGTTGATGTCAATGAAGTTTGGGGCATTGAGCAAGGATTATACTTTCCAGGGTTGTACTCGGGCACCACAGATCTTGTGGGAGTGTACAAAAACAATCCTGCTATAATGGATTTTAAACAAACTAATAAACCTAAAAAGAAAGATTGGGTAGAAGACTATTTCTTACAATTAGTGGCTTACGCAGAAGCACACAATGAAGTTTATGGTACAAACATCCGCGAAGGACATATTTTTATGTGTTCTAGAGATCTAATCTATCAACAATTTGACCTAGAACCCACACACTATGACTATTGGTTGGACAAATGGCTGGCCCGGGTAGAACAATACTACAAGCTCTAAGTCTATAAATACAACAAATGGCTATCGTACAGATTTCAAGAATACAACACAGACGTGGTGTGCGTTCATTACTACCTCAGTTAGCAGCTGGAGAGTTAGGATGGGCAGTAGATACTCAAGAGCTTTTCATTGGAAATGGATCACTTACTGAAGGCGCTCCAGAAACTGGAAACACTAAAATCTTAACAGAAGATGATGATATTTTAACCCTTGCCAGTGTATATACCTATCGAGGAAACACAGAAAGTCCTGTAACAACAGGCGTAGATGATAATAGTCCTATAACAAGAAGCATCAGATCAAAACTAGATGATTTTGCTTCAGTGAAAGATTTTGGGGCAACTGGAAATGGCGTCACTGACGACACTGATGCAATTAATAGAGCTATTCAAAATCTTGCCACAGTTGAAAATACAGGAAAAGAAAAACGTAAATTATATTTTCCGGGAGGCATTTACAAAGTGTCAGGAGTAATAAAATTATACCCATTTACCCATTTAGTAGGAGATGGAATGAAAAGTACATTTATTAAACAAACCGATTCATCTGAAGTTTGTTTATTGAGAACTTGTGATAGAAACGGTAACACCGGAGCTAACATAGGAGACAATAGTGCGGCCAAGCCAGAAGGCATAGAAATAACTAATCTCCAATTAGAAACACAATCTAACAACGATGTTGTAATATTAGATCAATGTGAAGATTTACATTTTAGATCAGTGCATTTTGTCGGTACTTACACCAATCAAGACGGACAAACTAATAATAAGTCTTTGGTTACAATAAATTCTACTACAGCACTCACTAGTAAACGCATGACCTTTTCAGATTGCACATTTGAAAAATCCGAATACTGTATAAAAATTAATGATGATGTGCAGGATGTGTTTTTCTCAGGATGTGAATTTTTAACTTGTTATCGTGCATTTAATTTGGCAGAAACTGCAGACGGTTCTACAAGCAACAGAGTTACTGGCCCAACTGGAATAGTAATATCTAATTCTAGATTTAATAAAATCGATGCAGAAGGTGTCAAGATTTGGAACTCGGGAGGAAATCCTAGAGGCAATATAGTTTCCAATTGTTCGTTTAGAGATGTAGGAGCAAATTCAGATGATTCTTCTGATCTTCCTGCACTACAATTTGATGTGGCAGGAAATTTTGCTCATCACAATTATTTTTATCGTACAGACAATGTTTCTAACTTTGGCGGAAATGTCTATCATGAAGATGCAATTCAAGGATCTGTCACGCTGGCAGACAACACTGTGGGTGCAACAGACACAGGCATTCAATTTAATTCACATTCGGAAAATCATGTCAAAGTGGAATACATCATCAGCAGAGGCACATCAAGACAGTCCGGCACATTACACATCAATGGCACCAGTGCTTCCATGAACATAGACGATGAGAGATATCCTTCGGGTGGTTTGGGTGTAACTTTTACCGTGGTGGCATCTAGTGGTAAGATACAATACACAACCACTTCTACAGGTGATAACGCTCTATTAAAGTATCGTATAATTCATTTCGTCTAGCCTAATTATCCACAACAAACAAAAATTAATCGTTTACTAAAGAGCCTTTTTACTTTATACTAAGTAACGCATCATCATGAACACACCTAAACAAATACTAATAGAAAAAAGAGATGGACACAAAGAACCCCTAGACGTAAACAAAATGCACTTTGTTGTAGAACAAGCCTGCGAAGGTTTATCGGGAGTGTCTGCTTCACAAATAGAAATGAATTCTCACATACAATTTACAAATGGCATGACATCTAAAGACATCCAAGATATATTGATACGTTCTGCCAACGATTTAATCACACTAGAATATCCCAACTATCAATATGCGGCAGCGAGACTGCTGTTATGGAACGTCTACAAAGAAGTGTTCGGACAATTCCAGCCCAAACACTTTGTAAATGTGATCATCCAAAACGTAAAACGTGGTGTGTATGACAAACAAATTATTGAAAATTACACCAAAACAGAACTTAAAAAATTAAACACATGGATTAAACATGACAGAGATCTTGAATTCACCTATGCTGGATTAAGACAAGTGGTGGACAAGTATCTTGTGCAAGATAGATCAACAGGACAAGTGTATGAAACTCCGCAGTTTATGTATATGATGATTTCAGCTACACTGTTTGCCAATTACCCAAAAGAAACTCGCATGTCATATATTAAAAAATATTATGACGCAATATCAACATTTCAAATCAACATACCAACTCCTGTGATGGGGGGAGTTAGAACTCCGATCAAACAGTTTGCTTCGTGTGTGTTGGTGGATGTAGATGATACACTGCCTTCAATTTTTTCCTCCAATTCTGCTGTGGGATATTACATTGCTCAGAGAGCTGGCATCGGACTCAACTTAGGAAGAATCAGAGGCATTAACTCTAAGATCAGAGGTGGCGAAGTAGCACACACCGGTGTAATTCCTTTCCTCAAAGTTTTCGAAGCCACAGTGAGATCATGCACACAGAATGGTATCAGAGGCGGATCAGCTACTGTGCATTTTCCAATCTGGCATCAAGAGATTACAGACATCCTTGTGTTAAAAAACAACAAAGGCACAGAAGACAATCGTGTGCGTAAGTTGGATTACTCAATTCAAATTTCTAAATTGTTCTATGAAAGAGTTTTACAAGACGGCGAAATCACTTTGTTCTCACCACATGATGTGCCAGACTTGTATGAAACATTTGGCAATAATGCCAAGTTTGATGAACTGTATGTCAAATACGAAAATGATCGGAAGACTCCTAAAAAGAAAGTCAAAGCCATGGAACTGTTCTCTGCACTTTTAAAAGAGCGAGCAGAAACAGGACGTATCTACATCATGAACATTGACCACGCTAACTCTCACTCATCATTCAAAGATCCTGTGCGTATGTCAAACCTATGCCAGGAAATTACTCTACCCACTGTGCCTATCCAACACACAGACGATGATCAAGGAGAAATAGCACTTTGTATACTGTCAGCAGTCAATGTAGGAACTCTTAAATCTTTAGATGATCTAGAAAACATCTGTGATTTAAGTGTAAGGGCATTAGAACAAATAATCGACTATCAAGGTTATCCTGTAAAGGCGGCCGAGATTTCAACCAAAGCAAGACGTTCACTAGGTGTGGGTTACATTGGATTAGCACACTTCCTTGCCAAAAACAAAGTCAAATATGGAGACAAAGAAGCATTACCTTTGGTGCATGAACTCACAGAAACATTTCAGTTTTATCTACTGAAAGCGTCCATGACTTTAGCAAAAGAACGTGGAGCTTGTAGCGGGTTTGATAGAACAAAATACTCTGATGGTATTCTACCTATAGACACCTACAAAAAAGAAGTGGATGATTTAGGAAAGTTTAAATTGACTTGTGATTGGGAATGGCTGAGAAAAGAAATCAAACAGCACGGATTAAGACACTCAACACTGTCAGCACAAATGCCTAGTGAAAGTTCATCTGTGGTATCAAACGCAACTAATGGCATTGAACCTCCACGTGCTCTGTTGTCCACAAAAAAATCAAAAAAAGGTCCACTCAAACAGATTGTACCACAATATCAACAATTAAAAAACTTTTACACACTGCTTTGGGACATGCCTTCCAACGAAGGATACATCAACATCGTAAGCGTCATGCAGAAGTTTTTTGATCAAGCCATATCAGGCAACTGGTCATACAATCCTTTACACTTTGAAAACAACGAAGTGCCTATGAGTGTTATGCTAAAAGATCTTCTCACAACTTATAAATTAGGTTGGAAAACATCATACTATCAAAACACTTATGATTACAAAGGCGAAGAAGATACAGTTCAACCACAAGGTATTCAAGACACAATCACAGAG
>Ga0222715_10003254_pt1 | contig 14544 bp, 15 predicted proteins | sample C33_9DmetaG_FD_165056 | JGI IMG/M metagenome (GOLD analysis project Ga0222715, IMG submission 165056) | Estuarine water microbial communities from San Francisco Bay, California, United States - C33_9D | ecosystem: Environmental > Aquatic > Marine > Unclassified | place: USA: California...
CGTAGCTGGATTCAAGCCCTCGTATGAAAAGGACTGGAGTGTGTATTCTCGGTTCTTTTGGAAGCGCTTTTCCAATTCTTTCTGGATGAGATCGAAACAGGCTGAGATTACATTTTACAGAGAGAACACCCTCATGAGTTCGTTCTAAATTTTTCAATAGAAATTGCCTTAAACCGGTTTCGGGAAATAAAGGCATGAGAAATTCTTCAGCTTCTTTTCGACTTTCAAATTGTTGTTCATCTACCTCGCTCAGTGCTTCTAAGATTTCGGTGTGATGTGGCGGATAGGCTTTAGAAGCTATATCGAGTACAATGAGCCGATCAACTCGTTCTGGAAATTGTTGCGCCACGAATTGAGCTGTCTTTCCGCCCATTGAGTGACCGAGAAGATCAAATTTATCAATCCCTTGATGGTCGGCGTAATCAATAACATCCTGGCTCATGATTTCATAGCTAAACTCGTCGCTGTGAAAGCTCTTACCGTGATTTCGGGCATCTAATAAATGTACTGACCGCCCTTTTTCAGCCCACTTTTTGGCAAAGGTTTTCCAATTGTCTCCACTACCTAGAAATCCGTGTAGGATAATAAGGGGTTTCCCTTCGCCAATAATATTCGAGTGTAGCATACGAACTAGGGGTTTTGTAATCGGTGTAGATATTGGTTAACAACATTGTCTAATCCGAAGTAAATGGCTTCGCAAATCAGTGCGTGCCCGATAGAAACTTCTAAGAGATTGGGGATCGATTTTGCAAAAAAAGCAATGTTCTCTAAAGCTAAATCATGCCCGGCATTAACCCCTAAACCTAACTGTTCGGCTCTTTTTGCGGTTGCAATGAAATCTTCAATGGCTTTAATAGGGTTTGATGGATAAGCAGAGGCGTAGGGTTCTGTATACAATTCGATTCGATCGGTTCCTGTTTTTGCAGCTGCATCAACCATTTCAGGATTAGCATCTAGAAAGATAGAGGTTCGTATGCCCTCTTTCTTGAAGGTGGTGATTACTTCACTTAGAAACTCTGAATGCTTTTTGCAGTCCCAACCAGAGTCAGAAGTAATGGCATCAGGCGCATCGGGTACTAAGGTTACCTGTTCAGGTTTGACTTCAAGAACCAAATCAATAAAGGATTGAATTGGATTACCTTCGATATTAAATTCAGTGTGTACCACCGGACGTAATAGTCGAACGTCTACATATCGAATATGTCTTTCATCTGGTCTCGGATGAATAGTGATTCCTTGACCCCCAAAATTCTGAATATCGGTAGCGGTTTTGATCAGATCTGGATTATTATGACCTCGAGCATTCCGAATCGTAGCCCATTTATTGATGTTTACACTGAGTTTTGCAGGCATGATTAATTCTATTTAGGGTACAAAAATAGACAATTAAGACCCCTTTGAATGTCTCAAATATCCGTAATTTGCAATATGAATTTCTCTCAGGTAGCATTTCAAGAATTATTGAATAAAAGTATTCCTGTCTTTCGTATCGATGATCGGGTCGAGGAAGTCAAAGAGTTCTTTGAGGATGGTCGCTTCTCTCATGTAGCCATTTATGATGACCAGCGCTTTCTGGGTAATTTGTCTTCATACGCCTTATACCCTCTTGAGAATGATGAATCGCTTTACTCTCTAATTGATGAACTTCAGTCTTTCTGGATAGGCGAAACGGCTCATTGGGTAAGTGTTTTTGATCAATTATTGAAATCAGAAGCTGATTTAATTCCTGTTTTAGACAGTTCTGGCCTTCATAAGGGATATTATTTGCTTGAAGATATTGAAGGTATGTTTGGTCAAAGCACGTTTATACAAGAGGCAGGAGAAGTTCTGATTATCAGTGGTAATCCTTCAAACTTTTCGGTAAGTACGATTGTTCAATTGATTGAAATGAATCAAGGTGGGGTAGGAGGTCTTCTCATGACTACTTCAAACGAACTAGTCAAAGAGGTTGCAGTAAAAGTTACTTCTGAAAATTTCACCCAGATACTTAGCGAACTACGACGTTACGATTATCACATCGATTATGCTCCTTTAAGTGACTTGTATTTTGAACAATTAAAAGAGCGATCTGATTACCTAACCAATTATCTAGGTCTATGAGAGATGAGGGGGTAAAAATTGCCTTGTATAGCTTACAGCTGAGCGAGACTGATTTGGTTTTTTTAGCTGAATTAGTACTAGAATTGGAGAGAATCGGCTACATTCTTAGTGTTGAGGCAGAATTTGCAAAATCACTTGCCACTCATCTTCCTAATACACATTTCACCGTTTTTACTTCAGCAGCTGAATTGAAGAAAATGAAAGCTGACTTGATGCTAAGTATTGGAGGAGATGGTACCATGCTTCGTGCCGCTACCTTTATCGGAGACTCTGAACTCCCTCTTATTGGTGTGAATTTAGGAAGACTAGGATTCTTAGCGACACTTCAGCGCGAAAATGTGGTTAAAGCTTTGGAGCGATTTTCATCGGGTAATTATCGGGTAGAGGAACGCAGTTTGTTGCAAGCTCAACTGAAAGGAGAAAGTGGCGCTTTTGGAAAGATTGATTATGCATTAAATGAGGTCGTGGTAAGCCGAAAGGATACGACAAGTATGATCACTATCGAAACCTGGCTTGATGGGGTTTATCTTACTACTTACTGGGCTGATGGTCTGTTAATTGCAACCCCAACAGGATCTACTGGTTATTCGCTTAGTTGTGGCGGACCCGTGGTTTCACCACATTCATCATCGTTAGTTGTTACTCCGGTAGCACCACATCATTTAAATGCAAGGCCTCTAATTATTGAAGATCGTACTGAAATTCGATTGAAGGTAGATTCTCGGGAACCACAACACTTAGTTTCTCTAGATTCTAGAATTAGTACCGTTGATAATGGACAAGAGTTATGTATTCGAAAAGCGCCATTTGTATTAAGATTGGTCGTTTTTGAAGACGACCATTTTTTTCAAACCCTAAGAGAAAAGCTCCTTTGGGGAGAGGATAAAAGAAATTGATTATGAATTGGAGATTAAAGATTGCCCTAACCGCTGTTCTTACCTTAGCTTCTGTTGGTTTGAAAGCTCAAGATATAAGAGCATTAGAGGTCGGTACTTCTTTACATACTGTAATTGCTGTAGGAGATGAACCTCTAGAAAACATCATACCAAAAACATCTCTTGCCATTGTAGCTCGCTATAATTTACCTTACAGATTAGCTATAAGAGCCAGCTTTGCTCCAGCTTACAAATACACTGAAAAGGTGTCTGGTAATCCGGTTTGGGATGTTTATGAATCAACACGTGCCGCTCTTGGACTAGAATATCATTTTAGTGATTTTAATGTTTACGACGGAAGGAGACAATTCACTACCTATGCAATGTTAGGTGGAACTTATCAGTTTGGAGATTTTAAGCCCACACGAAACTGGGATCTTGTTTCGAAGGCACGATTAGGTGCAATGGGAGGATTTGGAGCTAAATTTAGAGCCTTCCCAATGCTAGTTGTTTCGGCTGAAATTGCCGCCGGATACCTATTCTCGGATGACTACGATCGACTTCCAGGACCAGCAACAAGCTTGGCTACTTATTATGATCGCCCGGGGAACGACTGGTATCTGTTTCCTAATTTAACAATAACCTATACCTTTGGCCCCAAATTTTAGCTTACCCAATTAAAATGATTGAGAATAAAACCGAGCACTTAGGCCCGAAACACCTTGCTATCATCATGGATGGTAATGGTCGTTGGGCAAAAGCGAAAGGAATGCCGCGAGCGTTTGGGCATGAATCTGGCTTTAAATCGGTTCGAGTTATCGTTGAAGCCTGTGCTAATCGAGGAATTGATTTTTTAACCTTATACGCCTTCTCAACAGAGAATTGGTTAAGACCAAAACAAGAGGTGGATATCCTCATGCGTATTCTTCTTAAAGCATTGAAGTCTGAACTGGTGACGATGCAGGAAAATAATATTCGTTTGCTAACCATTGGTAATCTAGATCGATTACCGGCTTCAATCGCTGAGGTACTTTTGAGTGTGGTTACGCAGACAGCTTCGAATACAGGGATGACTTTAACTTTAGCACTCAGTTATGGTGGCCGTGAAGAGATCACTACGGCTACACGTTTGATTGCTGAAAAAGTTAAAAATGGCTTAATTCGACCTGAAGATGTCGATGAGTCAATGTTAAATGAGCATCTTTACACCACCAATTGTCCACCAGTCGACTTATTGATTCGAACTAGTGGAGAAAGACGCATAAGTAATTTCCTTCTATGGCAAATGGCTTATGCTGAATTGTATTTTACCGAAACCCATTGGCCAGATTTCACCGAAGCCCATTTGGAGAAGGCCTTAGTTGATTATAAACAAAGAGAACGAAGATTTGGAAAGACTACTGAGCAGCTTGAAAAGGCTACAAAATAATCGGTTATCACTGATTATTGTCTTGTTATTGGCAATGGGAGGTTGGGTAAACGCCCAAGAAGCAAATTCTACCCCAACAAAGAAAACCTATATCATTGGTAAAGTTGAGGTCACTGGTCTTCAGAGTTATAACGAGCAAACCGTTAAAACCTTCGCTGGTTTTAGAGAAGGACAATTTATCACTCTCCCTAGCGAAGAAGTATCTGCAAGTATTAAGAAACTTTGGAATCTAGAACTGTTTAGCGACGTAGCTCTGTATTATACCGATGTTAGAAACGATTCCATTTTTTTAGAACTAAGTATCAAAGAACGACCTACTCTTGATGAGGTTACGTTTTATGGAATTAAAAAGGGGAAAACAGAAAGTATTATCGAGGATACTGATCTTAAAAAGGGAAAGAAAATTACTGAAAGCCTTATTGCCAATACGATCAATTTTCTTGAAAACAAGTACAAAGAAAAAGGGTATCTCAATGCCAAGACCTTTATTGCTACTGCTGCCGACACCTCTGGTGTAAATACTCAAGATTTAATCGTTAATTTAAAGAAGGGTAAGAAGGTAAAGATCGGAGAAATTTCATTTAAAGGCGCTGAAAAACTGAATACTTCAGTGCTCGAGAAGGCCCTTAAGAATACGAAGAAAAAGAAGATTTATCGTTTTTGGAAGAAGTCGAAATACATCGAGGATGACTTCGAAGAAGATTTAGTGAATCTACGTGATGCTTATGCTGAAAGAGGTTATCGAGATGCTAGGATAGTTAGCGACTCTACCTACACCATAGATGATGAAACTATTGGGATACAAATAGAACTTGTTGAGGGAAATAAATACTATTTCGGAGATATCGACTTTGTAGGGAATACCGTTTATGATGATAAAAGCCTAGCTTCTGTTCTAGGGATAAAAAAGGGGGATACCTACAATGGTGTTCAGCTTAAAAAACGCATTGCCGATAATTCAAAACCGGACGCAGAAGATTTAACCAATCTCTATCAAAACAACGGATATTTATTTTCAAGTATCAATCCAGTCGAAGTGTCTGCTCAAAGGGATACGATTGATTTTGAAATTCGAATTATTGAAGGAAAAGAAACCTTTATCAATCACGTCGATGTTTTTGGAAACGACAAGACCAACGATCATGTGATCTATCGTGAAATTCGAACAAAACCAGGTCAACAGTACAGCAAAGACAATATTATAAGAACCATTCGAGAATTAGGTCAGTTAGGGTTCTTTGATCCTGAACAAATCTCCCCAGATGTGGTCAACCCTGATCCCAATTCTGGTACGGTCGATTTAAAGTATGATCTTGTTGAGGCAGGTTCTTCTCAAATAGAACTACAAGGTGGTGTTGGTGGAGGTGGTTTCATTGGAACACTTGGGCTTTCGTTCAACAACTTCTCGATGCGTAATCTCTTTAATAAAGAGGCCTATACGCCTGTTCCAATGGGAGATGGTCAGACATTTGCACTTAGATTACAGGCGAGTCGAACCTTTAGAGTGTACAGCTTAAACTTTGCTGAGCCATGGTTAGGTGGTAAAAAGCCGGTTCGTTTTAATATGTCGCTTCAAAAGACGCAACAATTTGCGGCTCAGTTTAGAAATGGACGTTTCGATGTAGATAAATCAAGAGGGTTTGGTATTGCCGGTATTTCTGCAGGTTTGTCTAAACGGGTTCAATGGCCTGACGATTTCTTCGTGCTTTCACATGCGCTAAGTTTTCAGAATTATAACTTTCAGAATTATAACAACGGACTTTTTAACTTTGGTAACGGGTCATCTAACTCATTCTCTTACAGTTTTGGTCTGTCTAGAAGCTCACAAGGGCCTAGTCGAATTTTTCCTCTAACTGGGTCTAATTTCGAAATGTCAATTCGAGTAACTCCACCATTCTCTGCTATTTCTAAGAAGGATTATGCGGGCCTTCGAGCTGAGATTAATTCAGTAACCGAAGAGTTATTGGCTGAAGGTGTCAATGGAGTGAATTCGGCTGAATTAAGTAGAGATCTAGAGGCTTTAGAAGAGGAGCGATTTAAATTACTAGAGTTCTACAAGGTTAAATTTAAAGGAGACTGGTATACCAGAATCGTTGATAAGTTAGTACTTCGAACCAACGCGGAGTTTGGATTTTTAGGTGCCTATAATAATGATATAGGCATCGTTCCTTTTGAGCGATTTTATGTGGGTGGTGACGGTTTAGGAAACTTTACCCTCGATGGTCGTGAAAATATACAGTTAAGAGGGTATGAAAACAGCTCGATCACGCCTTACACTCTAAATCCGATTACAGGTCGACAAGAACAAGATGGTGGTGCGATCTACAATAAATTTTCGTTAGAGCTTCGTTATCCGTTAACCCTTAAACCTACGGCTTCGGTATTTACGTTAGCCTTTTTAGAGGCGGGTAATGCTTTCAACGGCTTCAACACTTACGATCCCTTCAATATGAAGCGTTCTGCAGGATTTGGAGTGAGAATCTTCATGCCTGCATTTGGTTTATTGGGTATTGACTTCGGATACGGATTCGATAGCGACAACACGCCTGGAGCTTTTGGTCCTAGCGGATGGCAAACACACTTTATTATCGGTCAGCAATTCTAATGAAAGCACGACAAATTCTAACGGTAGTATTGATGGGCCTCTTGACTCAAATCAGTTGGGGTCAACGTGCTACTCGTATTGGATTTATCGATACCGATTATATTTTGTCCAAAGTAGCTTCTTATGCAGAAATGCGAGCAGAGTTGTCTGGGAAAATTGAAGCTTGGAATACAGAGATAGAGCGACGAAGAATAGCGCTTAAAGCTAAACAAGACGAGTTGAGTGCTCAGAGGGATTTTTTACCCTTATCTATTATCGAACAGCGAGAAATAGAAATAAGCCAATTGAGTAAAGCCCTACTTCAGTATGAGTCAGATCGATTTGGTCCTGATGGAGATTTGATAGCCACCGAAGTGACTATAGTAAGACCTATTCAGGATTTGATTTATGCTGCGGTTCAGGAGATTGCGGAAGCGAGAAATTTTGATATGATCTTCGATAAGTCCACAGATCTAGTTATGCTCTATTTTGATAATCAATTTGATATAAGTGATTTGGTTATCCGAAAATTAGAGGCTGATTCTAAGGTTCGAGTGATTGGTATGCCTGAAGAATCTGAAGTTCAAGAAATGGTTAGTGAGATCGAAGAAAAGCGTCAAACGATTACCGAAGACCTTAACAAGGCACAGCAGTCTAAAGAAGAAGAGAAAAAAGCTGCACTATCACGATTAGAAAAAGAACGTGAGGAGCGAAGAAAGGCCTATATTAGCAAACGCGAAGCGGTGCTTAAAGCTCGTGCAGAGCGTCAAAAACAAATAGAAGAAAAACGTAAAGACACAATTAATTGAAAATCAACTATTCCATGAAACAATTCATTCTTATTGTAATGGCATTCTTTGCTGTTACAACCTCTACTTTTGCTCAATCTAAAGTTGCTCATATCAATGTTCAGCAACTACTTAGCGATATGCCAGACATGAAGGCAGCTCAAGATGAGCTTAAAAAACTAGAAAATACTTACCGTGCTGACATTGAGTCTTCTGTAGCTGAACTTCAAAAGAAACTAGTTGCTTATCAAAATGAGGCAGCGAGTAAAACTGCTGAAGAAAACAAGGCTAGAGCTGATGAGTTACAGAATGCTGAGCGTAACATCGCAGCAGCAGAGCAAGCAGCGATGCAAGAATTACAGCGTAAGCAACAGGAATTATTTGCTCCTATTTCTGAGAAAGCAAAGGCTGCTATTGATAAGGTAGCTAAAGACCAAGGATTCGATTATGTAATCGATTCAAGCCCAGGGCTTAGCCTTCTGGTTGCTAATGGTACAGACTTATTACCTTCTGTTAAGAAGGAGTTAGGATTCTAATTTGATTACCAATTAGAAGTAGTAACTTTTAACCGCCCAACTGGGCGGTTTTTTTATGGCAAAAACGATCGGCATATTTGACTCTGGTGTTGGCGGATTAACGATTCTCTCTTCTATAGTAAATGAGGTGTCAGATTCTGTTGAATACCACTATGTGGCTGATAGCCTTTACGCTCCCTATGGCTCAAAATCAATCGAAGCCCTATTAGAACGGAGTAGAAGAATTACTGAATTTTTAATTAGTAAGGGGTCAGATCTTATTGTTGTTGCCTGTAATACGGCAACTACTCAGGTTATTTCATCACTTAGAGCGGAGTTTAATATTCCCTTTGTCGGTATTGAACCTGCTGTTAAGCCTGCTGCTCAGTTAAGTGTATCTAAACGGATCGGTGTAATTGCTACGGCTAACACTCTTATAAGTGGTCTATTTAAGCAAACCTTAGAGGTCTATGCTTCGGATTGCGAAACTTTCACTCGTATTGGTGAGGGCCTTGTTGAAGCGATTGAAACTGGAGAATTAGCATCGGTAGAATTGAACGAGTTAGTTCGTGATCATGTGGCTTATTTTAATTCAAATGAAATAGATGTATTGGTATTAGGCTGTACCCACTATTCTTTCGTTTCTCTGCTATTTGAAAAGTATCTAGATCAGAGGACTTCTTTGGTTACCCCTAATGAGGCGGTAGCTAGACGTGTTCAATCGGTTCTTGGAACTTTAGATAGCCAATCAGGGTCAGTCAGGTCTATTTATGTTTATAGCACCTCTGAAAAGCTATTGTCTTTAAAGAAGTTAATCGCTGCAGAAAACCTTCAAGTTGATCAGGTATTACAAGTACAAATTTAAACCCTTACGAAGGTTTCTATCGTAAATGAGTAGGCATGTCTATCGTCTACCGGATGATACTGTTCTTCAACTTTTTTCCATTCCTGGAGGTTGATTTCAGGAAAATAGGTGTCAGCTTTAGGAGTTGCATGAACTCTAGTGATAATCATTTTTGTCGCTAGAGGGATAGCTTGTTTGTAAATTTCTCCCCCGCCAACGATGAATTGAATGTTTGATGGATGTAATTCTAGGGCAGACTCAATAGAATGACTAATGCCATAGATCTCAAATGGAGGAGCGTAGTCAGTATTTCGGGTAACCACAATATGATCTCTATTCGGCAGTGCATTAGGGAAGCTTTCTAATGTTTTTCTTCCCATTATGATCGGGTAACCCGAAGTGGTTTGTTTGAAGTGTTTGAAATCATCGGGTAGATGCCATGGCAAGTCTCCTGCCAAACCCATTGCGCCATCTTCGGCAGCAGCAACAACAATGATTACCTCTTTCATTATACAGCAACCGGCGCTTTAATGGTTGGGTGTGGATCGTATCCGATCAACTCGAAATCCTTAAAGGTAAAATCGTCTATGTTTTCGATAGTCGGATTTAATTTCATATTAGGTAACGGACGACAATCTCTTGAGAGTTGAAGATCAACCTGCTCTCTATGGTTACTGTAGATGTGAACATCACCAAAGGTGTGCACAAAATCTCCAGCTTCTAAACCACAAACTTGAGCGACCATTAGCGTAAGAAGTGCGTAAGAAGCAATATTAAAAGGCACCCCAAGAAATACGTCTGCGCTGCGTTGATACAGCTGGCAGGACAATTTATTATCAGCCACATAAAATTGAAAGAAGGCATGGCAGGGAGGTAAAGCTGCCTTGCCGTTAGCCACATTCTCAGCAAATGGCTTTGAGGTGTCTGGCATTACGCTGGGATTCCAGGCACTTACTAACATTCTTCTACTGTCTGGGTTGGTTTTAAGGGTATGGATTACCTCTTTTATTTGATCGATACCTTCTGAATTCCAATTACGCCATTGATGACCATAAACAGGACCTAAATCTCCATTTTCATCGGCCCATTCATTCCAAATACGAACCCCATTTTCAGTGAGATAGTTGATGTTTGTATCTCCCTTCAAGAACCAAAGTAATTCGTAGATAATCGATTTCAAATGTACCTTTTTGGTAGTTACCATCGGAAACCCTTCACTAAGATCGAATCGCATCTGATATCCGAAAACACTTTTTGTTCCAGTGCCTGTTCGGTCTGTTTTTTCAGTTCCGTTTTCTAAGATATGTTTGAGTAGATCGTGATAAGCTTTCATGCTTTGAATTTACCGATTTTTTAAATTTTTAACCTAGAATCATTCCTGCAATCGTTGCTGACAATAGGGATGCGAGTGAGCCTGCGATGAGTGCTTTGAAACCGAGCTCTGATAATGTCTTCTTTTGACTTGGAGCAATCGTTCCTATTCCTCCTATTTGAATACCGATAGAAGCAAAGTTGGCAAATCCACAAAGCATGTAGGTTGCCATAAGTACTGATTTGTCGTAGGTTAAGTGAACTGCCGCAGTCATGTTCTTTAATTCGGCTAGTTGCGTATAGGCTACGAATTCTGAGGCCACCAGTTTGATTCCTAAAAGTTGCCCCATTAGGTTAAGATCTTCACTCGCTACACCAATGATGTACATTAGTGGAGCGAAAATTGTTCCCAAGATAGATTCTAGGGATAATTCGGTATAGGAGGAGTTGGACGCGATCCAATCATTAATCCCAGTCAGGTCTCCAAATCCGGTTAAAATACCATTAATCATCGCAATAAATGCAATGAATACTAGTAGCATCGCACCGACGTTTAAAGCGAGCTTCAAACCTTCAGTGGTTCCGTTTGAAAGGGCATCAAGGGCGTTAGAGCCTACTTCTGTATCACTTACTTCGATTTTTTCATCTATGGGTTCTGTTTGAGGAACCATCAATTTAGCGATAATGATTGCACCTGGAGCTGCCATCACCGAAGCCGCTATAAGGTGGCGAGCAAATGACAGTCGAAGTTCGGGGTCTGTACCTCCTAAAAAGCCTACATAAGAAGCTAGAACACCACCAGCTACTGTCGCCATACCCCCAGTCATTACCAGCATTACTTCAGAACGGTTCATTTTGGCGAGATAGGCTTTAATTAATAGTGGTGCCTCAGTTTGTCCTAAGAAGATGTTGCCCGCTACAGAAAGACTTTCAGCTCCCGATATTTTAAGCGTTTTGGTTAATAACCAGGCGAGGCCACTTACTATTTTCTGAACGACCCCTAAGTAATAAAGAATAGAGGTAAGGGCCGAAAAGAATACAATCGTAGGTAAGATTTGAAATGCAAACACATAACCAATCGCCGGTTCAGTTACATTGATTAAGTTCCCAAAAAGAAAGGCGCTTCCGCTTTCGGTAAATTCTAGGACCGCGGTGAAAAAACCTCCCAAAACATTGAAAAAAGATTTTACCCATTCTACTCGTAAAACTCCAAAGGCTAGAATAAATTGAAGTGAAAGTCCGATGAATATGGTTTTCCATCGGATTGCCTTTTTATGAGTGCTTAGGAGATAAGCAATGCCTAAAAGGAATAGGATTCCGATAACACCTTTTATAATAGCCATAATTTATTGGTTTCGTTGTTCAAGTTCGTCTCTAAGGGCTGCTGCCTTCTCGTAATCTTCATCTTCTACAGCTTTTTTAAGAGCTGCTTTAAGTTGTTTTTCACTGTAACTTTTAAAGCGTCTTGAGCTAGGATTTGACTCTTGCATTTTTTCTTCTTTTTCGCTCGTTGATTCCGTCTCTATGTGAGCAAGATCGCGCGTATTCGAGCTAAGGTCTTTCGACTCGGCATCGACGTTTAATTCAATGCCGGCCTTATCTAGAATATCGGGGTAGGTATAAATCGGTGCACCCGTTCTCACTGCAATCGCTACAGCATCGCTGGTTCGGGCATCGATAAGTTCTTCTTGTTGGTCTTTATTGCAAACAAGACTAGCATAAAATACTCCTTCTTCTAATTTATGTATGATCACTTCCTTGATCTTAATTTCAAATCGATCAAGACACGATTTGAGTAAATCATGAGTCAAGGGTCTCGGTGGTTTAAGATCCTCTTCGATGGCAATGGCAATGGATTGCGCCTCTGCCGCACCAATAACAATAGGGAGTTTTCGACTCCCGTTCTCCTCACTTAAAATAAGGGCATAGGCCCCTTGCTGGGTTTGACTATAAGAAATGCCCTTGACTGTTAGACTCACGAGGTTCATAAGAGGGCAAAATAAGGGATTTTTATGCGTTTTGTGCCTTAAAAACCTTCAATTTTTCAATAAGTTGTGGTACTACGGTAAATGCATCACCAACAATTCCATAGTCGGCTGCCTTGAAGAACGGTGCCTCAGGATCGTTATTAATAACCACTTTAACTTTTGAAGCGTTGATTCCTGCCAAATGCTGAATCGCTCCAGAGATTCCAATAGCGATGTAGAGATTAGTGGCTACGGGTTTTCCTGTTTGTCCGACATGTTCACTGTGAGGTCTCCAACCTAAATCTGAAACAGGCTTGGAGCACGCGGTAGCTGCTCCTAAAACTTCAGCTAGGTCTTCAACGAGGTGCCAATTTTCAGGCCCTTTTAATCCGCGTCCGGCAGAAACGACGATGTCAGCATCGGCGATGGTTGCTTTTCCGTTGACCGTTGCCTTGTTGGTTACCGTTACCCGATCATCAGTAAGTTCTAAAGTCATGGCTTCCACCTTTGGTACAGCGTTGCTATGATGTACGCCAAAGCTATTTTTACTCAATCCGATAATGCATAGTTCTGACCTAGAAGAGGTGTAAGCAAAGCCTTTGTTTGTAAACACGGTTCTCTTAAAGGCGGTCTTGCCCTCAATATTCTCTGGAAGCGCAATCACATTAGGTATAAAGCTAGAGCCGCTTTGAGCCGCGATCATACCTCCGATATATTTTGAATCTGCACTTGAGCTGATAACTAAATACTGGGATCCACTTTTCTCAAATGCTGCTGATAGGAGTGAAGCATATCTTTCGGCTGTAAACGTATTCAGAGATTCATTAGAGATACTTATGATTTGATTGAGTCCTCCAATATTTTCTGGGGTATCATTATTAATTACTAATCCAATAGCCTCTGTACTGAGTTGACCAGCTAATGCAACCGCATAGGATGCTAGCTCGTATGCTGATTTTTTGTAGGCTTTATTTTCTGATTCTAAATAGACAAGTACTGACATGGCTTATAAAACTTTTGCTTCTTTGTGGAGTAATTCGATTAATTGATCAATATTCGCTTCGTCTATGAGAGTGACTTCACTTTTTGAAGCGGGTTTTTCGAAGGACAAATCTTCGGTTAATGCTTCGATATTGGATGGTGTAATTACCTCAAGAGGCTTGGTTCTAGCAGACATAATTCCTCTCATGTTAGGTATTTTCAGGTCACTTTCTTCCACTAGTCCTTTCTGAGCACCGACAACCAGTGGCAGACTTGTTTCTAAGGTTTCAGATCCGCCATCGATTTCTCGAGTAGCAGTGGCTTTATCCCCTTCAATAGTTAGTCCTGTGCAAGTATTAATAAATGAGTAACCACAATGGCTGGCAATTAGGCCGGACACCATGTTGCCGTTGTAGTCGATCGACTCTCTCCCGCAAATCACTAGATCGTAATTTTCTTTTTTAACCTGTTCACTAAGAGCCTGAGCCACTAAAAAACCGTCAGTCGGATGGGTGTCTATCCGAAATGCCTTGTCTGCACCGATAGCTAAGGCTTTCCTCATGATCGACTCGACGCTAGTTTCACCCACGGTGGCGATATGTACTTCTGCACCTTGTTGTTCTTTGAACCATACAGCGCGAGTCAGTCCAAACTCGTCGTTAGGATTAATTACAAATTGAACCCCGCTAGTATCTAATGACTTATGATCTGCGGTAAAGTTAATTTTCGAGGTAGTGTCGGGAACAGCACTAATGCAAACGAGAATTTTCATAAAAACGTGACTTTCTTCAAAGATACTTAAAACTTAAAAAATACTATGCATGCATAATAAATTTATTACACATTTCTAAGCTTTATTAAGCGTGAAAAGTTTTAAATTTGCGCCTCAAGAACAAATGTAGTCTATGAAAACGATTCAATTTAGAGAGGCGATTGCCGAAGCGATGTCAGAAGAGATGCGTCGTGATGAGAGTATCTATTTGATGGGTGAAGAGGTAGCCGAGTACAATGGCGCCTACAAAGCCTCTAAAGGAATGCTAGATGAATTTGGGGCTAAGCGAGTAATTGATACGCCAATCTCTGAAATGGGATTTGCTGGTATTGGAGTGGGTTCTGCGATGAATGGTAACCGTCCGATCATTGAGTTTAT
>Ga0222715_10003261_pt1 | contig 14536 bp, 15 predicted proteins | sample C33_9DmetaG_FD_165056 | JGI IMG/M metagenome (GOLD analysis project Ga0222715, IMG submission 165056) | Estuarine water microbial communities from San Francisco Bay, California, United States - C33_9D | ecosystem: Environmental > Aquatic > Marine > Unclassified | place: USA: California...
ACCTTCTTCCCTTTCTTTTGTAATAAAATATAATTATGTTCTTTATCAAGGCTATCAATATCTTTTGGTCTAAACATTATTTTACTCTGTGCTAAATCGTTTCGTGTGCCTAAGAAGTTCTGTAATACAAATAAAATATAATTACGGAATGCTATCATTTGCTGATTTGTTTTAATCACAAAGTTTTTAGGAACTAAAGATAATAAATGGTCTTCTATGGTTTGCATCTCTTCCGGATTAGTCCAGTTTTCTTTTTGCTTCTCTGTCTTCTTATTCATGCTAACAACACGATTTATTTTGGAAGCCATAGAATCAATTGCATTATTATATTCTTTAATTTCATCTTCATATTTCTCGGCATCAAGGGTTTTTAATATAACCACAACACAAGCCAACTTTAATTTAATAGAATTTAATTTATCATATTTACTTTCTAATGTTTTAATAACATTTTTTGTATCTAGTAAAAAATCAATATCATTATTTTCTCTCTGAAATAATTTCTTCAAACTGCTCCAACAACTCAAATACACTTTCACCGACATCTCACTAAGGTTAGGCTTCTTTTGTTTTAATAATCCAGCAAAATCGTCCATCTTGTTATATATATAAATAATATATTATTTTGTTATATCCCTAAATAATTTAATCTTTAGATATAATATAGATGTCTGAAATGTATGAAAGTGATAGATATTATGAAAGCGATGATAGCGAGGACACTTATTCATCAAGCGACTATGATGATTGGGAATGTTATTATTGCAGCACAGATTTAGATGAAGATATAGGAACGCCATTCCACGACAAAGAGCCCTCCACGCCCAGGTGGTATTGTAGCAGTTGTATGCTTAATATTCATGAATCGGATATTGAGGGTGATGATTAAAAGTATTTAAATATTTTATACAGATAATATAAAATGTTTAACAAAGATTTATCCTATATTAATAAAAATAATGCAGCTTTGATTTTACAAAGAATAAATTATGTTTTAGAAAATCCTAATACATGTAAGTCAAAGCCTTCTGATTTTATAGAGTTATATTCACTTAGAGATTTCATTTTGGCCAAGTTTTTTTAAAGCAATCTGCTTATTATCATATTCAACTAATTTAGATACAGCATAACAACCTATCAGATTTAAGGTAGAATAGAAAATCATATAAGAATGAAACGGTTTCATTTTATATTAAAGAGAGAAATTCATTTAATATAAATTAATTATTTAATATAAATTATTTTTTAAAATATTCTTTTTTAATTTTTGATAAACTTTCATTAATAGTAGGTTCAGACCATAATATATTTAAAGCCCACCACCCAGCAGTATCAATCCCTGCTTTTGAAAAATCTTCATTTACTTTATGACGAGCAATATATGCTTTCTTTTTTTTATCAGCAACATCTTTACCATCCTTTAAATAGTAAGTTGGATAATCAGAGTAACCAGTTGCTCCAAATTTAATTATCTTTTCTTTGTCTACACCTTTAACATTATGTTTTAATACAACCATGTATTTCTTTTTATCACCAGATAACTTTTCTAATTTCACAAATTCATAAGGCATCGTATAATATTATATGAGAGATTAATTATTATTAATTAAATCATTTCTCTCTTCATCTAATTTCCAAAGAGTAAAAAAGTATAGGATTAAACAAAGATTATTCATTTAGGGAGTATTATATGGTTTAAATAACAAAGAAACGAATAAAAATACAATAAAACAAAGAAATATAACAGCATTTAGGGTCTCATAGACATAAAAAATATTTTATATTGCTGTGGGGGCTGTTTTATTGTTATTTAAACACATAAATACTCCCTTTAAACACATTTGTTTGTTTAATTCCTTGTTTATTTAGGATATATTGGTTTGTTTGTTTAATTTTTTATCTTTGTATATAATATATAAATGGTTAAGGATTATATGCAAGGGAAGATTTACAAGATCGCTTCAAAGGATACTAATAAGATTTACATCGGTTCAACAACTGCAAGTTTAGATTACAGATTTTATCGACATCGTCAGGACTATTGCTTATACGTTAATAAGTTATGTAGTAGTAAAATTTATTCATTTGAACTCTTCGACGAGGTGGGTATAGATCAATGCTATATAGAATTAATTTGCGAATTCCCTTGCGATAATGCACATGAATTGGCGGCTGAGGAAGGTAAACACCAGATGCTGAATCTGTATAATATAGTAAATCGAAATATTGCAGGTCGAACTGGAAAGCAGTATTACCAAGATAAACGAGAGTCTATTTTAAATCAGAAGAGAGAATATTATAAAAATAATTGTGAAACAAGAAAGAATTATCAGAACAAATATAATAGATTAAAAAAACAACTTAAAGATAATTAGATATAATAAGATATAATAAGATGCCTACTGGAACACCTGATTATAGCAAAGCCTGTATCTATAAGATATGGTCGCACTTAACAGATAGTATTTATATTGGTTCTACTTGTGATATGACTAAACGATGGAGTTGGCATAAATCAACATATAAAAGTTGGAAGAATGGTAATACTAATTTAACAAGTTCTTATTTATTATTTGACCTTGTTGGTGTTGAAAACTGCAAAATAGAATGGTTACATGATTTTCCTTGTGAAACTAAAAAACAATTAAATAAAGAAGAAGGACGTATTCAACGACAAAATAAGGATTTATTAGTTAATAAAAAATTAGAGGGTGCTTTACAAGGTAGCGAGTATAATAAAAATTATCGTGAAGAACATAAAGAAGAAATAACAGAGAAGAAAAAAATATATAATGAAGAACATAAAGAAGAGAGGGCAGGGTATCATAAAAAATATAATGAAGAACATAAAGCAGAATTAGCAGAGAAATCAAAAAAATATTACCAAGAGCATAAAGTAGAAAGAGTAGAGTATGTTAAAAAATATAATAAAGAACATAAAGCAGAGAGGGCAGAGTATAAAAAAAAATATCATGAAGAGCATAAAGCAGAAATAGCAGAGTATCATAAAAAATATCGTGCTTTAAAAAAAGAACAGAGTTCTAAATCATAACGCCATCATTCTCTTCTCCATTTAAGAAAACCACTTGTCCTTTACCGCCTTCTTGCATTCGTTTATAGATTTCTTGTATCTGTTCATGTACTGGTATTTGTAAATCTCCTATTGGTTCTAATTTTGGTGTGGTGGGTTCGCTTTCAGAACGTTTACTCTTAAGCTTATTCACCTTGCCAGTTAACTTATCAATCTTCGCTTGATTACTCTCTATTCTTTTTAAAGTATTCTGATCATCGTTTTGTTGGCAATCGCTTTGACAGCAACCGCATATCTTCATGTGCTTCAAATTACTCTTGCGAATAAAATGCCCTAGACCACCCAGTATTGCAATCACAAAAGAACTTATAGCTATCAATTCTACACTCATGTTTATTTATATTATATATAGAAGTTTAAATTACTCTAAATATAATATTGAATTACTTTTTGGATTTCATTTTCTTTTTGGGTTCGGCCTTAACTTCAAAATAATTTTTATCTTTATAATACTTTTTCTTTTCTGGTTTAATTTTGGGTTCTTCCATTTGTAATGGGTTCTTACAATCTTCACAATGGGGCATTTATATTGTAATAATATTTTAAATTAAGGAACAATAAATAATCCGTTGGCGTTGTCTCTATACACGTCGCCACTTGATGAACCAGTAGGTGGACTCTTATTCGCAGTAGAAGTCCCCAAAGGCACACTCGCATAAGGGATATTCAATGCTCTATTTAAACTGGTCTTTGTTGATGTTTGCGTAAAACCGACAGTTGAACCGTTATCAATTATAACATTATCACCAGTATCTGCAGTCTTCAATAATAAATTATGTGTTGATTCGGTGACAACTTCATCAGTTATAATACCATTTTCAAAAGTCTTCACTCCTGTAATAGTTTGGTCAGTTGCTTTTGTCATAAATGCCTCTACACCATCGATATTAATATTCGGTGTTACTCCTGCAAGAGAGCGTAAATTAATAGTTGTAAAACCATCGATTTCTGTATTCACCGCTGAATTACTGAATAGATTACGAGTGCATATTATATCATTTCCTGATGTAATATTTCCAGCGGTATTTAATGTGGGTTGAACGTTTGTATGAATTCCAATCACTTTCCATTTACTGCTTACCCAATCAGCATGGAGGAATACACAATCTCCTCTTTTACGAAGAATAATGTCCTGAGACCCCATGATGTTTGAAGACCTTATAACCAAATTAGCAGTTCCTTCTACATCAATAAAAATAATCTTTGTTTGATAGGGAACATTTGTTTCATCAATACCTACAACTAATTCAGCAGTTTGACCTGTTAAATCAAACTTACAGAAATAATCGTTGGGGTTAATAGTTCCACCAGATGAGGTCTTGCTTTCAATTGTTCCATTTAAGTTTAATTGTTGAAATAAATTATTTGTTAATGAACGTTTCAAGTCTAAATCGTCGTTTAATTCAAATATGCGATTTTGAGGGATTTGTCCAATAGCCATGGCATCTTCTACATATTCAAGACTGTTTATTCTACAATTAAAATCAGATGCTACAAAGTCTATATTTCTAAGCGTTACAGCAGTGGAGTCATAAAGGTCGTCCAATCTTGACGTGTTATTAGTTAGTTCTGCCTCTTGTGCTGGGGTCATACCACCTGATATAGGAACACCATTCACCTTAAACTCATGACCTGTTGATAAATTAACATCACCATCAACTTCTAAATCGTTATTCAGAAAACTTAGATTTTTAGCAACAACAGACCAGTCAGCAGTATTACCAGACCATGCTAAAATACAACCTTCACCGATATTCTTAAAGGTGAGTGGTTCGCTTACATTCGTCAAAAGGGTTGCGGTATATTGAGGGTCTGCTCTATGTAATGATATGATTTTGATTTGACCGTCTGCAGTTCCATTTGAGATAGTGCATACCATATTACCAGCACGTGTATCCAATTTAGTAATTAAACGAACACTATCAATAAGACGTGTTCCAGCAGTAAGAGATTGAGAAATGTTTCCTATAATTCCTTGTTTGAATGAAGTCTTGCCCTCCATCTCGACTGTTCCGTTACTTAATAATTTCATGGCAGTAATGGCAGTTCCTCCACTATTGACACTAAACTCTAATCCAGCATTCTGTGCCGATTTAATAGCTGTATTAACAATTATATTATCTACAACTTGGTCGTCAGTAAAAGTATTACCACCATTGAGGTTTGCTTTTGTAGTCTGTAATGCAGTATCTGCCGCTTGACGTGCCGATTCCTCAGTTGTGATTGCCGTAGCATTTGTTGTAATTTGTCCTTGTAAACCAGTATCTGCCGATTGACGTGCCGATTCCTCAGTTGTGATTGCCGTAGCATTTGTTGTAATTTGTCCTTGTAAACCAGTATCTGCCGATTGTCGTGCGGATGCTTCAGCAACCAAGTCAGTTTGTAATGCTCGTGTATTAATATCAGTTTGTAGGACAATATCAGCATTTATACGAGAATTGGCTTCATACGTAAGTTGTGATTGTAATGCACTATCGCCATCAGTTCTTGCGGTGATTTCAGCAGTCAAAGAAAGCGTTAAAGCACGATCGTTAATTTGATTTTGTAATCCTGTATCTGCCGTTTGTCGGTCGGTTATTTCTTGGGTGAGTTCCGCTCGTGTCGTGCCTAGAAGGTTTGTATTATCTGTAATCAAAACACCTAATGCGGTATCAGCATCAGTTCGTGCTGTTATTTCGTTGTTAAGAGAAACTTGTGTAGCAAGGGGGTTTATCTGATTCTGTAAATTGATGTCGGCATTTTGTCGGTCGGTTATTTCTTGGGTGAGTTCCGCTCGTGTCGTTCCGATAAGGTTTGTATTATCAGAAATCAAAACACCTAATGCGGTGTCCCCATCTACTCGTGCGGTAATTTCATTGGTCAAAGCACCCTCAGTTGCTGCTCCGTTGATTTGATTCTGTAAAATAATGTCCGCCGCACCACGATCATAAATCTCTTGTGTAAGGTTTGCATTAGTTGTTGCTAATTGTTCGTTTGTTGTATCTATTTCTTCTTGTACTGGAATTGAAACAAAAGTTGAACCTGTGTAATCCGACATTCTATATTATATAATAATAATATAAATTATATAATATATATTTTAAATTACTTTCATTATTCTAAACTTAATTTTTAAAGGCTGTAACAATACATGATAATAATTGAATAGGGGCAGAACACAATAAGCGAACGTATCGTAGTCCTACATTATTGCGTTGGAAATTAAACGTCCAATCTGTTGCTGAATGTTTATAAAATGATGCTTGTACGCCATCAGAATACCAAGTTGTGCTGTCGTTTGAAAATTGCATTAACACATTTGGGGCATCATATCCACTACCCTCAGCTCCAATAATTGCTTCGCCTGAAAAACAGATATCATTACTTCTTGTTTCCATTGTTCCCATATCAATAACTGTTCCAATCACTTGGCCGTTAGCGAATTGTGTTGCTGGGTCGCTACTTACAAGGGTGGTTACGATCGGTGCTTGATTCGCATTTATTTCCATTTTCTGAATATTTGCCTCAATCAAAGCTTGTTTTGCTAAAATATCCGTTAATAATTGTTGGGTTGTTCCATCAACATTAATGTTAAGTTTTCCATTTATATCCGTGTTGATAATTTTAATGTTTGCTACATCTTGGTCTGTGCTTCCCATGATGCGAATACTATCAGTTGCACCTTCTAATTTGATATCTTCAACTGAAACAGTAGTGTTTGTTTTAAGGACCCCCTCAGGCGTTGTTGCTAAAAGATGTTTATTGCCGTTTTCATCAACTCCGCCAACGCTGACAGAATCATCGAGGCTATTTAAGGGCATGGCATCTCTAAATATCATGGAAGAACGTAAATAGGTTTGATTTACTTCTTCTGTATTTCTTATTTCAACCTTAATGTATTTCATTTTTATAAGGCCTTTAAAAACAATTGGTTCAGTATCAATATCGTTAGATGGGGCAGGTAATGCTGGTTGTTGCAATATTCTCACATCGTCCCAACGATTGGGTATTTCACCTTGTAATATTTTATATTGGATAGCGGTACTTGATCTAACTGCTATTGTGTATGAACCATACGCTCCAACATCTTCGGCGACACCAACGAAAGTTTCTCCTATTTGTAATGGCTTACTCGTTGAGTTTTTTACAGAAGCTGACATATTATATATAATGTTTATATATTTTATTTATATAATATATAATATATAGAAATGGTTGTTAAGAATCTAAAAGTCATTAATTCAGAAGAATTGGTTAAAGACGGCAATTTTGAAATTGGGTTGCGTGATGCTTTACTGATTAACAGAAATAGCAAGGTCAGTTTAGATAAATTCGTCTATAAACAAAAATCAAAAAATACTCTCGGTTTTGTTGTGAGTGATACTAAACCTTATAAAATAAAGTTCAATCCTGATACAAGGGGCGGTGGTGATGTCAGCAAACCTGCATTAACTCGTGAATTCAATCTTGCAAATGGTACATACAAAACACCACAAGATTTAGTATTACAAATTAATAAACAACTCTGTAATCAATTACAAACAGGGTCTGCTGACCCTAAAAATCCAACAGATACTCTTACTAATTATTTCGAACAGAAGCCGAGCAATCCAACTAACGATTCTGGTTTAGAGATAGTATCTTATGTTGATAGGGAAACAAATAACGTCCATATTCAGTTTGATAGTTATGAAATGTCAAAAGTGATTGACGATGATGATGGTAACATACATAATGTTAAGTTGTATGATGATCAGGGGTATCCTGACACGTTTAGTCCAACTGGTCAGGGGGCCTTAGGCTGGTGGGTTGCTGGTGGTTACCCTGTTGTTAAAGGAGGGCTTCAGTTATATCTTCAGATAGACGCTGTTGGTAATGATAATGCAAACTATGAGGTGGGTTTCAGGCGTTTCAATAATACAGCTTTTGGAAACGATAATTTTGATGGCGTTGAATGTGGTCTTATGTTTTATCCGCAAACTCGCACTTACCTATTGCAATTAGGGACTGGGGGATTGCCTGATGATACTGGCGTCGCTTATGCTAATGGCGACCAAATATTTATGTATACTTATAAAGGTTTGCTTTATATTCAGATTGCCGATGTTAATAATAATTTCAAATATTGTTCGCCAGGATTAGATAACCTTAAAATTGGCGATGATACAGAAAAGTTCAGAGCATATATTGGAACTGGTAAATACCCTGCTGGTATTGCATTAGACCCTCCTTATTTCAGTCAATTTCAAGTGACTAATACCAATATTGAAACTAGAAACTTAAGCCGAAAGATTGAACTGGATTTTAGCGAAACATCATTAGCAAATGAACTGGGATTTCCAAGTAGTATATTATCAAGCAGATATTCACCTTCGGTCGCATTTACTGGAACGTCTACGCCTTCCTTTTTTAGTCTGCAAGATATAAGCGTGTATTGGTCGCTTCCTATGCAGTCTTTTATAGCATCGGCCGATAAACTAAGAAACGCAAGGGAGAAACTTGTGGCTTCATTTACACCTGTACGATCGGTTGATAGATATGATACTTTATCTTATAATTCTTCTTTGCCTTTTGTAACGATAGGGAATGACCAGCAAATGAATATATCCTCACTCTCATTCCGCGTCATAAATGAATATACTGGTAAGGCAATCGATAGTTCTTATCTGTCTTTTAACCTCGTGATCAAAGATGAAAATGATCCCTAAATATGAAATGCCTTTTCAAGTATATCCGAGCAATAAAAGCAAATACCTTTAAAACGATGGGGGATACCATGCCGTATAAATGTGCGGTCTAAAATTGTATCATAATATCTATTACAAATAGAGCATCTATGGTTATATAAATCATTTGTGTTATAAATTTGGTTAATGCTAAGGGGTTGTTGCACCGATAGACCAGCCCACATTTATATTTCCTTAATATAATTATTTTTGTTTAATTATATTAAATCTATATTTCCTGAGGAGATAGTTAAATAAGTCACATAAACTAATTAGTATAACTATATACTATGTATTCTATATCTCCTGAGGGGCTTAAAATCGGAGTGTATAGTGTATAGGTGTATAGATGTTTTAATTCAGTTTGAAAATAAATTAATAAAATAAAAAGAAGATTTCTATATGAATTTCATTTTAACTATACACACTATACACACTATACACTACACCATAAGACAATAATGAAGAAATATTATAATAATACCATATATCATAACAAAATAATATAGATATTTACATTATTTTATTTATCTAGGAGTGTATAGTTGTGTATAGTTGTGTATAGTTGGAATAATTATAAAAAATAATATATTTTATTATTTATAATTTTAAAGTTCTATCATACAACCTATCTTATAATGTTTCTTTAATTTTTCAATATGATAATGAGTTTCTTTACCCTTATTTGTTCTGATACCAGTTATAATACCATCAATATTTAATCGTTTAATACCTAACCCCATTCTAATAGAACTGGTTTCATATTTTATACCGTTCTTATTAGACCATTCTATAAATAATTTATATTGAGCTTCACCGCCTAATTTTAAATACTCAACATCTTCATTTTGGTATTCAGTTATATAACTTTCAACCCATCTATCATAATTATCTCTGTATTGTTCTTTCATATCATTTTGATATTCTGTTTGAGGCACAGGCAATTCGCCAAATTTATCTAATTCTTCTATACTCATTAAATAATCATAGATTGTTCTCATAACATTTATATCTTTAAACTTTGCAATTAATTCCTTGAAATATAGTTTATCACCACATTTCTCATCACTTGACCTAATAATATTATTTCGTCTATCACCTTTTTTTGTCTTTACTGGGTCTTCGCTATTCGTTGTTCCCATAAAACGATTATATGAGTTAATCAGATAAGGGTCAATACCTTTTTTGTTAATTGTTAATTGGGTATCAGTAATTAACCCTTTAATCTTACCTTCAGCATCGGTCGTTTCTTTCTTAGACATTTCATTTAAATTTACTAAAAAGCAATTACTCATTAACCCATTAAATGACCCCCATACATCACGGCTTGGTGTTGTTGTTACTAATACCTTACCAGGTCCCATCATATTAGATAATAATTCTAACAATGACCCTTTACCAGCCCCTTCACCAGAAATAAATGTCGGCACATTTGTTTTTACTGCTGGATATTGGAACATTTGTCCGATCCATTTAATTATATATTCACTGACATTTACGTCATTACCACATAAGATTTTAACATGATTTTTAAACATTTCTAATCCTTCTTCATCTTTAACATATTCATCTGTATATTTGGATATAGCAAACGGCTTCCATAAATTAAATACATTAGTAGGGCATTTTAAAGGTGGTGGATAAACTGCAATCGTTTCATACTTATTAATATTTTCATCATTAATCCATTTTTTAATAAAGCAATTATCATCTTTCATTCCAATCATTTCATTTTTTTTATTTAATGCTGGTTCGCTATATTTTATATGTTTATAACTTGTTATTAATTGATTTTCTTTCATAAAAATAACATCATCTTCGGCTTCTTTTATGTATAAAGATTTATTTACAATTAAAGAATGTTTCTTTTCAAACTCTTCTTTTACCTTTTGATATGATTTCTCATCATCATTTTTTATTTCTTTTATACTTTCCATTAACATATTTTTACCAATCAGTTTAACCTTTTCATCACGCATTTTAATCCAATTTTTATATTCAACTGGTTTAATTCGTTTTGCTAATCCTTCTAACACATACATGGGTGTAATTTCTTTTATAATTAATTTATCCCAATCATCTTCTGCGTTATCCTTACCCTTTCCTTCACGAAGATTACAATAATCTATATAATGCTTTTTATCATATCCATTACTTTTTAAGACAAAGCGTATACATAATCGGTCATGATATGATACATATTTATCGCCATTTGATTTATAACCATTCCCAATATCATTAAATAATAAATCTATATATTCATCATTTTTAATATCTTTATTATTATTTTGTTCAGGAGGCGGTGTCAATAATCCATTTTCTTTTTGATGTGTCTTTTCAAAATGCTTTTTAATACCTTCCTTATGTTCTTCTTTAATTTCTAAAACATACTCGCCTCCTGATTGTACTGATAATTTTAGAAACTCGTCAAAAGATAAAGGTTCATTTATTTTTACCTTTTTTGGTTCAAATTCGCCATCTTGAAGTGTAAATTCATATTTAGATGTGAGTTTATATGTTTCATTATCTGGTTTATGACTGCCGTATAATTGCCAATTAACTGAGGCATTAACAACACCTTCATCAACAACATCAGTCCAACCATTAGTTATTGGTAAATCACTCCATAATTCTTTTAACTTCTCAACTAACATTAATCTCATTATCTTTTGAGCGTTTCGATTTAACTTTGCGTCTATAATTATATGAATACCATCTTTGGTTTTATTCTGCAAATAATTAGCATTGGGTTTATGCATAACATAAGCACTAATTTTTTTATCAACTGGAATATCACATAATTCCGAAAGTTTATTCATATAAAGCATTAAAGCATCTATAATATGATCTTCTTCATGTTGTCTTGTTTTAATAGATGTATCATATCTAAAATCAAAATCTAAGGCAATTACACCTTCATTTCTGTCCTGCTTTTCAGTCAGGTATTCTTCATTTCCTGCTACAACAACCCAGTTATAATATAATTCCATAAACTCTAAATGATTCTCATCAGGAATATTATAAGAACCACCATATATATTTAAAGATTTATCACCTATTCTCGTGTGAGTAATGTTGCTATTCTTTTCTGCTTTGAAGTTTGCTAAATAGTTCATGAGTTGGTTCGCCATACTTTCTATTATATAATAGTATAATATTATATTTTTAAATCAATTTTATAATTAAATATATTAATTATAAAAAAACAAAGAATTATAAAAATGCCTAAACTATTCTGTTTTTTCTTGTTCGGCTATTTCTTTATATTTTAAATAGAGTTGGTGAATTCTCCCCTTTGAATGATTGCTTTTATTAGTTCCCAGATAAGATAAACCACAAGGGCAATTAATTCTAGTACTTTTAATATCTTCCTTGTGCTTTTGATACCAAGTTGAATTATATTTTTTACGATCAACTGGATAGGTATAAGTGACTTCTTCGCCATTTGCTTTTATTCTATTAACAGACATCATTTTTTAGTTATATATTATACTAACATTATTTTTAAATCAATTTTTAATTAAATTACATAATTATGGGTTACAGGTTACAGGTTACAGGTTAGTTAGCCCACGCCTATACAAAAAAAAAAAAATAAATATTTTTATCTTATCATCTGTAAAAAATTACAGATCATATAAAAAATAAAAAAAAAATATATATATTGGAGGAATACAACCAAAACCAATCTGTAACCTATAACCTGTAACCTATTATTAATCCCTTTTTAATTAAATTACATAATTAAGTTCTGAATCCGTCCATTTTCCTATTTCAGATGCAACCACGCTATTAATATCAAAATCTTCTAAATATTCGTCATCTTCATCGTCTTCCGTGGAGGCCTCTTCTTGAAACACTTCGTTTTCATAATCTGGGTCTTCTACATGAAACGCGGCTACAATTTCTTCTAAACCTTCTAATTTATTTTGTAAGGCTTGAATTAAATGCCAATTCTCGTCTTTTTGTAATGCTGCCTTCTCTGCCTTAAGATGCTTAACACTTTTTAGATGCTTTGGTTTATTAGTAGGTTGCCAACGCCCCCCACAAATATCACAAATGATAGTGGGTTGATTTTTTAAATATTCACGCATCTTAGCGTTGTGTTTTAATCTTTGCTCATCTGTCATAGGTTTCCTCACTTGCTTCTTCTTAACTTGCTGTTCCATATTATATTATAAGAGAGATAATATAATATAATGTATTTTAAATACTATTACATTTAAGCGAATAATTGAACCTGCTGGGTTATCGCTAAAAACAAACTATTTTTATTACCTAATACTGTATTACTAATAACCTTCAAAGTTATCGGATTAAGAAACCTCACTTTTAATTTAGAAATGGTATGACTAACTGATGATGTATGAAAATAGGTGTATGGGTCTATCTCTGATGATATATAACTATTATCTGATAAATAATAAAGAGATACAATCGATTTAACTGCTAACAAATCTTTACCACTTTGTAAGTCAGCACCATTTGCATAACCAGTTATCTCACATAGAATAGAACCACCCAAATCACTAAGCAAACTACCAGGTAAATTTCTTGCAACCAATGTTGATGCCTGTTGTGATTCAATTATCGTATCTGCAAAATCAATTGTAGGTAACCCTTCTCCGTAAAAATCAGGTGCATTAATTAATTCGTTGCCCAAATTAGCACTCAATAATTGTTGGTTCTGTTGGAAAGATATTCCGTATAGAGAACCAGTTGATTTTTTAAGGAACTCATCGTAGGTTAACAGCGTAGAGTTTGGCTTTAATAATTCTTTTGGAACATTAAAGTCGTTGTAGAAAATACCAGATGGCGGTTTTACGATAACATCTTCTAGGTCAAAACCCAAGATGCCTTCCCAAAAATCAAATGCTTTTCCTTTTTGAGTTGCTTTTAATCCTGTAAACAATATACCTGAATGGCGGTCAGCATATGATGTAGTTCTGTAATTTGAACCAGCATCTGTTGGATTAGGAACTTTATTAATATCAAGGTCACTTCTATAATTTTGAGCTATCGAACTAACCTGTCTCACCACAACAGGAACTGACCCACTTGTTTCATCAACAGCCTTTTCAATTGGTGTATGGAGAAAATTAAAAGCAAACTTATTTGAATTGTTATCATTATAAGTAATAGCAATCTCACTTGTGCCGAAAGTTCCACCAACCAAATTATCTAATGAGTTATTAGGACTATCTCCTGGCGAGAATATCCAGTGATGAAACATCATTAGGTTTTCACCCCCAGTATTATATGAATTAGGTCGTGTATCATTAGCAAGATTCAAACCAGCCCAATCTTCTTCTTCAATTTCCTTTCTAGTATCATAAAATCCGCCTCCAATAGTATCAACTTGGATAGCGTCACTATCACTTGTTAACTGAGAATATTCATACATTCCACCACTTGGGTAACCACCATAATTATAATCTTTGATACGGAAGTTATTACAGAGGGGCGTCCAGCAAACCTGCGGATTGAGGTGAGCCTTCTTCTCTTCAAGTGTGGGAAACAATCCTGATTCATCAACAAACCCAATGAGGTCGTTTGACATGGGATTTAAAGTAATAGGATCTGCAATAGCTTCTAGTGGGATATCAGCAGGATCTAATGGAGAAGGTTCGTTAATCTTACCAGTCTGATTTGAACTAAATGTCCAATTGGTATAATCAAACGGTTCTGCTGTGCCTTTTTCAGTTAAGCTCAAATAACCAAAGCGAATACTTGCTTGAAA
>Ga0222715_10003262_pt1 | contig 14535 bp, 4 predicted proteins | sample C33_9DmetaG_FD_165056 | JGI IMG/M metagenome (GOLD analysis project Ga0222715, IMG submission 165056) | Estuarine water microbial communities from San Francisco Bay, California, United States - C33_9D | ecosystem: Environmental > Aquatic > Marine > Unclassified | place: USA: California...
GTTTGATCAATTTCTAAATTAGGATCAAATATAGGTCTAGAGTACATAATTAATATAATATAACAAATTTATTTTAAAAAGCCAAGTTAAGTTGCAGGATACCATGCAGAACCGGTTAGAATATTTCTTATTTCTTCTTCTGTGTATTCTTGAGATTTTGTAGTTAAGGCTGCTACTGATGAAGGTTGTGGTGGATCATACTTTACAAAAGTTTGAGTACCATCTAAAGATTTTCTCAAAGTATATTCTGATGTTTCAAATACTTGAGAGAAATCAATTGTTGATATTTCAGTACAATCAAATATTACAAAAAGTCTATTACTATCTTCCGCCATAATTATATTTTTTATAAACCAAATCTTCCTCTTGTTGCGTTCCAGTTTTGAGCTACTTGACCCGCTGTTAATGCTGTATCATACATACGAAAAACAGGGAAACGAGCATTTGAACGTCTAAAATCATATCTAGGATCTCCACCTAATATTAATGTTGGGTTTGGATTATTATTAGGACCAGCTCCTCCTGATGAGGAATTACTTAAAGTACCATTAACATATATTTTAATGTTGGTGGAATCATAAGTTCCTGCTAAATTATACCAAGTACCTGAACTTAAAGCAGAAGATGTACTAACACCTGAGTTGCCTGTTATACAGTTATCAACATAGAATCCGATTGTAGCGCTAGCTCCAACTCCATTAGGATGAATAAGAAACATATTTTGACAAGGATCATCAATATTATAAGTTGCTAATCCTCCCATATTACCATAATTAAAACCTCCAATATAATAAACCCAAAGATCCCAAGAAAAATCAGTTATACCAAATCCTGTGTTAACTCCTATATAATCATCAATACCATCTGTTTCAAAAGTACCACCTGCTATAGCTCCATTCCAAGAAGTACCATTATATAAAGTTCCATCATAGGGAGGAACACCAGCACCATTTGTTATAGATGTTCCAAATCCTGGGTATGAACCTACTACAGGCCAAGCATCCCATAAAAGAAATAAATTACTAGTTACCCATCCTAAACCATCATATCCATACCAATCTGATGGGGAATAATTTGCTCCTCCTGGATCAATAGGTTGGATGTAACTATAAGGATTTAAAGGACCATAAGTACCACCAAAAGCATTTTGTAAGTCAAAATTTGATATACCACCACCAAATTCATTTCTTATATCATTATACGATATTTGTCCTGAATATGGTAGCATTATTTATTTTTTAATTGGTTTACTTCATCTATTAATTCTTTAACAGCTTCAATCAACAATGCTGTTAATCTATCATAAACTACTGTCTTATATTCATCCCAATCAACTACTATTTCAGGAAGTACTTTTTCAACTTCTTGAGCAATAACTCCAATTTCTGTTTTACCAGCTCTTGAAGGGGCCATTGCTTCAGCTTCTTCAGTCCAATTGTATCTTACACCTCTAAGTTTAGAAATTAATTCTAAAGCTGATTCAATTTTTTCAACATTAGTTTTTAATCTAGCATCTGAGTAGAATGCTATAATGTTACCTGTTGCTCTAATTTCTCCAGCAATACCTGGAGCAGCTGTATTAACACCTAATGAATTAACTTGAGCGTTTGAGTTTGTAGTAAACCCACCAGTTGCACCTTGTGGGCCTGTTGGACCTGTGCTTCCATTACTACCTGCTGCACCTTGTGGACCTGTTCCTCCTGTTCCACCAGTTGTTCCTTGTGGGCCTGTTGGACCTGTTCCTCCTGTTCCACCAGTTATACCTTGACGTCCTTGGATACCTTGAGCACCGATAGTTCCTTGAGTACCTGTTGCTCCAGTAGTACCTTGAATTCCAGGGACACCTGGGTTTCCTTGGTTTCCTGTTATACCTTGGCGTCCTTGAATACCTTGTGCTCCGGTAGTACCTTGTGAACCAGTTCCACCTGTTGTTCCTTGAGGACCTGTTGGGCCTGTTCCTCCTGTTCCTCCAGTTGTTCCTTGAGGACCTGTTGGGCCTGTTCCTCCAGTACCTCCTGTGGTACCTTGTGGGCCAGTTGGACCTGTAGGGCCTGTAGGACCGTCTGGTCCTATTGGGCCTATATTACCTGTTATACCTTGTCTGCCTTGTATACCTTGAGCACCAATAGCTCCTTGGGCACCTGTTGTACCTTGAGGACCTGTTGGACCTGTTGGACCTGTTCCCCCAGTTGTACCTTGAGGACCTGTTGGACCTGTTCCTCCAGTGTTACCTGTTATACCTTGACGTCCTTGAATACCTTGAGCGCCTGTTGTTCCTTGAGGACCAGTTGGACCTGTTGGACCTGTTCCACCTGTTGTTCCTTGTGGTCCAGTAGCTCCTACAGGACCTATAATACCTTGAATACCTTGAGCACCTATTGCTCCTTGAGGACCTATAGGACCTAAAGTACCTTGAGGACCTGTTGGGCCTGTTCCTCCAGTGTTACCTGTTATACCTTGTCTACCTTGTATACCTTGAGCACCTGTTGTACCTTGTGAACCAGTTGGACCAGTTGGACCTGTTGGACCAGTTGGGCCTGTTCCACCTGTGTTACCTGTTATACCTTGTCTACCTTGTATACCTTGAGCACCTGTTGTACCTTGTGAACCTGTAGGACCTGTAGGGCCATCTGGTCCTATTGGGCCTATATTACCAGTTATACCTTGACGACCTTGAATACCTTGAGCACCAATAGCTCCTTGGGCACCTGTTGTACCTTGAGGACCTGTTGGACCTGTTCCTCCAGTGTTACCTGTTATACCTTGTCTACCTTGTATACCTTGAGCACCTGTTGTACCTTGGCTTCCTGTGGCACCAGTTGTACCTTGAGGGCCAGTTGGACCTGTTGGGCCTGTGTTACCTGTTATACCTTGAGCACCTGTAGTACCTTGTGGACCTGTTGCTCCTACAGGACCTATAATACCTTGAATACCTTGAGCACCTATTGCTCCTTGTGGACCTACAGGACCTAAAGTACCTTGTGTACCTGTTGTACCTTGTGGACCTGTTACACCTTGACGTCCTTGAATACCTTGGGCGCCTGTTGTACCTTGTGAACCTGTAGCACCTGTTGTTCCTTGTGGGCCTGTTGGACCAGTAGGACCTGTATTACCTGTTATGCCTTGTATACCTTGTGCGCCTGTAGTACCTTGTGAACCTGTCGCACCTGTTGTTCCTTGTGGGCCTGTTGGACCTAAAGGACCTATATTACCTTGAATACCTTGAGCACCTGTTATACCTTGAGCCCCAATAGCTCCTTGAGCACCTGTTACACCTTGACGTCCTTGAATACCTTGGGCACCTGTAGTACCTTGTGCGCCTGTAGTACCTTGTGGGCCTGTTACACCTTGACGTCCTTGAATACCTTGAGCGCCTGTTGTTCCTTGTGTACCTGTTGTACCTTGAGGACCAGTAGTACCTTGAGTACCTGTAGTGCCTTGAGTACCTTGAATACTTACAGGAGCACCACCATTTACAGAAATATCAATACCTGTAGCTACAGCTCCTGATTTTTTCATTGTCAGGATAACTGATTGAGTTCCGTCTTGAAAATCTACAGTTCCTGATAATGGTATTATTTGTACATTTTTGGCCATTTATTATAAATATTATTCTTTAATGTATTCAATTGTTAATTTGTCTACATCTTTTCTTTCTCCGTATATTACATAATAACAATCAATTGTTCCTTCTTCAATTCCTATTACTACTTTTTCTGGGTTAGCAGATACTATGTATAGGTTTTGATGTTTACCAATTGAAGTTAAAGTTACTGTTATAGAATCTTCATGTACTAATGATGACCAGTAGTATGGTAATTCAATTGTGTTATTATTAGTTAATCTACCTCTAACATATACACCAATTTCTGGACCTTCAAGTACTGAGTATCTTAATCTCCAAGGTTCACCTTTTGCTGGGTGGACAATATCAAAGTTCTTAGTAACACCGTTTAATGTATCAACATTAATTATTGAACCTCCTATACCTGTTATAGTACCAGTTCCGAAATTAATAAGACCATTACCTGTATCAATGGTAGCACCATTCATATTTAGGTTACCTGAAGCTATATCAATTGTTGGAGTACCAAAATCAATTACTGTTCCATCATCTGTGATACTTGAATTACCAATTGTTGAAGCACTTGTAAACTTAACAATTGTATTATTAGTACCACTTACTGATACTGCTGTACCTTGTATACCTTGAATACCTTGTGCGCCTGTTATACCTTGTCTACCTTGTATACCTTGAGCGCCTGTTATGCCTTGGCGGCCTTGAATACCTTGGGCACCTATAGTACCTTGAGTTCCTGTAGTACCTTGAGTTCCTGTTGTACCTTGTGTACCAGTAGTACCTTGAGCTCCTGTTATACCTTGACGGCCTTGAATACCTTGAGCACCAGTAATACCTTGACGACCTTGAATACCTTGGGCACCTGTAATACCTTGAATACCTTGAGCTCCTGATGTTCCGCTTGAACCACTAGTTCCATTTACACCTGATATTCCTGAGGTTCCAGATGAACCTGAGCTACCTGATGTTCCTGAAGAGCCTGAGCTACCGCTTGTTCCTGATGAACCTGAAGAACCGCTTGTACCACTTGAACCTGAGGTTCCTGATGAACCGCTTGTACCACTTGAACCTGATGTTCCACTAGAACCTGAACTACCTGATGTTCCTGATGAACCTGAAGAGCCAGAAGTGCCTGATGAACCAGAAGTTCCACTAGAACCAGATGAGCCACTTGTTCCTGATGAACCGCTTGAGCCAGAGGTACCTGATGAGCCACTTGTTCCACTTGAGCCACTAGTTCCTGATGAACCACTTGAGCCTGATGTTCCTGATGAACCACTTGAACCACTAGTTCCACTAGATCCAGAAGAACCTGAGGTACCACTTGAACCAGAGGAACCACTAGTTCCGCTTGAGCCTGAGCTACCTGAAGTACCACTTGAACCTGAAGAACCTGATGTTCCTGAACTACCGCTAGTTCCTGATGAACCTGAAGTACCAGATGAGCCACTAGTTCCTGATGAACCTGATGAACCACTTGTACCTGAAGAACCTGATGAGCCAGATGTACCTGAACTTCCACTAGTTCCTGATGAACCGCTTGTTCCATTTACACCTGATATACCTGAAGTACCTGAGCTACCACTTGAGCCGCTTGTACCTGATGAGCCTGATGAGCCTGAAGTTCCACTTGAACCACTTGTTCCAGATGAACCTGAGGTTCCTGATGAACCTGAGCTACCTGAAGTACCACTTGAACCAGATGAACCACTAGTTCCTGAAGAACCTGAAGTACCTGATGAGCCTGAAGTTCCAGATGAACCTGAGCTACCTGAGGTACCTGAGCTGCCTGATGAACCTGAAGTACCTGATGAACCGCTTGAGCCTGATGTTCCTGAACTTCCAGAAGTACCTGAAGAACCTGATGAACCACTTGTTCCACTTGAACCTGAAGATCCACTTGTTCCTGATGAACCACTAGTTCCACTTGAGCCACTAGTTCCAGATGAACCTGAACTACCACTTGTTCCTGAAGAACCACTAGAACCTGAAGTACCACTAGAACCTGAAGTTCCGTTAACTCCACTTATACCTGAAGTACCACTGCTACCTGATGAGCCACTTGTACCTGATGAACCTGATGAACCACTAGTTCCACTTGAACCAGAGGTACCAGATGAACCACTTGATCCACTAGTTCCTGATGAACCAGATGAACCAGAAGTTCCTGATGAACCTGAAGTACCTGAACTTCCGCTTGTTCCTGAAGAGCCGCTTGAACCTGAAGTACCTGATGAACCACTACTACCTGAAGTGCCAGATGAGCCTGATGTACCTGATGATCCTGAAGTACCTGATGAACCTGAAGAACCACTAGTACCACTACTTCCACTAGAACCTGATGTTCCAGAAGAGCCTGATGTACCTGAAGAACCTGAAGTACCTGAGCTTCCACTAGTTCCTGATGAACCACTTGAACCTGAAGTACCAGATGAGCCTGATGAGCCAGATGTTCCTGAACTTCCGCTAGTTCCTGAAGAACCAGAAGTACCATTTACACCTGATATACCTGAGGTACCTGAGCTACCTGATGAGCCACTTGTACCTGATGAGCCACTAGAACCTGATGTTCCAGAGCTTCCACTTGTTCCTGATGAGCCACTTGTTCCTGATGAACCTGATGTTCCACTTGAGCCAGATGAACCACTAGTTCCTGATGAACCACTTGTTCCGCTTGAACCTGAGCTTCCTGAAGTTCCACTTGAACCACTTGAGCCACTTGAGCCTGATGTGCCTGATGAACCGCTTGATCCAGAAGTTCCTGATGAGCCACTTGAACCTGAAGTACCACTTGAACCACTTGTGCCTGAAGAACCTGAAGTTCCACTAGAACCACTTGTTCCGCTTGAACCTGATGAACCAGATGTTCCTGAACTTCCACTTGAGCCTGAAGTACCTGATGAACCGCTTGAGCCAGATGTACCTGAAGAACCGCTAGAACCACTTGTTCCATTAACTCCACTTATACCTGAAGTACCACTAGATCCTGATGAACCTGAGGTACCTGATGAACCACTAGTTCCACTTGAACCTGAAGAACCACTAGTTCCTGATGAGCCGCTTGAGCCAGATGTTCCTGAACTTCCTGATGTTCCTGATGAACCAGATGAACCAGAAGTTCCTGATGAACCTGATGAACCACTAGTTCCGCTTGAACCTGAAGTGCCAGAACTACCACTAGTACCTGAACTACCAGAACTACCAGATGTTCCTGATGAGCCTGAGCTTCCACTAGTACCGCTTGAGCCACTAGTTCCTGAGGAACCAGAAGAACCTGATGTTCCAGATGAACCGCTTGAACCACTTGTCCCGCTAGAACCACTTGATCCACTAGTTCCTGATGAACCACTTGAACCTGATGTTCCACTTGAACCTGAAGTGCCTGATGAACCGCTAGTTCCTGAGGAACCAGAAGTACCATTAACACCACTTATACCTGAAGTACCGCTGCTGCCTGATGAGCCACTTGTACCTGATGAGCCTGATGAACCAGATGTTCCTGATGAGCCTGAGCTTCCACTAGTTCCTGATGAGCCACTTGAACCACTTGTTCCTGATGAGCCACTAGTTCCTGATGAACCTGAGCTTCCACTAGTTCCTGATGAACCCGATGAGCCTGAAGTTCCGCTTGAACCAGATGAACCTGAGCTACCACTTGTGCCTGATGAGCCACTTGAACCTGAAGTTCCTGATGAACCACTAGTTCCACTTGAACCTGAGCTACCTGAAGTTCCTGATGAACCAGATGAGCCTGAGCTACCACTTGTGCCTGATGAACCACTTGAGCCAGATGTTCCTGAAGAACCAGATGAACCACTAGTACCTGATGAACCGCTAGAACCTGAAGTGCCATTAACACCACTTATACCTGAAGTACCGCTGCTGCCTGATGAGCCAGAAGTACCTGATGAACCACTTGAGCCAGATGTTCCTGATGAACCACTTGATCCACTTGAACCAGAAGTACCTGATGAACCTGAACTTCCGCTAGTTCCTGATGAGCCACTTGAACCAGATGTTCCTGAAGAACCTGAAGTTCCACTTGAACCTGAAGTACCAGAGCTGCCACTAGTTCCAGAGGAGCCACTTGAACCTGAAGTTCCACTTGATCCTGAAGAACCGCTTGTTCCACTTGAACCAGATGAACCTGATGAACCACTAGTACCTGAACTACCTGATGAACCTGAGGTTCCTGATGAACCTGAACTACCTGAGGTACCAGATGAACCTGATGAACCGCTTGTACCTGAGCTTCCTGATGAACCACTTGTTCCACTTGATCCAGATGAGCCACTAGTTCCATTAACACCACTTATACCGGATGTACCTGAAGAACCAGATGAACCTGAGGTACCTGAACTACCACTTGAACCACTTGTTCCGCTTGAGCCACTAGAACCACTAGAACCAGAAGTTCCTGATGAACCTGAGCTTCCACTAGTTCCTGATGAGCCACTTGTTCCTGAAGATCCTGATGAACCTGAAGTTCCACTTGATCCAGATGAGCCAGATGAACCTGAAGTACCTGAAGATCCTGAACTTCCGCTTGTTCCACTTGAACCTGAACTGCCTGATGATCCTGAAGTTCCTGATGAACCTGAGCTGCCTGAGGTTCCACTTGATCCACTTGTGCCTGAAGAACCTGAAGAACCTGAAGTACCACTTGAACCAGATGAACCAGATGAACCACTTGTTCCTGATGAACCACTAGAACCTGAGGTTCCGCTTGAACCAGATGAACCGCTAGTTCCATTAACACCACTTATACCTGAAGTACCGCTGCTGCCTGATGAGCCAGAAGTACCTGATGAACCACTTGAGCCAGATGTTCCTGAAGAACCAGATGAACCTGATGAACCACTAGTTCCTGATGAACCTGAGCTGCCTGAAGTACCTGAAGAGCCAGAAGAACCAGAAGTGCCCGAACTGCCAGAGCTACCACTAGTTCCTGATGAACCAGATGAACCTGATGAACCACTAGTTCCTGATGAACCACTTGAACCGCTAGTACCACTAGATCCAGAAGTTCCTGATGAACCACTTGAACCACTAGTACCACTAGATCCTGATGAACCAGAAGTTCCAGATGAGCCAGAAGAACCAGAAGTGCCTGAAGAACCAGATGAACCACTAGTTCCACTTGAACCTGATGAACCTGAAGTTCCTGATGAACCTGATGAACCAGAAGTTCCGTTTACACCACTTATACCTGAAGTACCACTGCTACCTGATGAGCCAGAAGTACCTGAACTGCCACTTGAGCCAGAAGTTCCTGAGCTGCCAGAACTACCTGATGTACCTGATGAACCACTTGAACCACTAGTGCCTGAAGAACCTGAAGTACCAGATGAACCAGACGAGCCACTTGTACCTGAAGATCCTGATGAACCTGAAGAACCACTTGTACCTGAAGATCCACTTGAACCTGAAGTGCCTGAAGATCCTGAACTACCAGATGTTCCTGAAGAACCTGAAGTACCAGATGAGCCTGATGAACCACTTGTACCTGAAGATCCTGATGAACCTGAAGAACCACTTGTACCTGAACTACCACTTGAGCCGCTTGTGCCACTTGAACCTGATGAACCGCTTGTACCTGAAGATCCTGATGAACCTGAAGAACCGCTTGAACCACTTGTTCCATTAACACCGCTTATACCTGAAGTACCACTGCTACCTGATGAGCCAGAAGTACCTGATGAACCTGATGAGCCAGAAGTTCCGCTTGAACCAGATGAACCAGATGAACCGCTTGTGCCACTTGAACCTGAACTACCGCTTGTGCCTGATGAACCTGAACTACCACTTGTGCCTGATGAACCTGATGAGCCACTAGTTCCTGATGAACCTGAACTACCGCTTGTTCCACTAGATCCTGATGAACCACTAGTTCCACTAGAACCACTTGAACCTGATGTTCCTGAAGAACCTGAAGATCCACTGGTTCCATTTACACCTGATATACCTGAAGTTCCTGATGAACCACTTGAACCTGAAGTGCCTGAGCTACCTGAACTACCAGATGTGCCAGATGAACCACTTGAACCTGAACTACCACTAGTTCCTGATGAACCTGATGAGCCACTTGTTCCTGATGAGCCACTTGAACCAGAAGTGCCTGATGAACCTGATGATCCTGAAGTGCCAGATGAACCAGATGAGCCTGATGAGCCAGAAGTTCCTGAAGAACCTGATGAACCACTAGTACCAGATGAACCACTAGTTCCTGAACTACCTGATGAACCTGAAGTACCAGATGAGCCAGAACTACCTGATGAGCCACTAGTTCCTGATGAACCTGAAGAGCCACTTGTTCCTGATGAACCTGAAGAGCCACTTGTTCCTGAAGAACCAGAAGAACCACTTGTTCCACTTGAACCACTTGAACCTGAAGTTCCGTTTACACCGCTTATACCTGAAGTGCCTGAGCTACCTGATGAACCACTTGAGCCAGATGTTCCTGATGAACCAGAAGAACCACTTGTTCCTGATGAACCAGAAGAACCACTTGTTCCTGATGAACCTGAACTACCTGAGCTGCCTGAACTACCTGATGAACCGCTAGTTCCACTTGAACCTGAACTACCTGAAGTGCCGCTTGATCCACTTGACCCTGAAGTACCACTGCTTCCTGAAGAGCCACTTGTTCCTGATGAACCACTTGAACCAGATGAGCCACTTGTTCCATTAACACCGCTTATACCTGAAGTACCTGAGCTGCCTGATGAGCCACTTGTACCTGATGAACCTGAAGAACCAGAAGAACCGCTAGTTCCAGATGAACCTGAGCTTCCACTAGTTCCTGATGAACCACTTGAACCTGAAGTTCCTGATGAGCCTGAACTACCGCTTGTTCCTGATGAGCCACTAGAACCTGAAGTGCCTGAAGAACCAGAAGAACCAGAAGTGCCTGAAGAGCCTGAGCTACCTGAGGTTCCTGATGAACCACTTGAACCTGAAGTTCCTGATGAGCCTGAACTACCGCTTGTTCCATTAATTCCGCTTATACCTGAAGTACCTGAGCTGCCACTTGAACCACTTGTACCTGATGAACCTGATGAGCCTGAACTTCCTGATGTTCCTGATGAACCAGATGAACCTGAAGTACCATCTACACCTGAAGTTCCTGATGAACCACTTGAACCTGAGCTGCCTGAAGTGCCAGATGAACCTGATGAACCAGAAGAACCAGAAGTACCTGAAGAGCCAGATGAACCACTTGTTCCACTTGAACCACTTGAACCTGAACTACCACTTGTGCCTGATGAACCAGAACTACCACTAGTTCCGTTTACACCACTTATACCTGAAGTACCACTGCTTCCTGATGAACCAGAAGTACCTGAACTGCCACTTGAACCTGATGTACCAGATGAACCTGAGCTTCCTGAAGTACCAGATGATCCGCTTGTTCCTGATGAACCGCTTGAGCCAGATGTTCCTGAGCTTCCTGATGATCCTGAACTTCCACTTGAGCCTGATGTTCCTGAGGAACCAGAACTACCTGAAGTACCAGATGAACCAGATGAACCTGATGTACCAGAAGAACCTGAAGTGCCTGAAGAACCAGAAGAACCTGAAGTGCCTGAAGAACCTGAGCTACCTGAACTACCGCTAGTTCCTGAAGATCCAGATGAACCAGATGTTCCTGATGAGCCTGAGCTACCTGAAGTTCCTGATGAGCCTGAGCTACCGCTTGTTCCTGATGAGCCACTAGAACCTGAGGTTCCATTCACACCTGATATGCCTGAAGTACCACTAGATCCTGATGAACCAGAAGTACCTGAACTACCTGATGAACCACTAGTGCCACTTGAACCAGATGAACCAGATGAGCCTGAAGTGCCAGAAGAACCTGAGCTACCGCTTGTTCCTGATGAGCCTGAGCTACCTGAGGTTCCTGATGAACCTGATGAGCCTGAAGTTCCTGATGAACCAGATGAACCTGAACTACCTGAACTACCACTAGTTCCAGATGAGCCACTTGAACCTGAAGTACCACTTGAGCCAGATGAACCTGATGAGCCTGAAGTACCACTTGAACCTGAAGAACCACTAGTTCCTGAACTTCCACTTGAACCACTTGTTCCTGAAGAACCTGAACTACCGCTAGTTCCTGATGAACCTGATGATCCAGAAGTACCACTTGAACCACTAGATCCTGATGTACCATTTACACCTGATATACCTGAAGTACCTGAGCTACCGCTTGAACCACTTGTTCCTGATGAACCTGATGAGCCTGAAGTTCCTGATGAACCTGAGCTACCACTTGTACCTGAACTTCCAGATGAACCACTTGAGCCTGAAGTACCTGATGAACCTGATGTTCCTGAAGAACCTGAAGAACCTGATGTACCAGATGAACCTGAGCTTCCTGAAGTACCTGAAGAACCGCTTGAACCAGATGAACCACTTGAACCACTTGAACCTGAAGTACCATTTACACCTGATATACCTGAAGTGCCAGATGAGCCAGATGAACCTGAAGTACCTGAAGAGCCAGATGAACCACTTGTTCCACTTGAACCACTTGAACCTGATGAGCCTGAAGTTCCTGATGAACCTGAACTACCGCTAGTTCCTGATGAACCGCTTGAGCCTGATGAACCTGATGAGCCACTTGAACCTGAAGTACCACTGCTTCCTGAAGAACCACTAGTACCATCTGCACCAGAGGTTCCAGATGAACCTGAAGAACCACTAGTTCCTGAACTACCTGATGAGCCACTAGTTCCATTAACTCCACTTATACCACTAGTTCCGCTAGATCCTGATGAACCTGATGAGCCAGAAGTTCCTGATGAACCTGATGAACCAGAAGTACCTGAACTACCACTTGAACCTGATGAGCCTGAGGTACCACTTGAACCAGATGAACCACTAGTTCCACTTGAACCTGATGAGCCTGATGTACCTGATGAACCTGAGCTGCCTGAAGTACCTGAAGAGCCAGAAGAACCAGAAGTGCCTGAAGAACCAGATGAACCACTTGTTCCACTTGAACCTGATGAACCTGAAGTACCATTAACACCACTTATACCACTAGTACCACTTGAGCCACTTGAACCACTTGAACCTGAAGTACCACTAGATCCTGAACTACCTGAAGAACCATCTATACCTGATGTACCACTGCTACCTGATGAGCCTGATGTACCTGATGAACCACTACTTCCGCTTGAGCCTGAAGTGCCGCTACTTCCTGAAGAACCAGAAGTACCACTAGACCCTGAAGATCCTGATGAACCTGAAGTGCCTGATGAGCCTGAACTGCCACTTGTACCTGATGAACCACTAGAACCTGAAGTGCCATTAACTCCGCTTATACCTGATGTACCACTGCTTCCTGATGAACCTGAAGTACCTGATGAACCACTTGATCCACTAGATCCTGAACTACCTGATGTACCTGAGGAACCACTTGAGCCTGATGAGCCTGAAGTGCCTGATGAACCTGAACTGCCACTTGTTCCAGATGAACCTGAGCTACCTGAGGTTCCTGATGAACCTGAGCTACCACTAGTTCCTGAAGAACCGCTGCTTCCACTTGAACCAGAAGTACCTGATGAACCTGATGAACCTGAAGTGCCATTAACACCACTTATACCTGAAGTACCACTAGACCCTGATGAACCTGATGATCCTGATGAGCCTGAAGTACCTGATGAACCTGAAGAACCACTAGTTCCTGATGAACCTGATGAACCTGAACTGCCTGAAGTACCAGAGCTGCCACTTGAACCTGAAGTGCCACTGCTTCCTGAAGAACCAGAAGTGCCACTTGAACCAGATGAACCTGAAGAACCTGATGAGCCTGAACTGCCACTTGTACCTGATGAACCACTAGAACCTGAGGTTCCGTTTACACCACTTATACCTGAAGTACCTGAACTACCTGATGAGCCGCTTGTACCTGATGAACCTGATGAGCCAGAAGTACCTGATGAACCGCTACTTCCTGAAGTACCAGATGAACCTGAACTTCCTGAAGAACCACTTGTTCCTGATGAACCTGAACTACCAGAAGTTCCTGAACTACCTGATGAACCATCAACTCCACTTAATCCTGAAGTACCTGATGATCCAGATGAGCCACTTGTTCCGCTTGAACCTGAACTTCCACTAGAACCGGATGTTCCTGATGAACCTGAAGAACCACTAGTGCCACTTGAACCAGATGAACCTGAAGTGCCTGAAGAACCAGATGAACCACTTGTTCCACTTGAACCTGAACTTCCACTAGAACCGGATGTTCCTGAACTACCTGAAGAGCCAGAAGTACCTGATGAACCTGAGCTACCGCTTGTACCTGATGAGCCTGATGAACCTGATGAGCCTGATGAGCCACTAGTACCGCTTGAGCCTGATGAACCTGAGGTACCATCTACACCAGATGTTCCAGATGACCCAGAACTACCAGAAGTTCCACTTGATCCTGATGAGCCTGAAGAACCACTTGTTCCTGATGATCCGGATGAACCGCTGGTACCACTTGACCCTGAAGATCCTGATAAACCTGAAGTACCTGATGAACCTGAAGAACCGCTTGTACCTGAACTTCCTGATGAACCACTTGAACCACTAGTTCCTGAAGAACCTGAAGAACCACTTGAACCTGAACTGCCTGAAGTACCAGATGAACCTGATGAGCCGCTAGTACCACTTGAACCAGATGAGCCTGATGAACCTGAAGTACCTGAAGATCCTGAAGAGCCACTAGTGCCGCTTGAGCCTGATGAGCCTGAACTACCACTTGTTCCGCTTGAACCTGATGAGCCTGAAGTGCCACTACTACCTGAGGAACCACTTGTTCCTGATGAACCACTGGTTCCTGAAGAACCACTTGTTCCATCTATACCTGATGTTCCTGAAGAACCTGAACTTCCGCTGGTTCCTGATGAACCACTTGAGCCTGATGTTCCACTTGAACCACTTGTTCCTGAACTACCTGA
>Ga0222715_10003264_pt1 | contig 14530 bp, 18 predicted proteins | sample C33_9DmetaG_FD_165056 | JGI IMG/M metagenome (GOLD analysis project Ga0222715, IMG submission 165056) | Estuarine water microbial communities from San Francisco Bay, California, United States - C33_9D | ecosystem: Environmental > Aquatic > Marine > Unclassified | place: USA: California...
CCCATGTGATTTAGTTTACCACTCATATTAAGGCATGTTGTTTTAGGTGGTAAATATGTAGAATCACATATGGATCTAATTTCGGCATATAATCCCTCGCTATTATTATTAGGTTTGAATATAAGTGTTTTATTTTCATTAATTCTATCTTGTGAAATAAGCACTTTTTCGTTTCCGTTAATAATAAAATAGCCTCCGAAATCATATATACATTCGTTATTATTTTCCTCACAAATGCCTGGAATCTGACTAGAAACACATAGCTTTGATTTAACCATTATAGGAATTTTACCAATATAAATGTTATTAACAGTTTTGTCAAACTTTTCTGTCATACCATTTTTGTTCGTAACTTCCGTAACTATATGAACATTTACATAAACACTGCTAGAATACGACATATTATTCATACGCGCAATATGAGGTGTCATAATGTTTTGTGTTCCGTCCGGTAATTGATAGCTTGGTTTTGTAACACTAGGTTGCAATATATTGATAGAAATACAATATGTATTATCAGCACCTAAGTCATTTTTCGGATTCGCTACTTTGATTTTAATTGGATTAAATCCAGCAATAATCTGTCCCAAAGTGTTATCAATAAACTTATTATAACTATCAATTTGATGTTTTACTAATGGATTTGATGATTCAGGAGATCCGCCTTTTTGAAAATAAGTGTCAAGAATGTCCCAGCAATTTTCAGAATTAAACATTGGAATTGTTAATATTATTAATTTAATATATTCTTAAATATCAATTTTTAATTATTTGAATAAAAAAAGAATTATTAAATATCATATTGATTTATTTATATATTTTCTCTATTCTTTTGAGAAACCATTTGGGGCATACAAATTTTAAGTTACTATATTTTATATATTTAACAAACTCATCGCCTTTATTTTGTCTCATTGCTATTAATTTATTTTTTGAAGAACTTATTTTTATTTCATCTATCATAATAAATATTAATGATATTAACGCTATTTTGGTAATGGTTTCCGCATTTCTATGATATGATTTAAATATACTTATTCTATTTTCTCTAAGTTGACCATCAATTCCTATATCAATTAATAACTGCATTATTTGTATATAAGCTTTATCATTTAATTCTATACCAGAATACATTTTTTTACATTTATTTATTTTTTTAAGAATTCTTCCAAAATTACTATGTATTCCATGCATCATAATTTCTAAAACATCATATATAATTATAAAACTGTTAGATTTAATATAGTATTCAAGATTATACACTTTAACATAATCTTGTAATACTATATTAATGAATCGTTGTTCATTATCATATTTGTTTATTTTAGCTATATGTTTTACAGAAAAGTTACAAAATTTTATTATATTATTTAATTCATAATATTTAGATTTTAACATATCATTAAATGACATGTTTTTGTATAATTTTGCAAAATATTTAGATACATTAGCACACTTTGTGTAGTCATTAAATGATATAAATTTCCATATATATTGTGATATATCTTCGTTTTCAAATATTAAAATTTGCATTATTAGTGTAAGTCCATAATCTAAGCTTAATATCAATTTTTATAGAGTAGAATAAAAATGTTCCAGAAAAAATAAAAATTGACCATGTGAGGTTTCTAATTTATCTTCACCGCCAACCACCGGATCGCAAATAGATATAAACCAAGTATCTATACAAGCAACCCAAAGCAACCCAAAGCAGCCCAAAACAGCCCAAGCAACCCAAAGCAAACAATGACCTCTACCAACGCTCTTTTCAAGGTTTACATCGAGAACATGCCCGATGCTCTCAATACCAAGAAGGATGTTGACGAGTATTGTAAGCTTTTCTGGAAGGAGAACAAGGAGAAGGTTAAGGAGGCCAAGGAAGCCGAGAAGGCAGCTAAGGCAGCTAAGGCGGAAAAGCCTAAGCGCAAGAAGGGTGTCGACAAGGACGGCAATATCAAGGAGAAGCGTGCTCCTTCGGCTTACAACATCTTTGTGAAGGATAAGTATGTGGAGATTAAGGCTGAGAATCCTAACATGGATAAAACAGAAATCTTTGCGGAAATCGCAAAGAAGTGGCAGGAAAGCAAGCAGCTCAATGAGGAGAAGAAGGAAGAGGAGGAGGAAGAGAAGGAGGAGGATGTGAAGGAGGAGGAAGAGAAGGAGGAGGATGTGAAGGAGGAGGAGGTGAAGGAGGATGAGGAGGTGAAAGCCCTCCCTAAGAAGAAGTCTGGTAGAAAAGCCATTGTGATGAAGAAGAAAGCGGAAGTAGTGGAGGCTGAAAACGACGAATAAATGTAAGTATTATATGAATATTATGTGTATCTATTTTTATATTTTTTTAAAAAATGATATTAACACAATATATATTGATATATTATGAAAAAAATTATTGCTATTTGTGGGCCAAAGCGCAGTGGAAAAGATGTATTAGCTAACCATATTGTCAATAAATATGGATATACTAGATTATCTTTTGCAGAACCTCTTAAAGAAATAGTAAAACTATTATTTAATTTCAGTGATACACAAGTTGGTTTAATAGATGGTGATAATGACGAAAAAGATACAATTGATGAAAGATGGAAAATAAGCCCCCGAAAAGCATTGCAATTTATAGGTACAGAAGTTTTACAAAATAAAATTCAAGAACTACTTCCAAATATTAAAAGAGATTATTTTGCTAATATTCTATTATCAAAAATAGATAATGAAAAAACATATGTAATTAGTGATATGAGATTTATTCACGAATATGAAAAAATAAAACATCTTGACATACAAGTTATTAAAGTCACGCGACCTTCTATTATTTCAAATGAAGAGCATTTATCAGAATTGGAATATCTAAATATTCCTTTTGATAAAGAAGTTGTAAACGATAGTACTATTGAAAATTATATTAGTTTATTTGATAACTTATAATTTACTATGATATGTTTTAATACATTTTTCTACTGATGTTTTAATATCAGGTATATTTGGATACAGATTATATAATTTATCGTTTGATAGTTGGATATTGGAACGCATGGATAATAGTGTTAGGTTTTGTTCTTCAATACTAAAATTCTTCCATGAAAAACTACTATCAATATATTTTTTATACATATCCAATATTTCATTATGAGATATAATACCCTTATTAACCATATTAAAAGTTCCGGTTGTTTTATTATTCATCATATCTAAAATAATAGGATACATATCTTCAAGTACAGTCATCGAATTTGATACAGAACAAATTCTATCATATTTCAATATTTTTGTTATAAAATTTCTATCATGGCTATAATTTACAATTGGCATTCTAATTCTTAGATTTAATGTATTTTCCGAAAACATATGTTGTAATCTATCGGTATATCCCTTAACAATTGAATAAGAAGAACCAAAAAAATCAGGGGACTTATCCTCATCCACATATGATTCTTCTGGATTTACATTACTAAAAATGCAACCTGTTCCCAAATAAGTAAAATGAATATTATATTTTTTAGCCATTATAGAAAGTACAATAGGTGCATACAGATTATCTCTAACATTATCTACTAATTTTCCTGGCTGTTCTAAATAATCAATTGTATTAAAATTACCACCATATGTTCTACCTATAAATGATATAATATGCGTTGGATTATTATCAATAATTTCTTTTTCGACTGCTTTTTCATTATCTGCTCTTTCATTAGCTTCAACATATTCAACATTATTTTTATTTAAATATTCTACAAATTGTTTACCTATCCACCCGCGACTACCATAAAATAAAACCTTCATTTTAACAATAATATTAAATTATATTTATATATATATTAAATCTGTACAACTTGCCATATATTTTTTGTTTTTAATTACTTCTGTAAATGTTCCCACGCATTTTATTTCACTTTTTAAATCATCGTATAAAAACCATTTATTCCCATTTTTTTTACACTTAAATAATGCTGTATAATGTCCCGTATCAATTCCACCACTATGCATAATAATAGAATGTAAATTCTTCACGCTATTATCTTTTAATGTAATTTTCCTTACTGGTTTTATATTTGTTTCTAGCTTTACGATAGTATTTGTGTTAATATCATAGGTTAATCTATCAATGTGGACAAATAATAGTTTGGCTGATATCAATTCTACTTCTTCAACTTTATATTTATATTTAGTATTACTTGTTGGTTTCCACATATTATCTTGGTCAAATTTAGTAATATTTAACGCGTTTGGTAATTTATCTGAAATATTTAATTTTTTTTTACCAATTTCACAAGATATTCTATAAATTATAGAGCTATTCTGTTTTCGGGTTGTTATTGGTGTTGTTTTTAATATTTTTTTAGTAGGTCTACTATTACTACCCCACATACTTAATTTGGTAATAGTAGTATCATTGAAATTTAATATAATATTTAAAAATTCAAGAGTTTGTACTGGTTCTGATTGTGCTCTTTGCCAATTATTCTGGTCTATTGTATTATTCGGATATACTTTATTATATTTCTTTTTAAAATCTTGTAATAATTTTCGTAAATTACTACATTTATAATTATTATTTGTATTATTTTTTATTTTTGAATAAATATTCAATAATTCTTCTTTGACTAGTATAGATTTATCTTGTATCTTTTTATCAATAAAATTATTTTTAAAAAACATTTCATAAACTATATCATTATCTGATGTGAAAAGGGAAACTAATAACGAATCAATGTAACAACTATTTATACCGTCATATTCCAGCATATTATTATAACATATATTTTTGAGATTTCTACAACGCAATGTTTTTGGATGTCTTTCTTGATTATCTTTACATTTTTTGTAATATTTTTGGTTAATAACTTCGTACCCTGGTTTTGCAATTAACTTATTTCTACATCTAAGAGTTTTTGGATGTCTTTCTTGATGTTCTTTACATTTTTTATACTTAGTCCCTTTGATAATCTCATAATCCATCCTTTTCTATTATATGATAAATATATTACTTAGATAGTATTATAATATTAGTTTTATTAATACATTTATACATATTTGTTATACTGTAATTTAGCAGGGAAACCTTTTCGTTTAAAATATTATATCTTTTCAAACTTGCTATATTATTATGCACTTTAAATAATTCAAGACCGTAAAATAAGGTTAGTAATAAAAACTCCTTCAACATTATTTCTATAATTGGTTATATATTTATATCTATTTGCCGAGATTAAAAATTGATAATATTGTTATTTAAAAAATGTAATAATTTATCCAATGGAATGTACTAAATGTCATAAAGTTAAAAATTTTGATGAATATTCTTATAAAAACACAAAAGATAAAATATTCTATTTGTATTGTAATGATTGTAGAATTATTACTTTGTCTTCACAAAAAAAATATAAAGAAAAAGCTAAGGAGAATTATAACTTAAAAAAAAAGCAAAATACAGTAGAATGCGAATGTGGAATATCATATATTTGTTTTAGAGACTTTCATATTTATAGGCATATAAACAGTAAAAAGCATAAAAACCTATTGATATCTAAGAATGATAATATATAATTGGGCTGATACTATTAAACTTTTTAACATTAAAGGTGTTATTCATATTGGTGCTCACCAATGCGAAGAAGCTGATTTTTACAAATCCATTAATATAAATGATGTAATGTGGATTGATGCAAATCCATTAAGGGAAAATGTCTATAAGTATTTAGTGTCAGATAAAGATAATATAGAGTTTGATTTTAATATATCTAATAATGGCGAATCGTCTTCATTGTATAATATCAAAATACACGGTGATGAATATCCTGATATTTATTACACAAATACGAATAAAATCAAATCAATTACACTTGATTCTATTTATATTAAGAATAATATAGATCCTATGAAATATAATATGTGGAATATATGCTTACAAGGTTCTGAATTAAATGCTTTGCGTGGTGGCATAAAAAATATAGATAGTGTTGATATTATCTATACTAAAATATATACAAAAGAATTATATGAAAATAATCCTATCATAACTGATATGGATAGTTTTTTAATTCAATATAAATTTAAAAGAATATTAACAGAATATACAACAAATGGATGGGGAAATGCCTTATATGTTAAAAAAAAATATTGCTTATAAGTATAAAGTAAGTATTATAATGGCTACTGGCGGTAGTAATTGTAATTGTGATTCAAATAATCAAGACGGAGGTGCGAAAAAAAGAAAGAAATCTACTACAACCAAAAAGCGTAAAATATCTGATTATAACAAGTTTATGAAAACAGAAATTAAAAAGGTAAAAAATGATGATCCTAAATTAAGTCACCAGCAAGCTTTCAAAAAAGCTGCGGGTAATTGGAGCAAAAATAAAAAATAATTATTTTATTAAATTGCTTTATTTTTAGAGAAGTATGAGCAAGCGATTTATTCCGCCTTACAAAAAAGGCTATACTGTATATTGTATATCAAATTGTAAATACTGCAAACTATCTTGTAATGAGATTAAGACTGATAAAAAAATTATTAATTGCGACGACTATATATTAAGTTTGAGGGATAGAGATGCGTTTTATAAAAAAATACAAAAACATACAAAGATAAAATATATACATTTCCCAATGATATTCAAAGATGCCAAGTTTGTTGGCGGATATAAAGAGCTAATATCTTAGTCGAGGTCAGATAGCGTGTCATAATCGGAAGGGTCGTAGATGTTATCATAGACTTCTTCCGATTCAGAAGTGTTGTCATCTTCGGTGATGATATAAATTTTCGCATTGGTTCTGCGGTTTATTTTTTTGGTTTTTTTGATTTTGAAGATATCATACTTTTCTCCGTTGTTCCTGGTAACTGAAAACATTGCTTTGTTGTGAAGTTTCCGAATAAACTGCGTTGGTGCCTTTTGGATTTGTCCTTTTCCGTCTCCGTTGTTTGTTTTGTAGTTTTAGAAAAAACTTGTTATATCATTTTTTTATTATTACTGAACATATTTATCCCCCCGAAAGTTGATTCGCCGTTGTAATAAATATATAAAAACCCGTCTTGGCTTTTCATATTTTCATATAGATATATCATTGATGCTGAAAGTGGAGGTAGAACATTGTCAATAAAAACAAATATAGCCTTGTCAGATTCAATTTTCACACGCTTTCTTATGATAATAATAAATTGACTTAGAGTCATATCAACAGGCGCAAGATATTTACTCTTATCAATATCTTTTAATGTGGACCCTGCTGCTTTTTTGACAATTATAGGGACACGTTCAGGATATTTTGCTCTAATTCTGGCAGTTTCATCAATTCTTTTTTTAATATCACTAGAATTCATATGATTTATATTGATATATCTATATAATTACTTCTTAATTAAAAAGAGAGTACATAATTTTATTTTTCTATGATTTTTATAAACTTTTTGAAATTCAAGAGATTTTATAAATTATGTACTCAAAATATATTATATAAAAGATAAATTATTTAAATTATAAATGGGAAATTTTAAACTATACGAAACTCTTGGTGTAGATAAGAATACATCTGACAATGATATTAAAAAGGCTTATCATAAACTTGCAATGAAATATCATCCAGATAAAAATAAAGGTAACGAAGAAGCAGAGAAGAAATTTAAGGAAATATCAAATGCATACAATATATTAGGTAATAGTGAAGAAAAACAAAAGTATGATAAGTTTGGCGATGAGAAGTATAATAATGGTGGTGGTAATGAAGGGCCAATGAGTAATCCTAATGATATATTCGAAGCTATTTTTAGAAATCATGGTAGAGGAGGATTTGAAGAAGATTTTTTTGGTAATTTTGGCGGATTTGGTAGAGGAGGACAGAGAAGACCAGCAAAGGCTGGATCCATTGAAAAAACTTTTAATTTAACATTAGAAGACGTATATGATGGTATTAAAAAAGAATTAAATATAACAATTCAAAAATATTGCACGGATTGTAATGCTGTTTGTCCGGATTGTGATGGAAAAGGCGTCGTTCATCGTATACAAAATATGGGTATCATGCAAACAGTATTTCAAACAACATGTGGTGGGTGTGAGGGAGACGGGAGCATAATCAAGGGAAAACAGAATTGTAAAATATGTAATGGCAAAGGAACATATAATAAAGAAAAGCGTGCTACACTAATCATACCAAAAGGAGTGGATGAAAATTACAAAACAGCTTTTCCGGAGCTTGGAGAACAACCAAAAAAAAAAGATATAAAACCCGGAGATTTAGTAATTGGTATCAAGATAGAGAATCATAAGCATTTTGAAAGAAAAGGAGACGATTTGTACTATAAAAAGAGTTTACCATTTATTAAATCAATAATTGGTGAAGATATTACTATTCCATATTTTAAAGAAAAAATAGAAATTAATACGAGGATATTTGGTGTTGTTCATAATGGTAAGAAGTATTTAATGGAAGGCAAAGGGATGCCAAAATTAAATAGTAAAAATAAAGGTAATATGTATATAGAATTTATGATTGATTATCCCAAAATTAAAAACCAAAGTAAAGTCAGTGAATTAGAAAAAGCTTTAAATGATGTGTTTATATAGAAACACTATTTTTTTTATGTTCAATTGCGTATAAAATATTATATATAGGAGACAACTCAGTTGAATTATCAAAACCATATTTTCTTATAAATCTAGATAATTGTTTAGCATACTTATCCTTTAATATTTTTTTGTTATCAGATTCAGCTATAATATATATATAATTTTCACCAGTTATTATTTTTTTATCAATATAAAATGATTTGTCGCCATTATAATACATTAAAAACTCAGTATCCAATTTATCCAAATTAAAAAAAGAGAAAGCATTTGAAAACCTAGATTTATTAATATTTTTTGAATCAGTTTCAGAAACATAATCTGAGAACGTAAAACTATTTACATTTTCAGGTTTACCAAAAATCACATTTGTATTTTCGTTAATAAAATCATATTCTAGACATATACTGAAATTATTAAGAATATCGCGCGATAAACTCTTTTCTATAATATATATTCTATATACGTACGGTTTTTCGTAATAGTTATTTATCTCAATAGTATCTTCTATTTCTCTACATCTTTTAATATTGCTTGCATCTCTATATACTAAATCTCTGTATAGAATATAAAAAATTACAATAACTATAAATATAAATAATAAATTAATAAAGTGTTGATAATACGTTAAATTAGTTGTATTAGTTTTAACTAATGATAATGTATAAAATACATATTGTGCATTTGCTTCTATATTTATTAAAATTTTTCTAAGTGCGTCAAATACCAAATTGACTAAATTATTATTACTCATTATAATCTACTTTTATAATGATATTTTATCTTTATTTTTATTTGCAAATAGAATATTATGTATTATTGTAGTATTATAAGAACTGTTATTAGAAAATTCTTTTGTAAACTCAACTAATTTATTTGCCGTATATGTTTTAATTATATTACCATTTTTATCAGTACATAAATATTTATATTTATTACTATTAATTGCAGCCATATTGATACTAGAATCAGATATATTAGACATTGTACGTAAATCAAAGTAATTAAAATTTTTATACGAACCCTTTGTTTTTTTATATATTTCAGCTTTTTTATATAAATCCGAACCTTTAATTAGATTAATTCTCGCCATCTTATCAGATTGATATTGTGATATACCCGATAATTCTAATAATTCGTTATAAATATTTTTGATATATCCTTTAATTTTATCTATATCATCAAGGTTTTCATAAATTAAATTTTCATATTTGTTAAAAATATCATTTGAACGTATTGCTTTATCATTATCATATAATTTTAAAAATCTAAATATTTGATTTTTTGCACTATCACTATCATTAAATATTTTCATTAATTCGGATTCTAAATTATCATTATCAATACTATCAAGGTCATTAATTATGTCATGAATAGTATTTTTTTGATAGATGTATTTTCTTATATGATGTGATTCATCTGTTATGGCAGAGCCTTTATCGATAGCATCTATTGAATCTTGAATTTTATTAACTGTTTCCAAAATTTCATCATATTTATGTCCCATTACATTGAAAATATTATTATCTGTACCTTTATCGGTACCATATTCAAATTTAGTATTTTTAGTTTTAAAATTATATGTAATTTTAATTAAAAAATTATGGGATGATAATGCTATTTTATCACTATTTATAATTATAATACTATATATATAAGGAGTTTTGCTAACACTATTTTCATCAATTATTTTAATAATATTATTACAATTAGAGATACGTTTAGCATTTTTGTAGACAGTATTCCAATATGATACAATAGATAGTATACTAACTATAAATACAAATGCGATATTGAATAATATATCATAATATGCTATTTTTGATTTATAAACATCATATAGTTGATATTGCGTTGCATAATAATAAAATTGTATTATATTTTTTTCCTCAATATACTTATATATAAATACTAATCCGGTTATTATGGCAGTAGCAAATATTAGATACTTTAAATAATCTATCATACTCCCTGAACTTTCTTTGGGTGCTTTTTCCGCATATAGTTTTACATCTCTGTTTCCTGAGAAATATTCCATAGATAATATTATACTCTACTTTTAATAAGATATAAATGTTATATTTTATTATATCATATTTTCATTTTTTTATTCATTATTGAATGTGCTAATATTTTTCCCATAATTGTAGAGTTTTCACTAATAATTCCGGATACTTCGTTGTCATCCATACCTGGTAATATAATTTTATATGATTTATATAATGTTGCTTCATCGCTATGTTTATAACTTTTATAGGCACCAATATAATAATTATCTTTTAATTTATAATATTTTTTGATTTCATTATAATAATCATTGTCAATGTGTTTTTTATTTGTTGAAAATTCTTCAACAACTTCTTTATCTGCAAAATTTTCAATTATGCCTTTTCTATATTTTCTTAATTTTTCTTGCAATATTAATGTTAATTCGCCACCATATTTATTGAATAAATTTTTAAAAGATGTTTTATTCAAAATTGCATTAAATACTGGCCTTAATTCTTTCCACGGAGATACTTCGTTTAAAAAAAATAGACCCCCTAATATCAGCCAAATCATCATCAAAAATAAAATTACAACAGTTATTATAAAAAATGCCGCAGCCCAGAATATCATCATAGAACCTGATGTAATAATATCATACATATGCGAAGGACCTCCTAATACAGGGGAATTGTAACTTGCTGTATAATGCAATGTGGATTCTATATCAATTCCGAGCCAACCCATTAGTTTATAAAATAACCAAAATAAACCGAACATGACTTTTGATATTAGAATATAAAGGCAAAAAATCCAAAAATATACCAAAATATTTACAATATTTAGTTTAGCAGCCATATTTATACACCTCTTTATTTAATTGAAGCATAATTATTGTGTATCAATTAAATACGTTTTTGTTTTAATTAATTCCATATGCTTTTTTTCTAAATTATTGAGATATATATTATATTCTTTTTTAATATCATTGACTAAATTATTAAAACAATCTTTATGTTCTATATATTTAGCTATAATACTTGAAAATATTTGTTCAACATTATCATCAAAATCTTTGTTAAAATTGTTTTTCTTAAATAATGATATGATATCAGATTCAATATATGTAATATCTGTTATTTTAGTAAAATCATTATGAAAATTGTCATTTATTATTTCTTCAAATTTATTATTGATAATATCAATAAATGACATAAATGACATAAATATAAGAAGAATATTCAATTTTTATATTAATAAGAGCAAAAGTTAATATAGTTATATAAAAATTGATTATAGTCATATTAATAAGTGTTTTAATATTATGTCTGTGAAAAAAAGAGCATGCATTAACTGTCCTAAAATGTTTTACACAGGAAATGAACAATCGCCCTTACATTTTGGATTATCGGCCGAAGGCTATGATACTAATTCTTCAATGGAAGGTTATGATAAAAATTTGTGGGTTGTAGAAATAAAAAATAATAAAAAAGTATGGATTAGAAAAGATAATATTGTTAGGATTACAAAAGAAGAACCTCTTATTAATGATGTAGATGAAATGCCTTCTAATAATGAAATAACGGAAAAAAATGCAAATAGTCCAACAGACTACAATATCTATATTAAATATAGATTATTTACATTAAAAAGTCAGTCAAACAATAAAACAAATAAAAGTAATTTTGATTTAGTAAGATCAGAATGGCAGGATTTAAAAAAGGATATTAAAAAACAAAAAGATGCTATGGTTGATGCGAAAAAATGGTTTGAAGAAACAAAGGATTCTCTCCCTAAAAAAAATAGACAAAAGCAAGTAAAAATTGATTGCTAATATTTAAATATTAGACATATAATATAATTATATTAATGATTACTTTGCCCTTAAACAAGAATAAAAATATTATTCTTATTGATTGTAGCTATTATATATTTCATAGATATTTTGCTACATATAGATGGTTTAGTTTTCAAAAAATAGAAGTTGATATTGAAAATATTGTAGATAATGAAGTATTTATAAATGCATTTTATAAGCATATTAATAATGATATTAAGAAAATCTGTAAATTTTGGAAAACAACAAAGGATAATATAGTTTTATGCAATGATTGTGTTAGAAGTGATATTTGGAGAAATGATCTATATGATAAATATAAATCTACACGTACACAGAAAAATAACTTTAATAAAAAAATTTTTACTATATTTGCCGAATATATTAAGAAATTAAATATTAAAAATATATCATCAGACCGTCTTGAAGGGGATGATATTGTTTATATTACGCAAAAAAATATTAAAAATGAAACTAATGAAAATATCATAATTATTACTAACGATAATGATTTCTTACAGTTGGTAGATTTTAACGTTCTTGTTTATAATATGCAGTATAAAGAATTGAAGACACGTGGTTATGATGATCCGAAAATTGATTTACAGTTTAAAGCTATATATGGTGATAGAAGTGATAATATTCCTAGAATTTCAAGTAGTATAACCAAAGATAAAGCTGTAATGCTTGCTAAAATGTCAAATGAAGAAAGAATGGTATTTTTAGCAGAAAACAATATAATTGATAAATATAATTTTAATATGTCTCTTGTATCATTTGAAAAAATACCAACCGAATATATTAATATATATTTTAATAATATTACAATTAAGCTAGAATAAAAATGTACTATTATAATAAAAAATTGATTATTATTATTTTTATATTAAGCACCAATCTATCTGACGAATATGGTTTGTTGCAAACTTGTTCCCGATACCACCACTCCCGAAGCCGAAGTTGAAAGACTTGCAAAATGTAACTGCTGTGAAGCCCACAAAAATAACAAACCACGCACGCTAAGTGTTTGGACTGAATTGCCAATGGAGCATGCGTCGCCCGATATTACCAACAAGAACTTATATGGTATGCGAAAATGCCAATGCGACTGTCGCCATAAAGCGAGATTTATCTGCCGCAAGTATTGTATAGCTTAAATATCATTACATATTTATATATTTATATATTTATATATTTATATATTTATATATTTATATATTTATATATTTATATATTTATATTTTTTATATAAGTATTGATTTATATACTCAAATAAATATGAATTTGGAAAAAACAAATATATTGGTAACAGGTGGTTGTGGATTTATTGGTTCTAATTTTTGCAATTATATTTATAATAAAGTAAATAAATTAATTATTATAGATAAGATTACTTATGCTGGTAATAAAAATAATATTAAAAATATTTTAGATAAAGATAATGTTATTTTTATAAATGAAGATATTATTTATCATAATTTGCAAGATACATATAATAAATATAATATAAATTATATTGTGCATTTAGCTGGTGAAACACATGTTGATAAATCTTATAATTGTTTAATGAATTTTATAGATAATAATATTACAGCAACGCATATATTGTTAGAATCGTTGAAAGCGAATAAGATACCAATTATATTTTTTTCAACAGATGAAATATACGGCGAATCTAATAATACTAAATTTGCTGAAACTGATAATTATAATCCAACAAATCCTTATGCTGCTACAAAGGCAGCTGCTGAATTATTAATAAACTCTTATATTAAATCTTATAATATTAATATTATTATCGTTAGATGTAATAATATATATGGATCTAATCAACATAATGAAAAAGTAATACCTTGTTTTATTAATTATGCTTTTAATAATAAACCATTATATATCCATGGTAATGGTGATAAAATACGAGATTTTGTGTATATAAGCGATATTATAGACGCGATAATAGTTTTAATGAATAAAGGCGTTAATCAAAATATATATAATATAGGTTATGAAAATCCCATAACAATATTAGAATTAGCTAAATTAATTTTGAAAGAATGTGGTAGTGATTCAAAAATAGAATATATCAAAGATAGGCCATTTAATGATAATAGATATAATATAAATAGTGATAAAATAATAAAATTGGGTT
>Ga0222715_10003265_pt1 | contig 14529 bp, 10 predicted proteins | sample C33_9DmetaG_FD_165056 | JGI IMG/M metagenome (GOLD analysis project Ga0222715, IMG submission 165056) | Estuarine water microbial communities from San Francisco Bay, California, United States - C33_9D | ecosystem: Environmental > Aquatic > Marine > Unclassified | place: USA: California...
ACCAGGACGAACGATATGAAGGATACCACGCGCGCGTCGGATGAGGAAATCGCGCGACTGCGCGCGGTGATTTTCGCCACAGATGATGAAGGTTCAACGACGACGACGACGACGACGACGTTGAACCGCTCGGACGGGTTAAAGGCGAAGGAGAGCGCTATTGAGGCGCTTGGAAACGCGTATGCGTCTCGAGATGATGCGCCGGCATTTAGACAGCTATTCGTAGATCTCAGACCGCTCTTGGCGTCCGCACCAAAGGCGAAAGTGGCGAAGATTATTCGAAGTCTGTTGATCGACGCGATGTCTCAGATCCGCGGTCACGACGCGCTTCAAGTCGAACTTTGCCGCGAACACGTAGAATGGGCGCGCGCTGAGAAGCGCACGTTCTTGCGTCATCGCGTTGAGCTTCGCTTAGCGACCCTGCACCTGACGATGCGAGATTACCCAGAGGCGCTCAAGGTTGTCGGGGCGTTGTCGCGAGAAGTCAAAAAGCTCGACGACAAGTTGCTATTGGTCGACATTCACCTGTTAGAATCGAGAATCCACTATGCGCTGAGAAACTTGCCCAAGTCAAAGGCGGCGTTGACGGCGGCTCGAACGAACGCCAATGCCATCTACGTCCCACCCAGCGTGCAGTGCCAGATTGACGCCCAGTCGGGTATTTTGCACGCCGACGAAAAGGATTACAAGACGGCGTACTCGTACTTTTTCGAAGCGTTCGAGCAGCTCAACTCATTAGATGATAAACCTGCGGCTGTGACGGCGTTGAAGTATATGTTGATGTGTAAGATTATGTGCGGGCAGGCTGAAGATGTGAGCGTTTTGATATCAAGCAAAGGTGGTTTGCAACATCAAGGCGACGCGCTGGACGCGATGAAAGCGGTGAGCGAGGCGTACAAGGCGCGATCGCTGAAGGATTTGCAGCACATTCTCCACAATTACTCCGCACAACTCGGTGACGATCCTATCATCGCTGCTCATTTGGGTAGCTTGCAAGATTCTTTGATGGAGGAAAACTTGAAGCGTCTCATCGAACCGTTTTCGCGCGTTGAAATCGCGCACGTCGCAAATTTGATCGAGCTTCCACTGGCTGACGTGGAAATGAAGCTCTCACAGATGATCCTTGATCGCAAGTTCGAGGGTATCTTAGACCAAGGATCGGGATGCTTGATTGTTTTCGACGATCCAAAGGCGGAAACCATGTATAAGGCTGCGCTCGACACCGTCTCCAACATGGAACGCGTCGTCGATAGCTTGATGTCAAAGTCGACAAAGGTGATGTAGAAAACGACAGTAGATGGATGGGGTGGTACAAGTGTGTGGTATCAGTATGATTATTAGCTCCATTGAACAATGCTACTACGACTATTAGAATTTTCTCGATTTCACCACGCTCGTCTTCACGCCAGTAAGTTCGCCGCCGTACGCCGTCGAACCTTCCTTGACGTCGCGAACAGCGCCCTTTCTGCGCGTCACCGCACGAGCGTGCTTTCCACGGAGACGCACGCGTGGATTCTTCGTTTCCTTGCTGCGATGCGGTGTTAAACCTCTGTTGTTCATAATTGTATGGCCAATCTCGCGTTTGCCCGAAACATCCTCCTCCGGCACGGCAATCGTTCCAGGACCTCTCGCATACTTTTCCTCCTTTGCTTGACGTTTGCGATCACGTAAAGTAGCCGCATTGTCATACTCAGGATCTTCCGCGATACTCGGGCGGGGATCATCGTCATAATCGTCCATTTCCATTTGTTGCGCGCGTTGCATCGATCGAGCGACGCCGCGTTCGTATTTTGTTCTCCGTTCCTGCGCGCGAAAAGAAAAGGATGAAAATATTCATGGTCAGTATGTACTCGTAACGAACGATCTCGCACAAGTATATCACGATAGCGAAGTCGACGTGTAAAAAGATGTCCCGTTCGTTTCGCATGCTGAAATCGATAAAAGCAACGTCGAGCAAGGTTTGAAGCAAACGGTGTTTCGTGTAGCATCAATTTTGACCTCGGAAGATCATGGAGAAGAAAACACCCGAAGCTTCGATATGATGCGATGTTTGAACGAGAATGTTTGCGCGAATATGTACGTACCCCGAGTGTATCACGCAACGGAACATCTTGTTCCCCTGAAACAATATCGCGTTTCGCCGACTTGAAGCCTTCGGCGACTGTGTCCACGAGCCGCCGCTTGCGTGAGCCTTCGTCAAGCTCAGCAGTGCGCTCCACGAGATCTGCGACGTCGTCGCCAAAGTCGCCAACGGCAGCGAGTGAGTTGACATTTCGTGTCGAAGCTTTTTGTCTTCGGCGTTCTTGTTTTGAAAGCGGCACACGAGTGAACAAATCTTCTTCCACGCGAGCGCGCGCCTCCATGCGCGCCATTTCGCGCTTGGCGAATGCGCTTTGCACCATATCTTCGTCGCCGAGGCCAACCTCTTCGGGCGCTTCGCCAACTTCGCGCGCAAGCTCCTACATGACGTGAAAAACGGGTACGTAAAAGTCAGTACGCGAACGACGACAAGACAGATAGATATCCAACTCTTGATTGGATGTTCACCCACTGCTAAAAAGGTGGCACCCTGCCCAAGATTTGGTACATTTGATATCCGCCAGATAGATAAGGAAGCCCCGGACTGTCTCATGGAAAGAGACCCGGGGGGCAAATTGGCGTTTTTTTCGAATGCGATACGCGAGTAAACACACGAATACACAAAAGCGCGCGCGCGAACACGTGCGCACCTTGATGAGCTGCGAGCGGCCAGCACGGCGGCGTTGCTCCTTGTTTCTTCGGAGCTCCTTCGCATCCTTACCCCCGGATTCGAAATCCATGGAGGTCGGTAACATTTTCGGAGGACGGTACATACCGTCGCCCCCTTCCTCGTCTTCACCAGTCTTTGAAACGAGTGCACCTGGATTGGGGCCAAATCTAAGCGGGTCGTCGTCTTCATCTTTTGCAGCCGTGGCGCGCTCAGTGGCGTTCGCAAGCTTCAACAGCTTGTCAATCTGTTTATGAATGAAAAAGAAAACATAGGCACTGGTTAGGTGACGAGCACAAAACAAGAGGAGAAACAAAGCAAAAAAATAACATTCCTCTGACGACGACCCCCAAGGCTCAGTCCCTTAGATGTTCAATAATAACCGTCAGTGAGTAGTCAGGAAATGCCGTGAGCATTTTCATCACCGCCATGGGGTATCATCATCAGAGGAGTGCAAATATAAAACCAAAGATTTCCACGTAGCGCACCTGGTACTGGAGCTTTTTATCTATCGGGCGAAGCTTCTCGAGATACAATCGAATTTCGACGAGCCGTTCAATCACTGGATGGTCCTTGACGCTTCGACCTTCTGCTTTCAGCAGAAGATAAAAAACAATGGACGAGCAGTAGCTGAGCATGAGCAAATACTTTGTGTCCAAGTACGATATACCTTCCGCGGTGGCAAAAGCGCCGTCGCGCGCAGCGTTGACGAGCGGTTCAACGCTCGCCTCGATGGCGCTCAACGTGGACGTCAACTCCTTCGTCAACGCCATCAGTTCAGGCGCGTCGTTAGCCGCTGCGGCGCCATCCTCAGCAGCCAAACGTTCATCGCGTTCTTCTGCAGTCAAGGTTTCAATTTCTACGCCGCCACGAGACGCAGATTTTGACTTGCCGTCGCCTCGGCGCAAGTCCGCCGCCTTGGCGCCGAGCGTAGCTTCTTCCTCATCTTCGCTATCGATACCGAAATCCTCAGCGCGCATCTCCTGCGCCATGAGCTTGCGCATACGCCGCGCTTCTTTTTCTTCTTCAATGCGGTCTTCTTCATCACTCAATCCCTCGTGATCGACATCGTCGTCGCCATAAAAGTCAGTCTTCTTCTTCCCTCGAATCCCGAAACCTTCATCCTCATCCTCGGATTCAGACTCATCCTCGCTCATGACCTGTTCGCGACGAACTTTGCCCTCGAGACGCTTCTTCTGTGCTTTCATCGCCTTTGCCAACGCGGCTTCTTCGCTATCAGAATACGCATCGTCGTCATTGTCGTCGTCTCGCTCGACGTCTTCGTCGTCGGCGTCTTCAGAGTCATCATCCTCTTCAGAGTCCTCGTCGTCGTCGTCATCCTCATCCGTGACATCCATGAGCGCCTCCTCGTCATCCTCATCATCATCGTCGTCGTCGTCATCCGACCCAACGAGCCCGATGTACGACTTATCCACCTCGGCGAACCGCGCATCGGCAACCTCATTGGCCGCATCGACATCGTCATCCATCCACGCCTCCTTGCCACCCTTCGTCCCCGTCGTCGTCGTCCCACGTCGTCGCGGTGGCATCGTCACCGTATCGTCGGGTACGAATGCGTCGGGTGCGTGCGCTACGAAATCACAGATGCGCCTCCGTCCGTCGTCGTCGTCGTCGTCGTCGTCCGTCGTGTGTCGTCCGTCGTCCACACCACACCGCACCGCCGCCGCCGTTTTTCGCAACGAAGTGGTCGGTTGGACACACACGCGCCACATGTCCGAATGGTCCGTGTGTGACGTGTTCACGCGTGTCCTTGGACCCGTCACGCGCGAGACGTCCGCGACGTCGTCGTCGTCGTCGCGAGAGACGGCGGAGGCGCGAGACGCGCGAGACGCGAGCGTCGTCGTCGTCGTCTGTCTGTCTGTCTGTCTGTCTGCGTGTCTGTCCTCGTCTGTCCTCGTCTGTCGTGGTGCACACAGTGCGCGCGAGACATGACGACGGTCACGGTGTCGGTGACGACGGTGACGAAGGGCGCGTCGCCGCGGCGTCGGCATCGGTGCGGTGGAGGAAGATGCGCGTCTTTGTCGTCGCGGTGCGTCGTGCGCGCGCGCGCGAGTGAGCCGTGGGCGGTGTCGTGCGCGCGCGTGTTTCAATGGGACGACGTGCTCGACGCGCGCGCGACGGCTGCGACGGATGAGGACGACGACGCGACGACGACGACGACGACGACGACGACGACGACGACGACGACGACGACGACGAGTGAGGCGGAGAATGCGGCGAACACGGCGCCGACACTTATGCGTGGGACGACGGGGAACTTTATCGTCATCGATGGCGCGAATCTCGCGTGGGGATTGGCGCAAAAGTTGAAGAGTCGCTTTACGTCAAAGACGCGCGTGCCATTGTCGGCGGCGGTGCTCGCGGCGTTGGATTACGAGCCGTGGCGCGCGAGTGGGTTCACCACGCATGCGTTTATTCCGCGAGAGTACGTCGTGGGGTATGTGAATTCCGTGTGTGATGGTGGTGGATTATCGACGGTGAACGCGGAGTTGGTCGAGTACCTGGGCAAGGGCGTGTGGGTGAATAGACGGTTGATGGATGAAGTCGACGCGGGGCGGTTGACGCTCGTTTCCAGGGATGGCGTCGACGGTCGCGGGCTACGTAAAGCAGATGATTTGACTATTCTTACGCGCGCAAAAGAAGCGGACGCGTGGATATGTAGCAATGACAAATTTAGAGATCACAGAAGAGAACGCGGCATCGGGTTCTCGTCGGGCAAGGCGTTGAAGGAGTTTGCGCGCTTGCGCCGGTTTGATCATAATTTTTTAATTCCCTTGGAAGATGACGTGATCAGCGCTACTGTGGAGGCGAGTGGATGGACGCCTAAAGTCGGGGCGAGCTTTGTCGAAAATTATGATGGGCCACAAAGACGAGTTGTGCCCGAACGCGAACCGGACGCGCCTACACCGTACCACGCCATGCCGCAGCGCGTGCTCCCCGTGTACTTTGAACCCTTACCGACGGATTCCATGAAGACGGCACGAAAAACGTATTTAGAACGGCAAGGATGGAGCGTCTCACGCATTATTGCATAATTGTTTTATTTAGTCACGCATAGGCCACCTAGAAGGCTAGAAAATGTATTGAACAACAACAACAAACAAACAAACAAACAAAAGAATTCGAATTCACTAGTTTAGTTCTGACGCGGACGAGGGATTGCGCCACCACCACCGCCACCGCGCCCACCGCCACTGCCGCGTCCTCTGCCACCAGAGTAGCCACACTGGAACCGACCGCCGCCGCCGCCGCCGCCGCCACCGCGACCACCTGGGCCTCTGCCGCCGTAGTGGTTTCCGTAATGCGTGTTCGCAAACGACGCCTTTTCAATAAATGAACTATCTGCATCAGCCAAGAGCTCGGAAATCGCCATCACAGCCTCAGATAGCTCGGCTGCTAAATTTTGCGTCGGCTTTTCTACGCGCGCAGCGAAAGCGCGTTGCAGACGAAGACGAAGGCATGTAATTTGAGCGACGGCGCGAAGCGGTACACGGAATCGTAACCAGTCGTCGACGACGAGAAGCGCTGACGGTGGACCGGGACGTGGGATGGCTTCGCCAGTCTCGGGATCGACGTCCGGCACGTCAGGTTGGACTGTTAACGTGGAACACACGAAAACGATCGCCGAAGCGGCGACAAGAGTACACTCACGAACCTGCACGGCGTGCGCGCCTCGAATGAGTTCATCGAAACACGCGAGCGTCGCCTTCTTTTCACCAGCTTCATTTCGCTCGTTCGCCGATTGCACGTCAAGCTTACCGTTTACGGAAAACGTGTGCACTCGCACACGCTCACCACGAAGCGTCGCTAGCGTGGGTGCCTTGCAGTTGGGCAAAAATCTTCCAACGAGAGGATACATGCCGACGGCGAGCACGGCGCGTACGAGCGCGCCCGCGTGCGCGTTTCGACTGGCGCTCTGCAAGTCAGTGATGATGCCGCGCTGAATAAGCGCGGTAACAAGCTGCTGTCGCATACCCTTTATCATTTGCAGCGTCGAGCCCGAGAGTGAGTTCCGCATCACAAAATTGCGCTCGGTCTGACGGCCGTCCCGCATCGCGCGCTCCCACGCCATGAACGCCTTGGTCACCGCCAAATGGTCGCTTCCTCCACCAGCTTCGTTGGAGAATGCGTAGCGCGCAGCATCTCCACTTTTGCGACCGTCAGCAGAGATAATAAACGGCGGACGATACGCCGCCGCGCACGCGACGGTCAATATTGGATCAAGCACCCCAAACAACGCCGCGTAGAGAATCATCTTTCCCACGCGGGGGTGCAAGGGGAGCTCTCCCAAATGTCGCCCGAGTCTCGTCAGCTGCTCCTCTTCAGTGAGCGCGCCGATATCTTGTAACAAGCGAACGGCGTTATCGATCGCCTGTGGCACCGGTGGCTCCACAGCTCTAGCCAAGAACCCAGCCGTGCTTCCCTTGCCAAAGTCCACGACGTTGGCGCCGCTTTCGGCGAGCACGCGCACTTGCAAACAAAGCTCTTCCAGTGGCGACCTTTGCATCTCTGGTAGCTGAAACTCGCTGAATGATTTGAAACGCGAGGTAGAATACACGCGATAACATTCGCCTGGGCGCACACGGCCGGCGCGTCCTCTGCGCTGCTTTGCGCTCGCTTGAGAAATCCAAGCCGCTTGAAGCGTCGACACTGCGGAATACGCGTCGTAGCTCTTCTCTTTTAATCGTCCACTATCAATGACGAATACCACGTCATCGATCGTCACCGCAGTTTCCGCGATATTAGTTGAAAGAACAATCTTGCGTAACCCCTTTGGAGGGCGCTGGAAAACCTTCCGTTGCTCCGCTGGGGCGACCATCGAGTGTAACGGGAGCACCGTCGCGGCGTGACAGATGTTGTAATCCGCCGTGAGCGACTCCCGAAGCTTTGAGATTTCGTCCCAACCTGGTAGAAACACTAAAATGGCACCATCAGATCCCTCGTCTACTGCGCGTTCTTTGACGATCCAAACAATCAAGTTATGAATCAAATCGACGTCGACTTCGTCGGGATCGACAGAGAGCTGGTAATCGCTCAGCAACAACGCTGCCTGCTCGTTGTTCCCGACATCCTCGTTCTCTTCATCCATACTTCTAATAGCGTCAGCTAGTTCGACGTGATCAAACTTTTCCGCCCAATCTGCGGCGGTTCTCCCATCGGTGCTACGCATCGTCGACGACGCGCCGAGGCCGAGAAGTTGCGACACTTCCATTTGACGACCCTTGCCAGCCGCCACCATCAACGCCGTGGCGCCAGTGGAGTGCGAAACGTTGACGTAAGACAACCCAGCCGGGTCGACGTCTCGCGCACAAGACAAGAGCCAATCGAAAGCCTCGTCACTATCTTCCAAGAACGCTCGCATGATGGCTTCGCGCATTTGTTCGACGATGGGTCCCGATGTTGGCGCCTTGACTAACGGTTGCTCGTGCGCCGCCTTTGCGTGCGCTTGTACGTGCGCGCCTCCGCGCGCGCCCCCGCCCCAACCAACCATGGGCAAGATATCTTCCAAGTGAAACTCTGTCACAGGATGCGTGTACCCAGGAACTGAAATAACCGGACAGGAGCCAAAGTATTCGCTAAACAAGTCTTCCCGCACCGTGGCGGACATGAGAACGAGCTTCAAATGCGGGTGCTTTGGCAACACGCCCTTGAGAATAATCGTCAAAAAGTCAGCAAACAAATCGCGCTCGTGCAACTCATCGATGATGATGTGCGTCAGAGACTGACACATCTTGTCGCTCGTTTCACTCGTGAGCTTGCGCAACAAGACTCCTGACGTGCAAAATAAAAGCGAGCATTCTGGGCTCACTTTGGACTCGAGGCGAATTTGATACCCAACTGTGCTTTGCCCGATGGATTCGCCGCGTTCGTTTGCAATGCGTTCAGATACAGTCATGGCAGAAATACGACGCGGCTGCGTACAGACGATGGCGGCGCCTTGACCCCGCGCCCACGCGTCGTCCAAAACGTATTGCGGCACCTGCGTCGTCTTACCACAACCCGTCGAGCCGGCGACGAGAACAATTTGATTATTTGCCACGGCTTCTATGATGGCATCTTTAAACTCCCACACCGGCAGCGCCTGTCGTTTGGTTTGAATCGCTGCGAGAGCGCCATCTGTGGCGACGCGCGACGCCAGCGTCTCGATGCGCCTCGCCGCTTCATCTGGCGTCAAACTTCGTCCGCGCATTTCCAAACTCGACGCGCCGCGTCCGCGTTTATGTGAACTAGTCTTTTCCGCACTCGCTTGCTCTTCCCACGCCGCATCCAACGATCCCGCAACGGATAGTCTAATTTCCTCTGGCGTCTGTTGAAATCGGCCAAAGTACGTCTCCAAAGCTGACGTCGCGCGCGCGCCCAATCCCAAGTCGAACAAATCTTCCGCGTCGCTCGGTTTAAACTCTGTAGATTTCGTCACGTGCACGCGTCGCTCATCACCCTTCCCATGTGATTTCGACTTCAACCCGAGCTTCTTACACTCCGCGTGCACGACCGCTCTGAAATGATTATCCACGTCTGGCGGAAACACCAACTCGCTCGCCTCGGGGTCGCTCCTAAACCGCTCCAACGCGTTGTGAATATCAATCCTCGCCGTCTCCCCGACCGGTCTCACAAACGTGTGACGACCACCACCGCGTCCACCACCACCACCGTCATCGTTCGTGGCGCGTCCACCACCGCCTCGACCGCGTCGTCCCATGGTTTGATGTTGACGTGAACGCCGACGGTGCTCAAGACTACGATGGACGATGTCGTCGCAATCGCGCGTCCTCGACGACGTCCTCGACGGTGACGGTGACGGTGACGGTGGTGGTGACGGTGTGGAGACTACCCGAGCTACCCGCCCTCGCGCTCGCACGGGCACGCGTCCCACGCGCAACTCCGCGTCGAGGTCTGCACCGCGGCCACGGCCACGGCGACGGCGACGACGGGACGACGACGGCGCGCGCGACCCGAGCCCGCGCGTTAGGGTACAAGACGCCACGAATGTATCACCCGTCACACCACACGCCAGTCGCGGTGCGGTGTGATACATTCGTGGCGTCACGTCTGCGTGAACACGCAAACGCGGCGCGTTTGGGTGTTCACGCGGCACGCGATCGAGTGTACGAGACTTCACGACTTGTTCAAGTCACGAGTGGACGATCCTACTTGTGGGGTACCAACCTCTTGGGTGACGTCTGGTATTGCGCGAACCCATGTCGGCCGGGAAGCCTCTGGAATAATGGTGCACTTGGCAGTATTAAGCAAATGGAAGTTGGCGACGTGCAGATTTACGCGATCCACAACAATGGGCGAACAATTTACGTTCAAAACGAAAACGCAATTGGCGGCTGGTCAACCATCAACGTTCCCGCGTCGTTTTCAAGCACGGACATTGTTAACCAAGTCGCCGTCGGAGAGACATCTCTTTGGTTGTTGGACGGTCAAGGGAAACTGTATCAATGCAGTCTTCCGTGCGCCGGTGGCGGTGCGTTCACTTTGATTCCATCGGCGCCAGCGAACATCATCTCAATCGATGCCGGCAAGGTGGTCAGGTAAGCAGAGTAAGGCGCATGCATCTCCCTTGCTGTTAAATTTTGTGAATTTCAATTTGAGCTTTCGGCGTGCTCGTCTTGTAATAAGGTACTTAGTCTCTTCGTGCATAAGCGTTGCATAATTATTCGTGTTACAAAATCTAACAGTATGTCGTACATGGGGCATAGAGTACAGCACTTCAAGTATTGGGTAGTATAGCACGCCGCGGAACGACGCGCGAAACGAATATTTCAACCGATTAATTGACACGTCGACTCGGGATGTTCTTCATCAGTGGATTCATGGTCGTTGCGCGAAAAGATCCGCGTTCTAACCCTTCGAAATCGATCGTAGAGAAAAAGGCACTCGCGCGCGCTCGAGGAAAATTCATTCGCGCGGTTTCGTCCGTGACGAGGAGCGCGCCGACAAAGTTTCGCGACATCGACGACACCGTGTGTGTCATCTTTGATTTTGCCGCATCATAACCAGCGAGCACTGATTCATACACGTCTTTATCGTTTGCGCCGGTAAATGGAAAAGTACCAGTGAGGAGAACATGCGTTAAGACGCCAAGCGCCCAGAAATCGACACCATACGAGTGCGAGCCGAGCACGAGTTCTGGCGCCATGTATGCACATGTTCCTCGCGTGCTTCTCGAACGCTCGTCTAGTAAACCTCTCAAGCGTTTGGCCAAGCCAAAATCCGTGAGCTTGAGTGACCCATCGGCAAATAGAATACAGTTTTCCAGCTTAACATCGCGAAACACGACGCCCATGTCGTGGCAAAACTTGACGCCCATTAAAACAGACGCCGCGTAAAACGCCGTGCTATGTTCATCGCACCTTGACTCGGGCATGGACATCAGATGTGCAAATAAATCTCCTCTCTCGCCCAACTCTTGCACGAGATTCACGAAATTCGGCTCGCACGAAACGCTTTGCAGTGTGACGATAAATTGAGACGCCCCGCACGCGCGGTGCAACTCGATTTCATTCTCCAACAACATCGCCAGTTCCGCGTCATCCCTCAACGTCGATAGCGACACGGTTTTCATCGCCACTTTTTTCGACGGATCACTGGTACTAATAGCTAACCAAACCGCGGTACCATACCGCCCAGACCCAATTCGAGACACTCGAGTGTAGTCGTCCTCAAACGCTTTCACGTTTGGCGTATTCGGTAGCTCTGGCGTCGGCGTACCCGTCGTCGTCGTCGTCGGCGGCGGCATCGTCATCATCGTCGTTCCCACCCGTGCGCGCACCGCATCATCACATAATGCACCACCACTACTATCATTTACGTCAGAACTACCATCGTTGTCGTCATCGTCGTCGTCATCATCTCCGTCGCGTTGCGCGCGACGCCACCGTCGACTCGCGCTCATCTCCTCTCGCCCATCCCCCTCCACGCGCGCCATGGCGTCGCACAGCGCCAGAGGGTTACACATATAATCCAACCCCTCAATCTTCGTCATCGACGACGCCGAGCCGCCGTGATCGATCGACCGACGCGACGGCGTGGACGGTTTCGACCGCTGTCGGTTCGCGTGCGCACCGAGCGCCGCCGTCGCCGTCGCCGTCGCCGTCGCCGCCGCACCGCTCGACGAATCGATCACGAGCGGAGAGACGATCGCGGCGGCGGCGTGCGCGGCGTGCGCGGCGTCGCCGCCGACATCGAACCCGCCGTCGTCGCGATGATGCATCGGCGAGCTCTGGCGCCACTTTGCGACGACGACGACGGGATGGATGACGAGTTCGCGGCGTTCCAGGCGGAGCTCGCGACGGCGTGCGACGCCGACGGCGCGGATGTCGCCGACGTCGCACGGCGCGAGAGTTTCGTGGATGACGACGGCACGCCGTACGTCTGGGATGCTTCGTTGGAACGTTTCGTGGAGGATGCTCGAGGTCAAGCCGCGTCGGTCGCGGCGTCGGTGTCGTATGATGAAAGCGTGATGACGTATAGCGCGAATGATGACGATGCGCGGGAGGTGCAACGCGCGGCGGAGGTGTTTGATGCGATTAACGCCGAGGCAAAGGCGATGGAGACGGAGGATGAGCGAGACGCGAGAAAGCGAGAGGTGGCGTTGGAACGGGCTCGAGCGAAAGCGAAGCGCGCGAAAGTCTCTCGAGATGAATCGGTGAAGACATTGAGTAATAAGAATACGTCAGTGTACATCACTGGTTTGCCGCGCGATGTGACGGAGGAGGAAATTGCGGAGACGTTTAAGAAGTGCGGGGTGATTAAAGTCGACGCTCGCGACGGTTCGTCGAGAGTGAAAGTGTATCGCGATGACGACGGTCAAGTCAAAGGTGATGCGTTGGTTGTGTTTTTAAAGGGCCCGAGCGTGGATTTGGCGATTACGCTGCTCGATCAGTCCGAGTTGCGCGCGGGTGATGCGTCGACGAAGATGACTGTCTCGGCGGCGAAATTTGAGATGAAACAGTCAGACAAGAAGGATGGGAAAAGGGCTGCCAGCGACGCCGATGCATCCGGAGTGGCTAAACCAAAGAAATTAACGAAAGAAGAGCGCAAGCGTGCGGCGGTTATACTAAAGAGGCAAGAGGCTGCGGCGTTGGGATGGGACGGATTTGACGACGTCGTCGACTTGAAAAAGGTCATCGTCGTGTTGAAGCACATGTTTACGTTGGAGGAAATGTATGCCGATGTGAATTTGCGTAAAGAACTCGAGGAGGACGTCATGGAGGAAGCACAAAAGTGTGGACATGTGTTGAGCATCAAGACGTACACGACGACGAAGGATGGCGTCATGACTTTGCGTTTCAAATCGCCTGAAGGCGCCGAGTCGTGTCTTCGCGAATGGAACGGCCGATGGTTCGCTGGCCGGCAAATCGAAGCGTCACTCTGGGACGGCCGCACAAAGTTGGGTAAAGAAGAAGAATCTGAAGCGGCGCAAAAGGCTAGATTAGACGCGTATGCTGCAGAGCTCGCGGGTGGCGTCGACGCAGACGCTTCGGATGATGACAACGCCTCAGACGCTTCGGACGACGACGGCGCGCGAGAAGAACAAGAACAAGAATAGAAGAATAGCTCCGAGATAAATAATAAAATCAATGGCATATAGCAAGACACTAAAACACAAACTTCACCTTGTCACCAACCGCTCGCACGCGTTCAGTGGCCTCTGTGACGTCTCGCGCGCTATGTATCCACGTCGTACACCAAATCGAAGCGTACTTTGTTCCGCGCGGCTTCACCTCAACAGACTCCGCCTTTAACGCGTTCCCACACACCGCGCGCACGATTTCATCTACAAACGCCTCATCCTCGGCGTCTTCTTTCCGCACGGCGACTTGGTAGACGTGCTTGGTAGGAAACTGCGTGATGGTTTCGTAAATCTCGCCAATGTCGTTTTCGCTACTCGGCACGTCGTACTCGCCGCGAATCGCGCGCACGGCGACGTCGAAGCGCGTCGCGCCGTATTCATTCAGCTGCCCCAGTGGCTTACCGTCGCCGTCGTAGATTTCATCCGTCGCTTCGTCGTAGCGCAAGTCTTTGGCCCACTCGGGACGGTCGTCCGCGTCATCGCTCTTCGACGCGCTCGTCGTCGTCGTTCTGGTGTTCCCCAACGTCGTCGTCGTCGTCGTTCGGCGCGTGGGGCGTCCACGCGCGCTCGTACTCGCGCGCGCGCACGTGCGCATCGCGGTGTGTGGAGTCATCGCGTGACGCGCGCGCGCGTTCGAGTGCGTGTTGACGTGTTGTTGTTGTTGTGTTACAAAAAACAAGACGCGACGATGACGAGGGAGTCTTTGTTAACATCGCGGGTTCACGGCGCCGCTAAAGACGTACTCAGCGGGACCAGTCATGATGACGCGGTTATCGCTTTCGCGCCATTCAATTTCTAAAGGTCCACCAGGAAGTTCCACCGTGCACTTGCGATCGATGCGACCTTCTAAGACGCCGGCGACGACGGTGGCGCACGCTCCGGTGCCGCACGCGAGCGTCGCCCCGGCGCCGCGTTCCCATACATTCATCTTGACATAGTTTCGACTCTTCACCTCGGTAAACTCAACGTTGCACTTGCGCGGGAATGCGGCGTGAGACTCGAGCTTGGGCCCGAACGTGGAGAGCGGGAAAGTATCGAGATGGAGTCCGCCTTGGTCGCACTCGTTGAATCGACCAAACGTCACGCAGTGCGGATTACCCATGGATACCGCCGTCACGAGCCACGTTTCACCATCAACAGGCACTTCCCCTCGCACCACCTTACCATCTCGCGTCGCAGG
>Ga0222715_10003266_pt1 | contig 14524 bp, 8 predicted proteins | sample C33_9DmetaG_FD_165056 | JGI IMG/M metagenome (GOLD analysis project Ga0222715, IMG submission 165056) | Estuarine water microbial communities from San Francisco Bay, California, United States - C33_9D | ecosystem: Environmental > Aquatic > Marine > Unclassified | place: USA: California...
CAGGTGCGAGTGCCGCATTTACTTTACAAGAAACAACGGATCGTGGTAACACTACGTCTAACGTGGTTCAGTTTACAAACACAATTACGTCTTTAACTACAAGTGGTAACGTTATAGTCGCGGGTAATGTAACTGCATCTAACTTTTACGGTGATGGTACAACACTCGATGGTGTTGCTTTAAGTGTAGATTTGACAAATAATGTTACACGAATAAGTATCTTAGAATCGAATTTAGCAGATAATGTTACACGGATAGGTAACTTAGAATCGAATTTAGCAGATAATGTTACACGGATAGGTAACTTAGAATCGAATTTAACCAATAATTCAACAAGAATAAGTATCTTGGAATCGAATTTAGCAGATAATGTTACACGGATAGGTAACTTAGAATCAAATTTAGTAGATAATGTTACACGAATAAGTATATTAGAATCGAATTTAGCAGATAATGTTACACGGATAGGTAACTTAGAATCGAATTTAGCAGATAATGTTACACGGATAGGTAACTTAGAATCGAATTTAGCAGATAATGTTACACGGATAAGTATCTTAGAATCGAATTTAGCAGATAATTCTACAAGAATAAGTACTATAAGTACGGATTTGGCGGATAATGTTACACGAATAAGTATATTAGAATCGAATTTAGCAGATAATGTTACACGGATAGGTAACTTAGAATCGAATTTAGTGAGTAACGCGTCGAGGATAAATACATTAGAAACTGAAATTCAACCTGTAAACAGAGGTGGTACAAATATTACTACGTACGCTAAAGGTGATATACTAATAGCATCCTCTACCAATACTTTATCAAACCTCAGTTTAGGTCAGGGTGGGTATGTTTTAACATCTAATAACACTTCGGGTTTACCAGAATGGAAATCTTCGAGTGATTTAGGTACACAAGTCGCACAGCTCTCTAATAGTTCGTATATACTTGGTGGATCATATAATGGTATTACCCCGAAATTTTGGAGTGTTCAAGCTTCTACTTCAAATACAGCCGATTATATAGTTGCTAGAGACTCAAGTGGTGATATATTCGTTTCTAACGTGAATGCTATACAATACTACGGCGACGGAGGAACTTTATCGAATATAAGTGGTTCGCAAGATTTACATGACGTTATAACCATAGATCCTTATACGAACTCCCCACCATATTTCGGTGCTGGTTCCTATGGTGCTATTTATGGTTCAAATACTATAAACGCGAGTACGATTTCAACTACAATAGGGTTTTATGGTCCTATCAAAGGTTCAAATACAATAACCACGTCGGGTGTATATGGTCCTATATACGGTTCAAATACTATAAACGCGAGTACGATTTCAACTACAATAGGGTTTTATGGTCCTATCAAAGGTTCAAATACTATAACCACGTCGGGTGTATATGGTCCTATATACGGTTCAAATACTATAAACGCGAGTACGATTTCAACTACAATAGGGTTTTATGGTCCTATCAAAGGTTCAAATACTATAACCACGTCGGGTGTATATGGCCCTATTAAAGGTTCAAATACTATAAACGCGAGTACGATTTCAACTACAATAGGGTTTTATGGTCCTATCAAAGGTTCAAATACTATAACCGCGAGTAGTATTGTAAGTGATAACGCAGTCGGACTTAATCGATTAAATGCGAGTAATGTAACATCTGGTACATTATCCAACGCATATGGCGGTACGGGATTTACCTCGTATAATCAAGGTGATTTACTCGTTGGTACATCTGATAATCATCTCAAAAAATTACAAAAGGGTATAATAGGTCAGGTTCTAACCGTAAACGGTTCGGGAAGTGATATAGAGTGGGCAGCATCTTCTGGTAGTAGTCTATGGTCATCCGGTACAGGTTCAGATATATACTATAATAGTGGTAATGTTGGTATACAGACTAATACTCCCCAATATGAACTCGATGTTTCGGGTAATGTCAACATTACACAAAAACTATTGGTAAATGGTACACCTGGTATAACCGGTAATGTTCTAGGTATTAATAGTACTTCAAGTGGATTAGAATGGGTAAAAGCACCGGATAAAGTAAAAGTAACCGCTAATAATACATCTACATATCAGCATCGAATTATATATTCGCTTGCACCTTTACAATCAGACGGGGAAACAGCATATATAGATTTAAATAGTCAGTCTTTAAATCATGCAACTAATGATATTTTTTCATTTACACCGAGTGAAAGTTTACTTACAGTTGGCGCAATTAAATGTCAAGGAAACAATACTAACAACTCAATATCAAATTTAAATCCAACGCATACACTTCACGTTGGTGACAAAATTATAATGCATAATTATGCAAATTATGATGTTTTTAGAGTCAATGGTAACGTTTTTACGACTGGACACTTTGTTGGTGATGGGAGTTATATAACGGGTATAAAACAGATAAAGAATGAAACCGACACGGATGTCATTGTTGCGGGTGATGGTGCACCTACGAGAAGAAGTTTATTATCTAGGTTTTATAACTAAAAAATTAATATAACTAATTATATGACTTCTATTACTAACCAATATACGAATACTGTAGAAGGTTTTTATGGTAATTTTGTTTCCCAAATTTCAGGGAACACAATTACTCCACCAGGTGCGAGTACAACAGGCGGTGTTTCATCAGCTATGTCGAATACGGGTGAATACATATTTATAGGTGATTGCGAAAGATCAAACGTATACGTTTATACCAGTGATAACACAAATGTATCGTATCTTACCACAATAGATTTGGGTACCACACCCGGACACGGTTTGTCAGTTGATACAGATTTGTATGGTGATACTGTCGTCATTGGTAGTAATTTAGAAACTGTCAGTGTATATACACGTAGTGGTTCTTCGTTTACATACGATTATACAATAAGTAAACCTTCAGCTAATAGTTCAGACTTTGGTAAGGCCGTTGCAATTGCTAAAGAAAATACATCACGAATTGTTGTGGGTGATTATGGGTATATAGATAATAATTCGAACAATTGGGGTGACGTATCTTTATTTGAAAATGGTACTTTAATAGCAAATTGGCATAAATCGAGTAATGTTCAGGGGTTTTCTGTTGGTATAAGCGGTGATGGTGAATATATCGTTACTGGACACGGAGGGTATAATACTTCCGTAAATACCATGAATGCATTCCCTTATGTTAGTAGTGGTACTCACTATGCAGCGGGTAATGATGGTCATGTCCAAATTTTAAAATATGATACTAATGCTGGCTCTAGTAGTGATGGTACTAATATTACTTTAAAAAAATTTTTACCTTCACTTACAACGAATTCATCGTATGGGTTTTCGGTTGCCATGTCTGTAACTGGAGATATAGTAGCCGTAGGGGCACCAACCGAAAATTTAAATTCTGCAAATGGGTATGGTGGCGCTATACGAGTATACCAAAAAAGTGCGGTAAATGATACTATATGGAATCAAATAGGTAACACTATATACCATTCAAAGGGTGCAGGTAATTTACTTCGTCTCACGTATAATGGAAAAAGATTATACACAGCTCTCCAATCCGCCGCTTTCAAGGGTGATCAGGAAGATTATAAAACATTTAACGTATACGACTATAACGGAAGGTTCTGGACACCTTTAGAATACATAGAAGGCGAATTTTTTAATAATTCGTACGGGTACCCTACGAGTATGTCACTGGATGGTCTCAAAATTTTGTGTACATCTAAAAATAATACAAATACAAACTTAGAAGCGACGAGTGGTATAAGTGCTACTAAACAACTCTTAAAATTAGCGTCCGGTGTAAAACTATTAGGGAGTACATCTGTTGGTGGTTCTTTAGCGGCAAGTGATATTATAGTTGGTGGTGGTGTCGTTTCGAATTATGAAAATAGCGGTATGATAACGTTTTCGGATACAACCGGTGACGAAGATAAGTTTTGTAAAATACTTAACCGTAAATACGATGGTCAAGATAGTACAAACGATAAATCCGAACTTCTTATCATGAAAAATGGTGATAATGCTGGTGGTGGTAATGATAGAATACGAATGTATGGATATGAAGTTGTTTTACAAAGTGGTGGTTCATTAGTAGAAAGAGACTGTAATAACGAAATATTCGAAGATGGTTATGAGTTTATGTGTGATCCAGCTATAAAAATTACGAGTAATAATTGTGTTAATATCGGTGAATTATCTCCTTCGTACGTTTCATTTATAGTAACAGAAGATAACGGAGACTTTTTAATAAACGGTAAAAGTGTCGACTTAATATTACAAAGAGGTGTTGAGTACAGATTCGATCAATCGGATAGTAGTAATCAAGGCTATACCATTATGTTTTTTAACGGTAGTACAGCTTTAAGTTCAAATATAGGTGTACCTGGTAATTCTGGTGCATACACAACAATTACAATACCTTATGATGCTCCTGAAACGGGTATAGAGAGTGTTAATTGGAATACCGGTACTACTCATACTAACATTGGTGTAATTTCACCACCAACAAGACTCAACGTAACTGGAAATATGAATGTAAGTGGAAATGTGGGTATTGGGGAGATGAGTCCAACTCAACTAATTCATGCACGTGGTACAGGACCCCAATTATTTATTGAAGGAGCTACAAATGAAAATGCTATCATACGTGGCAGTTCTGGACCGTCATATAGAGACAGATACCATGAAATATCGATGGGTTTCTATGCAATTTCAGGTTATGGAAGTAGTAATTATATTGATTTTAAGGTTAATGAGGGTGGTCAGATTGATCCAGGGACAAGAATGAGAATTCGAGGTGATGGTCGCGTTGGTATAGGAACAATGTCACCATCTTATAAACTCCATGTTATAGGCGATATATATGCATCTGGAAATGTTACAGCATATTCCGACGTGAGAAATAAGAAAAATCTTAAAACTATAGAAGATCCAGTTTCTAAAATAGAAAAAATAAATGGGTATACATATGAAAAAGATGGTATAGCATACACGGGTTTAGTTGCTCAGGAATTACTCGAAGTGTTACCGGAAGCTGTATCTGGCACAGAAAAAACTGGATACGGTATAGCTTACGGGAACATGGCAGGTATATTTGTAGAAGCTATAAAAGAACTTAACTCGAAAATAAAAACACTTGAAAAAGAAATTAACTACCTCCGCCATCACCAGCACCATCAGTGTTAATAGTTTTATTCACAAAACTACTCAAACTAATTTCACCAGATGAAGGTGTTGAACTTCCATCTGTAAAAGATATACTATATAACTCAGACATACTATGAGGTTCTGTATCTTGAAGTATAGTGTTTAATATATTATATAAATCTGGTGAAGAACCAACAGACATTTATTTATATAATATAATATAATATAATGACAAATGTACCATATAGTCTTGGTAAAAAGATAGAAACGTGTAAAAGAGGTCCTATATACACAGATAAACCATGGAAAAGACCCACACAAGATATGTACAATATATGGTTAACAGAATTGAATAAGTATAGTACACCCGTAGATACAAACATGTATGTATGTGGTAAATTTATCGAAAATCAAGAAGAAACATGGGACATAGACATCATACTCAGTGATCCATTATTATCAGAAAATGATATAGATAAATTATTAAAAATACGCGATTTTATGATATATGCTATGCAAATTGGTCACGACCTAGATTTATTCATTGATATGAAATGTTATATACCGTATAAAGAAGATGGTACTTTTTGGTATTCACCTGATGATTATATAGAAAATGGTAATATGAATTGTAAAATAATATCAGTATTTACAGACACTATAGTGAACAATAAAACATTACGACGCGAACAAAATATAATTACATCCAAAGAACTGGCTACAGATTTATATTTAATAGAACGTGAAGTTCCATCGAAAAAACATATCGAACGAATACAAAATAATATTAACTATTATGAACCCATTTTCGTAAAACGTATTTAATTTACCATTCTGGAAAAGGTCAGAATGGTAGAAAGTTTTTACTTTACTTTCGTGGAAGTGAATCCATTATCGCGAGGGCAATAACACCCGCGATGAAAAACATTACGACGTAATTACACTCGGTATCTTCTTCTCTACCAGTAGAATTTTTTCGATTCTCCTGGACTGGGACTGATACCTGTTGTGAAGGTCTCGGCCTTTCAATAGGATCTTCATCTAAAGGACAATACCCTATCATTTATACTATATTTTACAAATTAATTTCAACTGATTTTTTCTTTCGACCACGTTTAGTCTTGGACTGGGTAACTTTCACTTCACGAACGTCACCGTCTTCAACGTCACCTGTATCTGGTGCTTCTGCAATATCCGAAATATCGTCGTCATCGTCATCATCTACACTCGGTGGTTCCTGTGGTTTAATACTCGTCGTATTCATAGGTGGTGTTGGTGGCATCATAATGTTGCCCATAAGACTCGAAATGTCGAACCCTGGTCCCTGCATTTCGTGTCGCTCACCGTTTTCGGGTGTACCCTGTTGCTGAGATTTTGGAACCGTGTTCTGAACCGCGGTCATCATGTTCTGAACAAGTCCCGGATTTTGTTTAATCACATCGTTCATGTTTGGCATGACCGATTTAAACATACTATTCGTCAAATGGAACATCATAGCTGAACCACCAAGCATCATAATCAGTTTAATTTCTGGGGCAACGTGCATTTTAGATCTATATTTTACATATAACTCCTCAAACACTTCATCGTAATCGTCCACGTTTTCCATAACGTTTTCGGACCAACCGTCGAGTTGAATTTCAAATGGATTATACTTTTTGTTCATAAATTCAAGACCAGTTGTACACGCAATAAGCATACGTCTCGAAAATTTAATAGATTTATCTACATCTATACTATACGTTATTCGTTTTACTTCACTTCTAAGTTCGTCTATAGGGGAATAGGCATTTAAACGTTTGTTCACAGTAAACCCCTTTTTTTCCAAACGTCCAAGTTTATTAACTAAATCAGCTTTCTCTTCGTCTATGGTTTTAAACCCAGGAGACGGTTTTTCTTCCTCTTCCATCGCGTACCCCCCTCCGCCACCATACTCCATTTCGGGTTCGTCGTCTTCGTATTCGCCATAATCTATAGGTTCTTCGCGTGGGGGTGCAGATGGTTGTGTCTGTTTACTCGGGTTAACAAACGAATCAATATCTTCCTGAAACATTTGAGGTTGTGGTGGCGTAAACTGGGTTTTCATCTTTGATATTTGTTTTTTTACAGGCTGGGGTCTCGGAACTTCAATTTCGATTTCGTTCATCAAAGCCTGTTCGTTATCATCAAGTTTCATAACATTAGTGTCTCTACGATCAAGAATAATCTCTCCGTCCATTACTCTTTATGTTGAAACTATTCTATTCTCTTTAACGCACTTTATAAAAAATGTTGTTTCAATATAAATGAAACTTAACGCTACAAATAGAAATACGATCAAAGCCATTGTCATTGTCATCGCTTTATTATGTGTACTCGCCATGTTACGTACCAGTGGGTACCAGGGTAAAGAGGTCGAAATCGAAACGATTAATACGGGTTCCCTCTTTGACATTCCATCGACTGAAGAGTGTTTGGGTACCGCATATTACTCGGATAGTAAAGGCGGTGTTTGTGACGGTCAAAAACTCGTCAGAGAACAAGCGGGTTATAAGATGAAGTAAAATCTCCAGTATATATAAATGGCTTTAGTGACTAGTCAATCTACTTTACCTGATTTTGAACATGAATATCATACGATTACGGTTGATACCATAGGTCAGGCGAGTAAAAATACGTTCACTGTTCACCTTCAACAAACACTCGAAAATGTCGTTCAGGTAAGACTTAGTGCTGCACAAATTACAACTACTGGCTCTAATGTATGTTACATTTCAGTAAACGAACTCGATACAAATTACACCCAGAGAACATCGAACATATATGGATACGAAGGACAAGCGAGTTTATCAAAAGTAAATAATTCGTTTGGGAGTTTGATAAGTGGTGGTGGTGCAGTATCACAAATTATTTTTAAAGATAATTACCCAGTCGTACAACAATATTCGACGCCTATACGAAAAATAGATAGATTAACGTTTAAATTGTTAAATCAAGATGGTGTTACTATATCGGGAACCGACGATAACTTTTTTATTTTTAGATTCGTGTGTAAACAAAAAAATTTATCATTCCAGGGGAGTGGTAAATAAGGCATATTTTTAACCTTTTCTTATTATAAATGTCTTCTGGTATTGTTCAACTCATTGCAATTGGTGCTCAAGACGAACACATCATGGGTGAACCAGAAATTTCGTTTTTTACGTCAACGTTTAAACGGCATTCTAACTTTTCACAGTCCGTAGAGAAACAGACCATACAAGGGTCTGTGAAAGGCAATTCCATGTCATCCATTCGATTTGATCGAACGGGTGATTTATTAGGGTACACGTACCTCACTATAGATAATAATACACAAGCACTTGATATTCAAAGATGGGATACACTTATCGATAAAGTTGAACTTCTTATTGGTGGTCAGGTCATAGATACACAAGATGCTATATTTACCGAAAAAATAGCTATTGATACATTTGCAACGAACGTCTCAAAAAGTGCGAATGGTACACACCCGGGTATAAGCGCGCGTTCGTATTTTTACCCATTTAGATTCTTCTTCTGTGAAGGTCCACAATGTGCTTTACCCATAGTCGCTTTACAGTACCATAACGTCGAACTACGTATACACTGGGGCCCAGATGCCGGTAATTATAACTTTGAGTGTTACTCAAACTATTATTATTTAGATAACGAAGAGCGTGGTAACCTCGTTTCTCGTAATCATAATCTAATCATAACACAAGTTCAAAAAAGTATTCCATCAAATGAACTTGTTCAAGAACTCACGTTTAACCACCCCGTTAAGTACCTCGCATCTTCGGATACAACAACTGAAGGTGCTTTAACGTCTACAACCAATAAAATTAAAATTGAAATAAACGGTTTAGATATTGGTAATTTCAAATGGGCAAAACCACATTTCATAGACGTTATGAACTATTACCACACAAATTTTGTCACTTCACCCGATTTTTTCTTATACTGTTTTTGTTTATCAACGAGTTCACTCCAACCGACAGGAACACTCAATTTTAGTCGTTTAGATTCAGCGAAGGTCGTGAGTCAGTCCATGGTCATTTCAGACCCGATATACGCAGTAAACTATAACATACTTCGTATCGAAAATGGTATGGCTGGTCTCATCTACGCAAATTAAAATACGTACCTATATTAAATGGTTAAAAACATACCGACCATCGAGCGGTCTACCAAAATCCGGTTTGGTAAATACGCTACGGACGACCAGGGCGAAAACACGATCGTATTCAACGCTTCAAATGCTGCTATAGATACATCAGGTCCAGGGAGTATTTACATGACACCTTTACGTTCGGAAGATATAAGAAATACCGATGTTAAAATTTTAACGTATAACCGAACTACAAAAGAAGTTTTAGATTCAAATGTAACTTCAGATGACATTTTTTCCATGAACTTAGAATTTGTAACGAATAATGATAATGTTACATCAAATACGGTTCGTTTTATAAATGATACGACTTCGTTTGTAACAACTGGTAATGTCGGTATACAAAATACAAGTCCCACGCACGCACTCGATGTAGGTTCAAATGTTTACGTAACCAAAGATGGTGAAGTACGCGTGGGTCCATCCATTTTAATAAATTCTAGTGCAACTAATAAAATTCAAGTCTCTGGTAGAATAGATACAGATTCGATTACATTAGATCATATTGGTATTTCTAATAACAATCCAACTATAACGGGGTTAAGTTTAGGTTCGAATACGTTTTTACGACACCCAACTGCATCCATAAACGCATTTAGTACCGCGGGTAACGTAAGTGCGGCATTTTACCACGGTGATAGTTATTTTCTTTCAAACTTGAATTTAAACAATATCGTTTTACAAGGTAATACGACCGCTTCTAGAACAGTTCAGTTTAACTATGCAAATGGTCCAGCTTTGATTACGAACGGTAATGTTGGTATACAAAATACACATGGTATACACACGTTAGATGTTGGTTCGAACTTATTCGTAGACGATATAGGTTCAAATATATTAGTTGTGACCGGTAATACATTTACATCGAGAAAAGCATTAATTGGGTCAAATGTTACTATAGATACGTTAGGATCCAACGTCGTTGAAGTTACGGGAAACACGTATACCTCGAGAAAGGCTTTAGTTGGGTCGAATCTTGTTATGGATACAATGGGGTCAAATGTAGTCGAAGTTACAGGGAATACGTTTACCTCGAGAAAGGCTTTAGTTGGGTCTAATCTTGTCATGGATACATTAGGATCTAATGTCGTCGAAGTTACGGGGAATACGTATACGTCGAGAAAAGCTTTAGTTGGGTCGAATCTTGTCATGGATACAATGGGGTCAAATGTAGTCGAAGTTACAGGGAATACGTTTACCTCGAGAAAGATTTTAGTTGGCTCTAATGTTACTATAGATACACTAGGAACCAACGTCGTCGAGGTTACGGGGAACACGTTTACCTCGAGAAAAGTCCTCGTTGGTTCGAATGTTACTATAGATACTTTAGGATCAAATGTTATCGAAGTTACGGGGAACACATTTACTTCGAGAAAAGCTTTGATTGGTTCGAATGTTATTATAGATACACTAGGAACAGATGTCGTTGAAGTTACGGGGAACGTAAACGTATCGAATTATACGAAAACAGACTATATTACGGTACAAAAAGATGCTCACATAAAAGGCAACCTCCTCGTCGAAGGTACGACAACAACTATAGATACTACAAATACAACGTTTGAAGATGCCGTTATAAGTCTCGCAAACAATAACGAATTAGCAACTACAGATATTGGTATTATCATGAAACAACCCGGCAGTAATGCAAGTCCAACGGTAACTTTTAGAGGCGACGAAAAAGAAATAATGATCGGGTACACGCTAAACAGTTCTTTAGATACCGAAATCACACCCGATTCAGCGAACGTCATAGATTTACACGTTTACGGTAACGTAATAGCACAAAACAACATAACACTTACATCGGGTGAATTAACAGCCATTACACTAAACGGTAACGTCGTTGGGAATAATGTAGATGTGATTACTTTGAATGGTAATGTTATTGGTAATAATGTAGATGTGATTACTTTGAATGGTAATGTTGTTGGTAATAATGTAGATGTGATTACTTTGAATGGTAATGTTATCGGTAATAATGTAGATGTGATTACTTTGAATGGTAATGTTGTTGGTAATAATGTAGACGTGATTACTTTGAATGGTAATGTTATCGGTAATAATGTAGATGTGATTACTTTGAATGGTAATGTTGTTGGTAATAATGTAGATGTGATTACTTTGAATGGTAATGTTGTTGGTAATAATGTAGACGTGATTACACTTTATGGTAACGTTATTGCTGACAATGTATACGCAACAAATAATATAGAAACAGAATCCGGGTTCTTTAAAGGTGACGGTGGTATTCTCTCGAACGTCACTCTTCAACAAGTCACAGATACGAGTAATTCAACCTCGAATACAGTTCTGTTTACAAACGCACACACGGCGTTTACGACCGATCTCACGTCTAATGTAGGTGTTAAACTCGACCAACTCTCTAATGTCATCATAACGGATCCAAACGACCATAAAAGTTTACTTTATATCGATGGAAATTGGATAGACGATTACATAGACTTTACTTCCATAGAAGTAAAAGCGGGTGAAGATCTTTATAAAGGTAATGTTGTTTATATACACGATGGTTCTGGAGATACACCCGAAGTAAGAAAAGCGGATTCATCGAGCGCTTCAACCATGCCTGCTATAGGTATTGTTATGGATGGTTCTATAAACCAAAACGAAAACGGACACGTCGTCACTTTTGGTACGTTTGGTATGGCGTTTGACGCGAATTTTCAAAAAGGTGAAATACTTTATGTGAGTAACACCACACCCGGTGGGTTAATGAATACAGTCCCGTTTAATAACACGGATAAAATACAAAACGTTGGTATAGTTGTTAAATCCGGTGATAAAATTCTTGTTACAGGTGTTGGTCGTTCGAACGATATTCCGAACGCAGAGGAAGTTTACGCGCAGCCAACTTACGTTTACGTCAACAGTTCGGGTAACGAACTCAAAAAGATACTCGCTTCAAATTTGAGTGCGAATAACCAAACTTTGGATATGGTTACGTCGTGGAGTAACTCAACACAAAATACCATACAATCAAAACACCAAACAACCGGATTTATATCATCTGGTAACGTTCACGTTGGAAGTAATATACAGGTTTCGGGGTTAAGATCAGGTTTCGTACCAATAGTAGGTTCGGATAAGTTTTTACACGATTCGGTAATAGAATATTCCGGTGATACAACTACAATATCATCAAATGTCGAAATCACTGGTGATTTATCGGTTCTAGGTAACACATTTACTATTGAATCCAACTCTTTAGTCATTAACGATCGAGTTTTGGGTATCGCAAATAACAACGTGTCTCATTCACTCGATGTTGGTATAATTATGGGACACCCCGAACATAATATCGCGTTTATACACCACGGCGAACCCGATGATCAAGATGCTTACGAACACGAATTAGTACTTGGGTACACAGATAATGTCGTTACGGATAACCATGTATTGTATACAGACGCAAATCTTATTACATTTCGTGTTCTTGGTAATATTATCGCACAAAACAACTTAACACTCACATCAGGTAATTTGACGGCAATTACTTTGAATGGTAATGTCGTAGGGGATAATGTGAATGCAATTACTTTGAATGGTAATGTCTCGGGGGATAATGTAAGTGCGATTACACTTTATGGTAACGTCTCAGGGGATAATGTAAGTGTGATTACTCTGAATGGTAACGTCTCAGGGGATAATGTGAATGCAATTACACTTTATGGTAACGTCTCAGGGGATAATGTAAGTGTGATTACTTTGAATGGTAATGTTGTTGGTAATAATGTAGATGTGATTACTTTGAATGGTAATGTTGTTGGTAATAATGTAGATGTGATTACTTTGAATGGTAATGTTGTTGGTAATAATGTAGACGTGATTACTTTGAATGGTAATGTTGTTGGTAATACTGCGAATGTGATTACTTTGAATGGTAATGTCTCGGGGGATAACGTGAATACAATTACACTTTATGGTAATGTCTCGGGGGATAACGTGAATACAATTACACTTTATGGTAATGTCTCGGGGGATAATGTAAGTGTAATTACTTTGAATGGTAATGTCTCGGGGGATAATGTAAGTGTAATTACTTTGAATGGTAATGTCTCGGGGGATAATGTGAATGCAATTACACTTTATGGTAATGTCTCGGGGGATAACGTGAATGCAATTACACTTTATGGTAATGTCTCGGGGGATAATGTGAATGCAATTACACTTTATGGTAATGTCTCGGGGGATAATGTAAGTGTAATTACTTTGAATGGTAATGTCTCGGGGGATAATGTGAATGCAATTACACTTTATGGTAATGTTGTCTCTGATAATGTCGTTGCCAAGAACGGAATGTATGGAAATATTTTAGGTTCAAACACTATAAGTGCTTCCAATATTTATGTAGGTTATGATTTACGCGTCGAAGGCGATGCAGAAATTACAGGTAATTTACTCGTAGGTGGTACAACAACAACCGTAAACACCGAAAATCTCATTGTTAAAGATCCAATTATTCAACTCGGTGATGCATCAGCGTCAGTCGATTCCGGTTTATTACTTGTGGGTTCATCTGATCCAGCGAAAGATAATGTATACGTAGGGTACGACCAATCTGAATATGAATTTGTAATTGGGTTTACTTCAAATCACGCAGGTGAGTCTGCTATAACTGTAAAAGACGGGGTAAATTTTAAAATGAATGTATATGGTAACGTCGAGGCAAGTTACTTTTTTGGTGACGGGTCCCAACTTTCGGGTATACAAACGGCGACACCAACGTTAGCGAGTGTTGTCGATGAAGGTAACACAACATCCAACGTCGTCCAGTTCTCAAATGCAACAACTGGTATAAAAATAGCTTCAAACATCGCATTCGATGATAAGATTACATTACAATCTTTAACATCAGGCTCCAAAAACGGGTTTTTTGTAGTAGATACAATCCAACTCGATCCAAGTTACGCGTCCCCATCACGAAACGTTTTATCGTATAACACTACCACAGGCGAAATTTACGATTCGGGAGGTCAAGGTGGTTCGTCGTTCGAAAACATAACCGAAGAAGGTGCAAATGTCGCAATCGGTCCCGCAACCAGTTCGAACCTTACTATAAACACGTTCGGGTCTAATGTACTCACGGTTTCAGGTAACGTTTCGGCGGATAACATTACCATTGGTGGGTTAAACGTTGCGGCGTCACCATTTGCATTAGACGATGTCGTGAGTGTATATGAAGGTGCAA
>Ga0222715_10003269_pt1 | contig 14516 bp, 7 predicted proteins | sample C33_9DmetaG_FD_165056 | JGI IMG/M metagenome (GOLD analysis project Ga0222715, IMG submission 165056) | Estuarine water microbial communities from San Francisco Bay, California, United States - C33_9D | ecosystem: Environmental > Aquatic > Marine > Unclassified | place: USA: California...
GGGCCTTGATACGACAATCACGGGAACCGGCTGGGGTGCGGGCACCTGGGGCCGTGGAACGTGGGGATCGGGCGCTTCTCTTGCTGCTTCTGGCGCTACTTTGCGTATTTGGAGCCATGATAACTACGGCGAAGACCTTCTGTTTAACGTCCGCGATGACGGTATTTATTACTGGGACAAAACTTCGGGGCTCTCGGCCCGCGGTGTAGAGCTGTCATCGTTGGCGGGTGCAAATACGACACCGACTATCGCAAAACAGGTAATGGTTTCGGATAAAGACAGGCATGTCATTGCTTTTGGTTGCGATCCTCAAAATAATATTGGTGTACAAGATCCCCTTTTAATACGTTTTTCTGACCAAGAAAGTTTAACGGATTGGGCTTCTACAGCTACGAATACGGCGGGCGATTTAAGGCTTGGTTCCGGGTCGGAAATCATAACGGCTGTTGAAACACGTCAACAGATCCTTGTTTTTACGGACACGTCGCTCCATGCGATGCAGTATTTAGGCCCTCCGTTTACTTTTGGTATTAACACGGTATCGGAGAACATCACGATTGCAGGGCCTTTGGCCGCGATTGCTGTTGAAGATAATGTTTTCTGGATGGGCGCAGAAGAGTTTTATGTTTATGGCGGTGCTGTTCAGCGGCTACCTTGTATGGTCCGGGATTATGTCTTTTCTGACATAAATAATGCCCAGCTTGAAAAGGTTACAGCATCTACAAATACGGCTTTTTCTGAGATTTGGTGGTTTTATCCGTCTGCCGATAGCGACGAATGCGATAGTTACGTTGTTTATAATTATCAGCAGCAGATTTGGTATTACGGTACGTTAAACCGTACGTGTTGGTTGGACCGTGGTATTAACGCCAATCCGATTGTGGCCAGTACAGATCACGCTCTGTATTTCCATGAGATTGGTTTTGATGACGGCAGCACAAACCCTGCGACGGCCATAACTTCTTATATTGAAAGCAGTCAGATAGATATCGGCGAAGGCGACCGGTATATGCTGGTCAGCCGGTTAATTCCGGATATGACGTTCCGGGACAGCTCTAACGAGACGCCGACGGCGACGATGACGGTTAAAGTCCGGAATTATCCTGGCGGCAATTATACGGCAAGCAAAAGCTCTAGCATTGAAAAGACGGCTTCTGTGCCTGTTGAGCAGTTTACCGACGATGTTTTCTTGCGGTTACGTGGCCGCTCGATGGCTTTCAAGATCGAAAGCTCCGATACGGGCGTTGCTTGGCGCTTGGGGTCGCCTCGTGTTGATATCCGGCCGGATGGGAGACGCTAATGTCGCGTAATCTTGTCCGTCCGTTTTTTCCGATTGCTCCTTTTGAATACAAGCAAGAGTATTTTGCCGAGGTAGTCCGGTCGTTTTCGGTCTACCTTGAAAATATGCAGAATCCAGGAGAAGGACGGCACACGGCCCTTGTTCTGACCAATCTGCAAACAGACGATAGTGGTCTTGAGAATGGTGCTTTGTTTCAGCAGGGCGGATTTGTTAAGATCGCTTTGATTAACATGCCTCACGTTCGTGGCCAGCAGGCTACTGGAAGTGTTGGCTCAGTAACGGTGAGTACTCCATGAGCGATGAAACAATAATCACAATGATTGACGGTAGTCAGTGGCGCCCATCTTCTAGTCGAGATGTGGTACATTGTGTAAATTGTTCTAACGAAGTGGATACTCCTGCGGAAGTTGCGTCCTATCCAGACGGAAACTGTCCAGAGTGCGGTTCTCCGTGGACCGGCGATGAAAAACGCAGTACAATGATCCAAGTTACAATGCCCGAAAACTTATCGGGGGGAGCCGCGTGATGGCCGAAGCAGCCCTTGTAGAAGAAATGCAAGTCCCTAAAGGCGGTATCGCCGATTTTGTTATGTCCGATGAGGACATCGAGGCCGTATACGGTCCCGATGATGATGGTGCTGAAGAATACGGCACAGAAGGGCTTGGACAGTTTACCGAAGTTGCCAATCAAATGGCCGCAAAAGGCCGTTATGGTGACGACATGGTGGCGCACGTTGAGTCGGGCGAATTGGTTATTCCAAAAGAGTTTTTGGACCGCGACCCAGAGTTAAAACGGTCTCTGTTTAAATACTTGGAAGATCACGGCATAGAAAACCCTGAGCGGTATGTGGTTGGCTCTGACGCCAATAGCCTTAACCCTGACACAGGTATGCCGGAGTTTTTCTTTAAAAAAGTAAAGAAGGCTTTTAAGAAAGTCGCCAAAACGGTTTCTAAGGTAGCAAAACCGGTTATTAAGGTTATTCAAAAATTAGCGCCTACGGTTCTTCCAATAGCCCTGTCTATGACCCCATTAGGTCCTGTTTTTGGTGCGGCCCTTGGTTCCGGTATTGCTTCGTTAATTAACGGCGGCTCGATTAAAGATGCGTTCAAGAGCGCTTTAATTAGCGGCGCTATGGGCGCGGCATATGCCGGCGTTGGGGGTATGGTAAGTGGCCAAGGCTTTATGGCCGGAGTAGGTGAAGCTGTTAGCAGTCCTATGGCACGATTTAGCCAAACACTTACAGGCGCACAAAACAGTTTAACAAGGCTTGCTGGCGGCGAAGTGGCTGCAAATGCTCCCGGTTTCTTTAGCGACTTCGTTTCAAACGCCGACTTGATGGTTCAAGATTTAAGTACCCCGGATGTTTTCCCCCCAAGCCAACCCGCAAGTTCTGCGCAAGCTTATCAAGCAGCTCAACAAACTGCGGGACCTACAAGTTCTATGGGAACTTACGAAGGTTTTCAAGCCGGTAGTAAGTTCGGGCCAGGCCAAAACACGTTTGATCCGACGGAGTTTGCGGATAATGCGTTTTATAATGTGAACATGCCTCAACCGCTAACTTTAACTAATTTCCAAGCACCTGAGCTTACGGACGTGGCTCAGGCCTCTGGACTCGGACAATTTGGGGGCGGTGCTACTCAAACGTTGCCCGGACAAGAACGAACCACCCTTCAAACTGTAGGAGATTATATGTTCCGTGGTGGACAAAGCCCGGAACAAATCGCTAAAACAGCAAACCTGGCAAAACAATCGGCTATACAACAAAGCTTAGAGAGCTCCGCAACCGCTGGTTTGTCTAAAACAGACCCAACTGTTATTAAAACGGCTCTTACGGCAGGACAAAAGGCGTTTGAAGCGGCACAACCTGGTTTACTCGCTAAATACGGTCCAACGGCTGCTCTTGGACTTGGGGCAGCTTATGCGGCCGGGGCTTTTGACACACCAGAAACCGAAACACCTGGTTTAATCCCAACCGAAACCGGAGAAGATCGTCTTAAAGAAAATCCAGAAGATTACATGGTAGCTGATTTAGGTTACCAGAGATTTAATCCAGAAACAGGTCAATATGAGACGGTTCAAAACCCTTACCCTAATTTGGATTCCTATGTCTCTCCTACACAATATACTTATAACTTAGCTCCCAGATTGAGGCCGGCTGGTGGGCCTTTCAGTCGTCCAGATATATATCCATTACCCCCAAACATTATGTATCAGACAGCCGCGGACGGCGGACCAATCTTCCCTCGCCGGAATGGCGGTATAATGCCTGACGAGGGTGTTCCCGGTAAGGACAGTGTTCGAGCAATGTTAATGCCCGGTGAGTTTGTTATGACCACTGATGCGGTAAGAGGTGCTGGCGGCGGCAACCTCAACCGAGGCATAAACAATATGTATACAGTTATGCGAAACCTTGAAAGTCGCGGAAGAAGGATCGCGTAATGGTAGATACCACCGAACAAATTATCCGCGAAGCCCCTGAAATTGAGGCCTATAAACTAGGTCTTCTTCAATCAGCTAAAACGCTTTCTGACCAAGGCATCACAATTCCGCCACAAATGGTGGCGGGAATGTCCCAACTGGGCATCAAAGCCGGAGAATTGGCCGCTGCCAATATTCAAGGTTATCAACCGTACTTACAAGAGGCGGGTTATACTTTAGGGGATGCTCAAGGGGCGTTAGCCGGAGCCCTTGGTCAATCCCAACTGGAACGAGCGCAAGCTACTCAGTTAATGGGTGGTGCTGCTGCCGGTATTCCTGGTCAAATAAGCGCCGCCCAGGGGAATATTCAAGGCGGTATTAACTACGGCGTTAATCAAACAGCTCAAGCGCAGCAAGCTTTGCAGCAAGCAGCCGCAGGTGCCCAGGGTATAGCGGGTCTTAGTGCTGCTCAACAACAAGCTTTTGGCGCGCAAATCCCTGGAATTACAGGGCAAGCCACAGCAGGTATGGCCGGTGCTACACAAGCTGGTTACGACGCAGCACGGGCCGCGGGCCTTGGCGGAGCCGGCGTTCAGCAAACATTAGCAGGTCAATTAGCACCGACAACGGCTGGGGCTCTTCAGGCGGCTAGATTAGGGGCTGGAGCATTAGGAGCTGCCGGATTGGCTGGCGCCGAAGCCGCAGCTCAAGCTGGTTTAGGGGCACGTTTGGGCGCAGCGCAGACCGCCGCAGGATTAGGAGCTACCTCTGATGCAGCGCGGATCGCGGCCCAACAGGCAGCTACAGGCGGAATCGGGGCATATCAAAGTGCTTTATCCGGTAGTCAGCAAGCCGTCCAAGGCGCTCGCGGTATTACAGGCCAAGCAGCCCAAGCTTTGCAGCAGGCAGGGGCTTTAGGAACACAGGCCGCGCAACAAGGTATAGCTGGTTTAGCCGGCACGACCGGCGCTTATGATCCGGCCTCCGCTCAAGCCTTTATGAGCCAATATGAAGATGCTGCGGTGCAACAAGCGCTGGCGGACGTGGCTCGGGCTGGTCAGCTACAGAGGCAGCAATTGGGTGCGCAGGCTGTTGGCGCTGGTGCTTTTGGCGGATCTCGTCAGGCCGTCGCCGAACAAGAACTTTCTCGTAATATCATGGAACAGCAGGGCCGGACTGCCGCTCAGATGCGGGCGGCAGGCTTCCAGCAAGCTTCGCAACAAGCGCAACAAGCTTACGAGCAGCAACAAGCCCGTGCGCAACAAGCAGCTCAACTTACAGGCTCTTTGGGTGCACAAGGCGCTCAGGCCGGTCTTTCAGCAGCGCAGGCCGCAGGACAACTTGGTCTGTCCGCAGAGCAACTGGCGGCAGCTCAAGCCGGTCAACTTGGTCAGCTTGGTTTATCTGCCCAGACTTCTGCCGGTCAGCAGCAAATGGCTGCGGAACAGCTTGCAGCGCAAAACCTGGCACAATCTGGTCAATTGGGGCAATCTGCCGAGCAATTAGCTGGTCAGCTAGGAATGTCTGCGGCTCAATTACAAGGACAACTTGGCGGACAAGCCGCTCAACTTGGTTTGAGTGCAAATCAGATGGCTTCCGCAAACGCGCAAGCCTTGGCTCAGACCGGGATGAGTTTACAACAACTACAGTCTCAGACAGGGTTGTCAGCGGCTCAATTAGCAGGTCAATTATCTGGTCAAGCCGGTCAACTAGGTCTGCAAGGTGCTACAACGCAAGCCGATATTGCAAACCGCGCGGCAGCTATGGGTATTTCGGCAGAACAACTCGCCGGACAACTCGCAGCCCAGGGCGGTCAGCTTGGTCAGTCTCAGGCTCAACTTGCTCTGCAAGGGGGCCAGGCGGCGGGTCAACTAGGCCTTTCTGGCGCACAAGCAATGGGCCAGCTTGGTCAGGGGATCGGGGCCCTCGGCGCTCAATACGGTCAGCTTGGTTTACAACAAGGTCAGGCTCTTGGTACTCTTGGCTTGCAACAGGCTTCGCTTGGCGAACTTGGTGCAAAACTTGGTCAGCAAGAAGCTGGGTTCCTGTTCGATCTTGGCAAACAGCAACAAGCTCAACAGCAAGCAGAACTGGAAGCAGCTCGCTCAACCCAACTGCAACAGCTTTACGAGCCTTATCAACGCTTGGGCTTCTTGTCAGACATTTACAAAGGCGCTCCCTCGTCTCAAATGACTACTACAGCAACTACCACACCTAATGTTTCACCTGCCCAATCCATACTTGGTCTTGGTGTAGGTGCTTTGTCGGCAGCAGCAGGCGCAGCAAAAGCGGGGTTATTTTAATGAATAGAGAAGTCATGAGCCGGCAGATGTTCCGGAACGGTGGCGTCGTATACATGGCAGAAGGCGGCAGTCCCCAAGTCGTAGAAACTTTTTCTGCTATTTTCAGCACAGGCGATGCCGACAAAATCCTTGATTATTTCATTTCTCATGAGCGCGAGCTTAGACGAGCGGCCGCGAGCAATGAAAAATTGGGAACTATGATTCAATTTATAGAGAGTATGGAAGCTCGTAGGGCCGACGAAACGATTGCTGAAACGCAACGGCTGTCTGAAATGCCCCAAACAGATATGATAGAAGTGGCTGCACCTGGCGGAAGTGCTTATATGAAGTACCGTCTACCTTTCGGGGGAGAAACACCACAACCGCCTATGAGTCCCAAAACTTATTTTGATGAATACCGCGGTTCTGAACAACGACCGCTAACGGATGAGAGCGACGAAGTTACAAAGGATATGCTTAAACGTCGGCGTAAAATCTTCCAAAGCGATTATTTTCCTCTTCCTCGTCCTTTGGATGAGACGGAAATAAATAATGCTTATTCTATGATGCTAAGTGACAAAGGTTTTACCGACGAAGAAATTAGAAAGCTTGCGACGAACCCTAGTGGACGTATGCTGGATTATACACGAAGACAAGCCGAATATGATTTTAGTAAAGATCCGATAGGTATTCAGGATTTTGCAGAAGGAGGAATGGCGATGCCCGCTCCAATGCCCGCGGCTCCCGGGCCAGAAGGAATAGCAAGCCTTCCGAATAAGGCCGCAATGGAAGCGATGCCTACGGAAGGTGTTGCAAACGAGGCCTCACGAGTTGGACTTGATCCAGCGGTCGTGCAGCAAATGCTCGGCGAGGTGGACACCACGCTCGGCGATTTAGAGAACGCCGAAAGCTACGAGGATGTTATCAACGGTATCCGAGAGGCGGATGCTCCGATAGAGGCCAGATACAAAGAACTGGCTGGTTTTGTCGGAGAAGAAGACGCCATGCGGACACCAGAGTCCGTCCTGACCATGCTGCAACCGGTTATTATGATGGCCGGTGTAGACCAGGGCATCGGCGCTCTAGCTTCAGAAGAAATGACTGCTCCTGTTACCGGCGATATGGCCGGCGGCATCATGTCAACGGTAAATATGGGCGAAGAAGGAGTACCCCCCGTAAATTTTAACCAAGGCGGTGCGGTGCAGTATTTTGCGCCCGCAAACGAGAACCGTGTCGCCGGTGCTATGCCGGGAGGGCGTCTCGGCGAACTTTTTGGAGAAAAGAAAGATATATATCGCACCATAATGGGCGGTGGCGCACAAGAAGAAGAGTACCAAAAGCAAAAAGACCTTACCGAAGCTCAGATGCTTTTTGATATTGCTCAGGGCGCTTTAGGTTTTGCAGCCGGATCTGGTATGCCTGGAAGAAGCCCTGCCGAACAGCTCGCTGCTGCGGCCAGTCCTGTTTTAGGTAACATTAGCCAACGCGCGGGTGAATTGGCTAAATTCAAGCAGGCTCAAGCTAAAGAAGCCCGTGCTATGGACATTGCTGCTCTGACCGCGGCCGAAGGCGCTTTGACGGCGGAAAAAGCTCAGGAATCCGCCCTTGAGATAGCTAAAGCAAAAAAAGACAGAAAAACTGTAACTGTTAAAGGACAGGTGATTGATATTACTGATCCAAATAAACCAACGGTTATTTTTGGGGAAAAAGACAAAGAAACTGTAACCCTTAAAGGACAGGTGATTGATATTACCGACCCAAATAAACCAAACGTTATCTTTGGAAAGCCTGATTCAAAAACAATAACGGTTGGCAGCCAGGTTGTAGATATTACCGACCCAAATAAACCAAAAGTTATCTTCACGGGAGATAAAAAATTAAAAACAACCACAATAAACGGTCAAGTATTAGATATTACAAATCCAGAAAAAATCACAGTTCTTTACGGAGATAAAAAGACTTTTGGTAGCGGACTGCTTGGAACGCTTAAAAATATTCTTGAAGGCGAAGATTCCACAGATCTTGCAACAAGGTATGGGCAAGGTGAGACCAGCCCAGACGAAAACAATATGATTGAAGGCGCTATCAATCAATATACTAATGAAATTAGAGATTACGATTCTACCAGCGGCCGGGTTCGTATTTATGCCGAAAACAAACTTATCCAGCCTTGGGTTGATGCTCTTCGTAAGAGAAGCCTTATCAAAGGCGCTTCCATGCCTACAAACATTGGACTACAAGAACTATCCCGTCTAAATCTAACTGCACAGGGTGCTGATGCAGCACCTACACTAGGTGGTGAAAAGAAAGAAGGCACCGTACCCGTAGAAGGTCCAACTTACGATAGTCTGACTAAGGAAGTGTCCGCTTTAGGCGCTATGAGTAACATAACAGGTCAGGCTCCAGCAGCAAAAGCGTGGGCAAATAACGTAGCTGAGTTTATAACAGGAGGACCTTTCTTCAGGGATACCGCGAAAGCTCAAAACCTTCTTAATAACATCAATACGACAGTAACTGCCGCTCTTATGCAAGCAATCCCTGGTAGGGAATCAGAGGCTTTTCGTCAAGAAATAAAAGGTGTTTTACCACCTATCGCTTCGTTTACAAAAGGCTCAGAGGTGGCTTTAGATAGCACCCGTAATTTTGTTGGTTATCTAAACCAGCAAATTTCTGGTTTAAACAAACTAATTGAGTCTCCTCGTCCTGAAGCTGACGTTGGTCCGATAGCTCAAAATGCAGAAATATTAAAAAGTTACCGAGATGTTTATTTAAACATTGCCAAGCAACTTGAAGCAGAACAAGCCCCGTCTTCGGCAAAAGGCCGTAGACCCCCTATTGGTACTTTTTTTAAAGGTGGACTACCGCCGGTCTTACAAAAAGGGCCTGAATGATGGCTGAACCTCTTTCAATTACAGTTACACCTCAATCAGCGGTTGATGAAGTTCCTGTTGTAAACAACGAGGTTTACACCGAGCCTGATGAAGTTTTCAAAACAGAGCCCCAGCAACTTGGTCCTACGGGCCTTATGCCGGAGAGATTAGACGCCTTTAAGGGCGGTTTTGACATTGAGCAGGCCAGTAGAGCTGGTTTGAGCGATCAGGATATTATCGAATATATCCGAGACGTATTTCCAGAGTTTGACTATGATGCGGCAACATCTATACAAACAGTTACAGATGAAGATGGTAATGAGGTAACCGTTCCGGGTTACACAGACCGTGAGATAATTTCTTTCTTTACCAAAGCTTCCGAAGCAGGCCCTTTAGAAGCCATAGGCACTGAACTTACGCGTGGTGCAATCCAAACCGGTCCGGCCATGTATTTAGGTGGGCTCGGTTTACAAACCGGTATGGCTATGGGAAACCCCGGTGCGGCGCTTATTTTAGGTGCGCTTGGTTTAGGAGCAGGTTATTTAGCGGGAGATGAACTACAAAGTTATTTCCTACCACAGGAGCCGTATGCGCCTAGTGTTAGACCATATGGTGAAGGGGCGTTTACCGTTGGTAGCGGAAGCACGGCGATTATTGCTCCATATATGTGGACTGGGAAATTAATTCCCGAAGGGACAATAGCTTATGTAAACAACGTAGCCAGGTTAAACGGTCGTAATATATTTACTACAGACCCGTCAAAATTAACTCCGATGGAGAGTATTGGAAGACGAGCCGTGGAAAAACCGGTTAGATATTTAACCGGGGAAGCTGCTCCGCTTTTGTCTTCTGGTTATGCCGCGTCAATATCAGAGCAAAAATACCCAGGTGATATGTTAGCGCGTATGGCCTATGAAACAGGGGCAGGTTTGCTCAGTCCTGTTAGTCTTGTCGCAAATCTTGCCGAAAACATTTGGAACCGAGGTGCTGCTTTTTTCAGCGAAGAGGCACAACAAACAAGACAGGGTGTTGCTTTAATAGATTGGTTAAAGAAAAACGCTCCGATACAAGCTGGTTTAGGAAAAGAAGAATCGGACGCAGCCCGCGTTGCTTACGTTCAAGGTATTTTTGAAAAGCTGCAAAAACCTGACGAGGTGCAGGAGATTGCTGCTGAGATGGGTATTAAAATGCCCAAGCGCACAACAGCCTCGCTTTTAGAAGATCCTGTTATTTTAGGTTTACAATCCAACCTTGGACAAGATCGCGTGGATGGCGCACGTATGCGCGCGGCCATTAACCGTGATTACCTCGGTATGGCTAATTTAATAGACCTAATGAAAAATTCCGGAGACCCTGCTTTAATTGCAGAATCTGCAAAGCTTCAAGCCGAATTTTTCCAAGGCGTTGTTGCTAGAAAACTTGATGATGCCAATTTGGCAGCAATAAACTTAATAAAAAAGATAGACCCGAACGACCCGCGGGCCGGGATGAAGGCATCAAAGGTAATCGAAACCTTAACCAACAGAACAATGTTGCGACTTCGGGCTTTTGAGAAAACACTTTACAACAAGATAAACAAGAACGAGGTGTTACCTGACGGTCCCCAATCGTTCTTGGATGAGTTTACAAGAGTAGAACAAGAACTCCTGGACAATGAAATAACGATTCCTGGGGTGGTTCGCAGGCTGGCGTTTAAAGCTCGTGGTGAATCCGCAGACCAGGCAGATATAAATTCAGAAGCAATAACCAAGTTACAAAAAGATATAGCCAACTCTGGGGACACTATCCGAAGAATACAAGCGAGAAACCCAGGGGCGTATGCCGCAATAGAAGGTTCTTTCTCTGGTGTTGATTCACTAGAACTACAACTTTCCAACATACAAGACATGCGGGTTGCTCTTACGGCCGATAACGCTCTGTCTAAATTTAAGATAAAAGCCAATGAACGTGATGATAGGGTTAGGTTATTAGATAAAAAAGCTGAAATTATTTCAGATACTTTACGAATTAAAGACCTTACCAATCAAAAACCTTTTGCGGAAGTTCCAGAAGAAATAAACATTGGAGAATTGATGGCTGCGCGATCTGTTTTGCTTAACCGAGCAAGACAAGCGTCTTCAGACAAAGACTTTATATCGGCTCATTTTTATTCTAATTTAGCAGACGCTATAAAAGACGATTTAAATGTAGCTTCTGGTGGTCCAAACGCAGATCCGAAAACACTAACCGAAAACCAAGTTGCTATACAAACCGCTACAGAATTTACTAAGGCTTTTCATGACGCCTTTTCAAGATCGTTTCCTTCCACTGTTTTAGCTAGGAGCAGATCTGGCGCTCGGAAGGTAATGCCTGAATTGTTATACAAAAGCCTTTTCAGCGGTGGCGGAGACGCTACAGCTTTAAAATATGATGGCTTAGAGCAGGCAATGCGGTTTGCCGACGACAGACTTGGGGTAAGTGACAAACAAGTCGCAAGAAATATTCGTTTGTTAGATGATATTCCCATTTCTCAAGCAGAGGGTGTTTTAGAGGGGCTAGACCAACCTTTTTCTCGGGTCGGTAGTATGCGAATAGCGCAAAACATGTTGCTTCGTAACTTAGTGTCTGATCCTAAAATTGTAGGAACTGACGGAAAAATAAATGCCGAAAATTTAAGAAGGCATTTATTTGACTATAGGAATGTTTATTTTGATGAAAACAATGATCCACGTTTTCCAGGATTAACGGAGGATCTTCAAGATCTTCAAAAAGCTCAATCTTTGGTTGATACCGTTCTTGCACAGAAAGGTGCATACGAAGACGCGGTTAAAAACTCTTTTGTTTTAAGCCAACTTGAGCTTGCAGGAACTAATCCAGAGAAGCTTATCAGGAATATCATTGGGACCCCTGGAAGCAGGACTGCCGATGATCCTGCTGGTGCGTTTAAAGATTTAATTCGTTACGCCAAAGCATCAGATCAAAGATTTGCGGCGGAGGGTAAACCTACCGGAGCCTTAAAGGGTATTGTTGACATCGTTCTCGAACGCGGTCGTCAATACGCCAGTGGTACAAACAGAAAAACAGGTGAAGTCGAATTCAATATGAAAGGCTTTGCTGATTATTTGCGTCAGCCGCTTAACGGGGTTAAAGGCGACAGTGCCTTACTGGTAATGCAACGAGAAGGTGCTTTAACTTCAGATGAAGCGGTTCGATTAAACAAAATTCTAAATTATGGTATTGCTTCTCAGGGACAAAGGGGCCTTGCAGACCCTTCTGGTACAGTTCCAGGAACCATAATTACGAATGGTATGGATACAATGCTCCGTCTTATCGGGTTACGTGTTGGTCGTAAGGCTACACAAATGGCCCCCGGGACAGGGCAAGGTTTGGCCGAACCAGCCATGATTGCTAATGAATTTTCTGCGCTTTTAAACGTACCAAAAATGAAACACGCAGATTTAATGATGCGGGCTATGGAAGACCCTGACTTTTTCCGTTTACTGATGCAAAAAGGCGGTGAGGGTGGACCAAAAAGCGTTGGTTTAAGACGAAGCTTAAACGCGTATCTTTACAACGCCGGTCTTATCAGCGCCACCGATTACAATCGTGAAAAGGACCGCCGCGAATTTGATCCAAGAGAAACGCGGCAAAGATTAAAACCCGTAGTTCGTCCGCCGGTGGAATTACCTTCACAGGTTCCTAGCGGACCGCCTGTTTCACAAGCCATCCCTATGCCACCAAGTAGGCCTTCTTCTCCTACTCCTCAACCCGTGGCCCAAGCGCCAGCACCCGCAGCGCCTAGCCCCGTGGACCGCGCTCGGTTTGCCGCTGTTTTCCCCGAAGATCGAGAACTTCTCGGTATCGGAAGTTTGATGGGATAACGATATGGCACTAGCAGACATCCTCTACACCGGCGCTGATTTTGGAGGCGGAGCCAGCGCCCCGCGAAGATACAGGCCTGAAGATCGCGCACAAATGGACGATTATCAGAGACAGTACGATGAATACAAAGCCGCAATAGACGATTATAATACACAACTGGAGGCTTATAATAAGGCCGCAGAAGCCTGGAATGCTGGCCCGCGGACGGACCCTTTTACAGGGGTAGCCCCCACACAACCAGGCGCTTTACCTTTTACTGAGGAAGACGTTACTGCCTTTCAAAAAACGGCCAGAGACAGAGCGTTGGCTGGCGCTAATTCTGTAAACACGGCTTTTGGTTTGTTTAGAAGCCCAAACGCATCTCTCACCTATAGTCCTGGACAAAACACGGGAACGGATATTCAGTTTAATTTTGCAGGGTCCGGATTTGCGGATGGTGGGGCGGTAGGAATAGGCGCTTACATGCCTTACACCGGTTACACAGGATATCAGTACGCCGACAGCGGTGTCGGGAACTTGTTTCCAAACCTGTTCAACAGGTAATTAGGTAAGCCAGGACCGCACTTCCTCGCGAAGCACTTCTCCCGCCAGGATAAGCTTCTCCCTGAGCGCATCTATGACCTTTTCATCGACCGTATCTGGCGACACCAGGTCCACGTAAGTAACTTTATTAGTCTGGCCGATACGATGAGCCCGGTCTTCAGATTGTAGCCGGATCTCCAAATCGTAGCTGTTGCTATAATATATAACCGTGTTAGCGGCCGTGAGCGTAATACCATAGCCGCCTGTCTTAGGCTGACCCACAAAAAACCGTAACGGGTTGTCCGGCTCTTGGAACCAATTCACGATCTGTTGCCGTTCATCTTGAGGCGTTTCGCCATAATATGTAGCCACGGCACTCGGACCAAACTTATCGCTCAAAGCGTCCGCAATTTTCCGGATGTCGTGCGTGTAAGTAGCCCAGATAATAGCTTTACCGTTTATCTCGTCGGCCAACTCTAAAAGAGAAGACAAGCGGTTGCTTGGCAACTCCTGGATCTTCCCGTCATCGGTGGTCAAATGCCCGCAGCAAATCTGTTGGCAGCGCATGATCTGCGTCAAAACACTAGCGGTCGTTGCCACTTCGCCATCATCCAAAACAGCCAAGGCTAGCTTGGCCATCTGGTCGTAAGCTCTTTGTTGCTCTGGAGTCATTTCAACTTCGCGTTTGACGAAAACCTTCTCCGGCAAATCCAGGCAGTCTTGTTTCAACACGCGGTAGCTAAACTTATCAAGCTTTTCCGATAGCTCGTCTAAACGCCTATAACCAACGATTTCCTGGAAGCTTCGATGTCCCATCGTCCGCTGACGGACCACGGCATATCGCGCTTGGAAAGAAAAATAACTGTTATAATTCAACGCTCTAGTGTCTAGGAAAAGGCTTTGACTGAACAGATCCATAGGGCTTTTTGTAATCGGGGATCCTGTCAGGATGCGTCGGTACTTGGACATATGGCGGAGCTGCATGATGTTTTTGGTACGCGCAGCTTTTCTGTTTTTAATGGTCGTGCTTTCGTCCACTAAAACAAAGTTATCCTGGTTCCTGTGCAGGAAAGCCTCGGCAGCTTCGACACCGCGCTTGGTGCTGAACGCTTCGACGTTCATGACAAATATCTTTAACTTTTTGTCCGGAGACAGGATGAAATCTATCAAAGCCTCTTCATAAGACTTTGTTTTGGCCGGCGTCCACCGCATGATTTGTCTATCAATTCGGTCGGGAAGGTGGGTCGGAATTTCGTTTTTAAC
>Ga0222715_10003271_pt1 | contig 14512 bp, 6 predicted proteins | sample C33_9DmetaG_FD_165056 | JGI IMG/M metagenome (GOLD analysis project Ga0222715, IMG submission 165056) | Estuarine water microbial communities from San Francisco Bay, California, United States - C33_9D | ecosystem: Environmental > Aquatic > Marine > Unclassified | place: USA: California...
CGATCGACGCCCACTCCGATCCCTCGAGCACATGACATTCATATCGTTGAAATCCACGTACACTATGGGACCGACCTCGCCGGGACGACCACGCGCCCATGGCCCGTGGTGGCCAAGACAGACGACGCTGGCTGCGGCGACCAAAGGGCGTCGGAAATTCGGTGCGCGAATGAATGGGCGCGTGGGTTGGCGCGCACTGGACTCGGGGCACGGCACACGCATACACGCATACACTGTACGGCGCGTGCGCGTCACTGGACATATATATTTATTCGCACGCACGCACGCACCGCGCGCAGTGATGTCCACCGAAGAAGCCGCGCGCGAGGACGACGCGGGCGCCCAAGTGGTGCCAGCGCCGAACGATGCAATTCACCACGATGGGCAGCCTCGAATGATGCACGAAGCGGCGTTATGTGGGAAATTCTTTTCCATTCATGGGTGTGCATACGGGGATGATTGCCACTTCTCACACGTGTACTACCCTGGTATGTTACTTCCGCCTCCACCCGCACCGCTACCGTACGCGTACGCGATGGGTGGACCCCAGAGCGCGGGGAATGAAAAGATGAAGACTCGATTGTGTCGCAATTTCAATTCACCCGAGGGGTGTAGGTTTGGCGATCGGTGTGTTTTTGCGCATGGTGAGGAGGAATTACGGAGTGAAGAAACCAACATAGCTTTAGCAGAAACCACGATGGCGATGGGTAACATGGGAGGGTTCATGATGCCCCATTACGGTACGTCGGGACGCGCGCGTCGAGCCACCTCGAAAACAAACACGACACACATTTCTGCTTTACCTTGCTACGGGACAACGACCACCGACACTAACATGTTTTGCGTTATTTTAACAGAACACTCGATATTGGTTCCAGTCCATCCCACGCATGTGGGCATCATCGTCGGCAAAGCTGGATCAAATTTGGCAAAGGTGAGCTCACTTTCGGGGGCAAAGGTTTCACTTTTGGGCGCCGAGCACGTCAATCCCGATGGTAACCGCCTGTTGCGAATTGCGGGGAGTCCTTTCGACGTGCAGCGTGCGCAACAGCTTATATATAGTCGTTTAAGTTCTATCACAATGCGAAGCAAGGTGGGTGGACACACTAGAGATCATCGTAACGGCAAAGAAGGTGGGCAGCCAAAGGCTTTCAAGACGAAAATGTGCGCAAGTTGGGAAGCCACAGGAACCTGTTCTTTCGGGGAAAACTGTCACTTCGCACACGGCGAAGAAGAAATACAATCGGTGAACCAGAGGAACACGAATGGTACATCTAATGCGAACCCAGAGGCGGAGGTAGACGAGCCGTAGTGCTCGCGTTGTTTGTTTTGAGCGAGGCGGCGTTGTCATGCAGTCAGCAGTGAAAAAGACTGTAGATGAGCTCATCTTTTGCTTGTTTTCCTAGCTCGTATATATTTGTTTATGTACGGTAACGAGTTGCAATAAATACCACACTAGTCTCACGAATATAGCGCTCATAGCGCGCACGCGCCACGCCTGAGATACCACACTCACCGACTCGCGGGAGAGCCTGTCTGGTACCATGACAGACGCTACATTCTCGGAAAAGTTCAGCGTTCATAAAAAACGTGTCAAACATCCAAATTATCCTGAATGCGAGACGGACTTATGGTGGATCGTCAAATATACGTCCGACTGGGACCAGGAAAAGGCGGAGGAGTTGTTGACGTGTGGGGAGGATGAGGGCGTCATGTCGCCTTACGTGCGCGTATGGGACCTTCGAAAGCCAGGTCTTAATAGTGGTGCACTCTCTATTGATCACACATGGACTCCTGTGAATCTTCGCGGAATGGGGTTAGGCGAAGAGGTTGTGCGTGCGGTTGAAACGTTCGCCAAACTCTACGTCGGTGGTGACTTTCACGTTGAAGCCACGTGTTCTTATGCGCAAAAAGTTCTTAGCAAGGTGGCAAAGTAGTACTACATAGATCCTAGTCCTAGAAAACATCTTCGTCATCTTCGTCATACTCAACCTCTTGAGGCGCCGCTATTGTTTCCTTTTCCCAGTCTTTCAATTTCCCACGGCCAAGCATGAAGTCGTCTTGCAAAAAGCTCGCTTTTGTCGCTCCACTGTCAGCCTCTGTTTTCTCATCTTTTTTAGTTTTCGCCTTGTCACCTCGGAGTTCTTCGAGAAACTTTGTTTTAGAAATAAGTGCATCTTTTCTACGCATTGTTTTAGCCTTTTCGGCATCACGTTGTGCCTTCCCAACGGCGTTAAATAACCGCACAACGCCCTTTGTCGCGGTGTGATGCAAACGTCGTTCAAGCGTATCACTCTCGAGATCGCGTCCACGAGGTTGAGGTACGACATGACCACGAAATTTGAGCTCTACTTTTGCTCGTTTGATCCGACGTCTTTCCTTCTCTTCAGCTTTGGCTTCAGCTTCATCTTGTCGCTGTTTCTTTGACTTCGGCAACATTTCCGCCACCGCCGCTGCGCTCGACTCCTTGTCACCAACTAATGTTTGAAAAGCTCTTGACATTCCCATCACGTGACTTGAAACCGGACGAGCTAATGTCTCTTCATCGCTCTCTTCGTCGTCGTCTTCGCCATCTTCTACGCTGTCGTCGTCGTCGTCGTCGTCGTCGTCGTCTGCGTCCTCCGCGCCGTCGTCATCCTCATCCATGACAAACTCGTCGTCATCAAACCCTTCGCTTTCGGAATCCTCCTCCTCCTCGTCGTCCTCGTCGTCTTCGCCATCATTATTTTCGCCATCGTCCTCGTCACTTCCGTCGTCTTCCTCCCCCGACGTCGACACCGATGGGTCCTCGTCCTCGTCCTCGTCCTCGTCCTCGTCCTCGTCCTCGTCCTCGCGCCGTCTGGTTCTCATATCGCACTCTGGCGTGTTCGTTCGGTGTCACCCACAACCTCCGCCGTCGTCGTCGTCCGATGTCGTCGTCCGATGTCGTCGTCGCGTCGTCGCGTCGCGTCGTACAGTGCCGTACCGTGTCGTCGTCGTCGCGCAATGGCGATGGCGGCGGCACGCCTCGAGACGTTTTGGTGGGACATGGATACACACAATGACGGATTTCACTTTCTCGTGCATCGCATCGTTTTAAACGACTCTGTGCACCTCACACCGCTGCAGTTGACGACGAGACCACGCACGCGCGAGAGCGTGGGTTGACGATACGACACAGTCGGCGGACGAAACGCTCAGTGAAACATGTCTCGACACGCCCAGCAGCACAGCGTCGATGCCACCGAAGCGGCGTTTCGCGAGTGCTATGAACTCGTGGAAGAAATGACAAAGATTTACGCCAGCGACGAGGATGTGCTGCGAGTGAGACAGATTGAAAGCGCTCGAGAAGAAATACTACGAACGTGTCAGGCGAGAGAAGAACACATGGCCGGAGTGATAAAGGAAATGGCCCGACGAGTACAGATTGCTGAACGTAAAGCGGTTTTACCACCTGCGGCTATGGCGCAACGCGAACGGTTGTTGAAACTCGAAGCGGAAAAACGGGCGGCTGGGGAGTACCTCTCGACGATGGAACGAGAGGCACAACAACTTGAACGTGAACAAGAAGAGTTAGCGAAGCGAGCAGCAGAGCTAAAACTTCAGAAACAGCATCTTGATTCAGTCATAAACGAAGAAATTCCTTCGACAAAACGAGAAGTGAGTTTATACGCGCACATCTCAAACATCGCTTGGCACTATGAAATCGTCGATCGTATCTCTGGACACGTCAACGCCAAGGCGAGCCGAGATGTTCGAAAAATTGACATGCCAATCAGACCCGGGAACGAGTTCTACGTAGCGAATGAGCTTTGGGAAATGATGGATTAGCTTTAGTCCTTGTTTAGTCTTGTAGCACGCACATTTGCAAATCAGAAAACGACAAAAGAAACGATTGTCGTCCAAGCGCTCACTTCTGCACTTCGCTCGTAACCGCACATTCACTTTCATAACGCGACGGGCGTAAGTTTTGATTGTCACGTTACATGCGCTCTGGCTTCGAGTTGATGTGCTTGTGCAACACTGGACTACAGGGACAAAAGCGCGCCCCGCACAGGGTGACGCTCGCGGCGCGCGGGTACCGGTGCACATGTCAGGACTCGCACGGGAACCAGACCTAGAACGTTGTCTTTATGACGCTTACGTACACACGGAGAGTGTCGTCACGGAGGCTCATAACGACGTCGAAGTGGACAAAGATGCCTCGCCAGCAACGACCAGGAGTTGGTCTACCTTGCAGACGCTAGCTCAGACTTTCACTCGGCGAAAGGAAATCGATAATGGAGAACGGAAAATGATGAGAGCTACAGCTCTCGCATCGACGTCGAATGGTGACACGTTAAGCGTTGTCGCTGGAAGGAGCGTTCAAACTTTCCGCGCAGATGATGACTGGCACGTTCCGAAAGGAGGTGTTCACAGAGCGCAAGTTCAGTCTATCTCTTGGGCTTCCGATGGTCTAGCGTTCGTGATTGTTCAACCGGCAAAGTTAAGTGTGGCCACACGCGTAGGAGAAATTGTATACGAGCGCGATGTGTCAGCTGCACCAATTGCCTTTGCGGCGCTGGCGTTGCTCAACGAAGAAGCGTATGACTTAATAAGCGTCAACCTTGTGGGAACACCGGCGTTGATTACTCAACGCGTCGAACTCGTTCATGGTGCTGCGGTAGGTAAAACTATATCTAGAATGTTTGGTGAGGGTTTGAAAAAGATCGACTGCGCAAGTTGGTTGGAAAAAGATCGTACGCTCGTCGTTATTAGTCGTCAAAAATCTCTGCCGTCAACAGTAGTGACGACATGGAAGTATTTTGACGGTTCAGACAAAAGCGATGCCGCTCTGATGCATTTGAAAACTATAGATTTCGGCATTGACTTGACCCCAAGGCGAAGTATCTTTGAAACTCCGCGTGTATTATTATCGCTGTCAGTTTTTCATGAAGGCAGCGAGTGTTTGAATTTAGCCATAATATCTGAAACGGGCGCATTGAGCGTAGTTCAAATTTCAAAGAACGGCGAGTATGCCACGAAACTCAATTTTTATCGCAACGTGTGCGCCGCTGCATGGTGGTCATCCGAAGCTATTGCTATTGCACTACGTAACGGTGAAGTGATAGTCGAGAACGTATCCACCGGACGGCGCATACTTGGAGACGCACCCGAATGCTTTGAGACGGTTGCCGGCATGATTTCCGTTCCACGGAACGTCGACGGCACTCGGCGTGCTAGAATTTTATTGATGGAACGTCCTAAAACTGGTGGTTGGAGACTTATTTCACTCAACGAGCGTACTCCACTTGAACTGGTACACGCCCACATGGATCTCGAAGAGTGGGGCTCAGCCTTGATGTTAGCACGTCAGCATGGTTTAGACACGGATCAAATCTACAAAGCAAGGTGGACTAGTTCGCCGGCATCGATCGAAGGTATGTCTGATTGGTTGTCGCGCATAAGCGACAGACCGTGGGTAGTAGTGCAGTGTCTAATCGCGTGTGCGACGTCATATGAAACGCAGCGTCACATTTTGGTTTATGGTTTGAAAGAAACTGACACGCAAGCGAAAAAAATACAAAACTCTATAAACAACGAGCCGGAGTGGAGTTGGTGGGTGAAGTTGCGTTTGGTGTTGCTTGGTGCGTTGGATCGAGCAGATACGGTCCACGAGATTTGCAATGGTGGATTTTCTCCAAATATGTACCAAACTTTGCGGCAATCGACAATCTTGGATGCGGCCATGAACGCAGCGTACTCCAGTGACTTGTTTTCGCTGAAGATAATTTTCAAGCGCCACGCGAGTTGTTTGATGCTGCGAATATTTGATGTACTTGACGCGCTGCCAGAAACATGCTCCGTTTCGTCCTACGAAACTCTCTTGCCTTGGTCTAACAATTATGTCTCGGATCAAGATTTTCATTCCTCAAAACTTAGAGCACACGATTGGGCGGAGTCGGAATACTACTTGCATCATATTGATTCAGCGCAAGCTCATGATCACGAGGAGTTAAATCGTAGGGCTGATGTGTGCCAAGCAGTGACTGACATTTTGCAAAGAGAGAACGTTTCACAACGCTGGCTGCAAGAAGCCACGGAGGAGTTATGTCTGATTAGGCAACGAACTCACGGATCACAAATGCCATCATCCAGAGATATGGAGACGTGGGTCATACGAAGAGCTTGTGAGATGGACACTGCATTAGGTCAAATCACAAGCGCTCGTCAAATTTTACAATCAGCGGCAACAGGGCTGCAGTCGCAAACATTGATAGACTATGCTTTCGCAGCATCGATTTTGGAAGCTGCTGTGATGACTGTTTTTGTTGAAGATGACGTGGTTGTTGAAAGCTCTCTAAAGGAATTCTTGGCAGGTAATACTTTTGAAAGGCTGAATGTACTTTTCACATTGCTGAGCGAGAAAAACGTGACGAGTATCATGTCAGGAGCAGTTCGCGATTTTATAGATCACGTGAGTCACAATTCTGATGAGAGAGTATGTGAGATATTACAGAGGTGGATTTTGAGTGCTTCTGAAAATGCACAATATTCTTCGATGTCACACGTTGTGCGTTGGTTTTCATCTTCAAAGGAGTCCATAGATGTTGTTGGTGGCGCTGAGGCTCTTGCGGCCGTCGTTGCCGAAGCTTCGCTCTGTCAGCGCGATATTGACAACAGTTCTTTGTCTGCATTAGTCGATATGCTGAATGATTTGCCAGAGTCTGTTTCAGGCGTTCCGGTAGCAAAAACAGCACTATTTCGACTTCGTGCATGTCACTTGTTACGGCTGCGTGGACTAAACATATCACTTGAGGCTATTATCAGCGCTGAAAGAAGCGAATCGCAAGCTTTGGATATAATCAGGACCTTCATCAGTAGTTTCGTTGAGAATTCTGAAGGTGAAACTACGACAAACTGGTCAATACTATGGAAAGAGCTCTTGTCGTTGCAAAGTGGGGTGTTTCATCGCTGTCTCACACACGATGAAATTCTCAGCCTACTAGTACGCTCACAACTAGAGCATGGAGATTGGCCACACGCTAAAGCACATATTCCAGCAAGCGGTACCGCAGGCACAGTAGGTGCTCTCGTAGGTGGTTTAAAAGAGCTTAGTGGCTCAGTTTCATCGATTCTCCCAGTGTCTGCAGCCGAGGACGTCATTTGCGCCGTCAGTGCTCAATTTATGCAGCAAGCACGTGATATCGAAGATAAATATGCTTTGGATGCGGAAAAGTGCCTAAAACTAATGCCTCTGAACGCCACCGTCTCATTAAAACTAGAATTCGTCAGTGCTTTACGTTCTCTTGCACTGTTTGGTGTCCGTCGACCACCAAAAGACGTCAGTGGCGAAGTTGCGCTGCAAATGGTACTTGAAAGCTTGGTACAGTTTCCCGAGTCATATCGGTCACCCGACGAACTACAGTCAATCGCACTGCGGCTCGGTGTGACAGATACTGATAATCAGCATGCGATCCTGCTCGCGACTGGTCTCAAGGCTTTTGAACTTAGTGATTTGAGAGCATCCGTCGCTACAGCTGTTCGACTGGTGAGACGCAACTACGCGCCATCATGGGAGTTATGCGCTAAAGTTGCACGTGCTTTACCGTTAGATGATGAGTCTATCATTAAGAAAGGAACGTTGCTAGCGTTTGCAGTTGCGCACGCCAACAAAGACGTTCTTCCTAGTCTACTGAGTGATTGGCAAAGTACGCAAGCGTCGGAAATGTTCAAGAAGTTTGAAAAATGCACCGCGGACCCTGACACGCAATCATTTAAGCCAAATATCGAAGGAATTTTGGCCAAAATAGCAGATATTACAGCGATGCAGGCAAATATGCGCCCAATTGTTAACTTGTTTACACACAAACCATGTCTGGGTAATGCTCTTGATATTATTTTCAAAACGAAAGATGAGAAGGCAAAGGAAGCGGCTGGCGCGATGGCTTATGCTCTTGGCATTCATGGCGTGCATTCGTCAGATCAAATTTTATCGATAATTGCGACTCAGACAATCTTAGAAGTTGTGAAGTCCTTATCGATTGAGGAGCTGGGAGTGGATACGCCGCCATCATCAACGTGGCCGTCAATTGCCATCTTGCTCATCATGCGAGATGCGCGCGCTGTCTCAGACGTTATTGATAATATAGCAAGTGGAATTCAGGAGCGTCTAGTGTTACAAACAGTTTTGAATCTAGGAACTTGCGTGCACGCGTTGCGCGCACTTCGTTCGGTCGATTCGCACCTACAGCTCCCGATTCAGACCTCGCTTTTACTGGCGCAGGTGTCGGAAGTTAAAAATAGAGAAAATTTCGACGAAGACGCTGATGTATGCTTTGCAAAGCAATTCAATTCCAGTCTCAGCTCGGTTGTTGACGCTGAGTGGCTCGCTAAAGCCATTCCGGAGATTGATGCCGGTGCGTTCACGTCGAATACTGCAGACTATCGCAAACGTGCAATCTTAGCTCTCGCGGCTGGAAGCTCACGTCTGGTCAGAGTTGGTGAATCGCTCAAGCATGCTCTTCGACTTGCGCATGCGTATGAAGTAGACGAGTACGACGTTTACGCGGCCCACAGCGCTGTTTTAGCTTCCGACAACAAGCACGACGTAGTGCAGGCTGCACAAACTTTGAAGGAAGTCCTTCCCAAATTTCGTGGAAAAAGTTTGGATATAATTTACACGTCAACGTGGAAAAGTTTGCCGAGTCACGGACATCAGGGATATGAATCGATGCGGGCGTACTTCGACGTGCTGCATGCGTGCAAGAGTATCAACATGAGAGACCATAGTGATTTATTGGTAGCGATGGAATTGATTGCAGTTGCGTGTCCGGAAATCGACTTGAAACTTTTCGTTGATGCGCGTGGCCGTGCATCAAAGACAAATACCGCTGACGTTTTGGATGCCATCAAACGAGATGTGTGTGCTGAAAGTAATCGAACAAATTCTTACCAAAAACTTATGCTGGCAAATCTTGTCAAGGCAATCAATACTTTACCTGACACAAATGCAGCACTCAATTCACAAAACGTACATTTTTCCGCAGTTTGTTCTATTTTGTCGCCACCGGCTGGAGAGTGTCGTTTAAGTTCTGCACAAAGGTGGGCACGAGTTGTTGATAGTGGCGCATTGGATAAAATTGGAGAAGATCATGCGATGGAAATGGCTCATTGTCTAAGTGCGTGCGCGCCGACTGATCAACGTTCGAAGGAATTGAACAAATTTGCATCCGAAATTTCTACATCGTTGCAACTCAAGGCGCTGGATTACGTGCTTGGTAAGCTCGATACCTCAAAGTTAACGGCAATTCCAGATGTATTAGACGTGCGCAACCGTCTCAGTTTCGTTAACGATGTAGCCATGAAAATGCCAGAGCTTGACGCTCATTTACTTCAAATCTTGACGAGCGATTCTAGGGAGAATCAGACATTATCAGTTATTATTGAGAGATGGATAAGTCGAGGCGCGACATTCAGTCAAATTTCAACTCTCGTATCTATTGCTGGACAAGGAGAACTACAGTGCATGAAAGTAGATATTGATGTTACCGACGTTATCATGCAGACTCTAGACAAAGCTCTGGTGCGCTCATCAAATCAGCTTGGTAAAGTCTTTGATATCGTGGAAAAGACTCTTTGGGGAGAAAATGATCTCGACGCTCTTGCTACGGCACGCACGCGTGCATTTGCCAAGCTCAAAGAACACGTCGCGTCGAACGATGGTTCTTCGATTTCAGACGCTTGTGCAAGTATTCTTGAATTGATGTCAAATATCATGTCTGGTGATAAGATTTGGCCAGGATGGGCATCCTCAAATCACGGTGACGGCGTTGTTCACATCGTCAGCATGCGCACAGCGGCGTTGCTGGCTCCGTTTGTCGGATGTCCGATCCCTTGTGAGGAGGATGTGCGTGATGATGCCGCGATGTGCGAATTCTTTCGAAATTCTATACTCGCTCAGGATTGCATACCTTTTGACGTGCTTTCTCAGCTGTTGACCATGTGGGCTGGTTATACTCAATCAAAGCTTGCGCTGAAACCCTGCTGGCTGGCCGCCGTAGAACGCGCATTGTTGAGCGGTACCAACAATGACGCATTGAATATCTTGAGTTTCTTGGCGGAGCAGATTCTCTGCACCTCATCTTCAGGATTGTTTTCAATGGCAGATGTGGCTCAAATTCTAGAAACCGCACAGAAAACGTCGGGAATGGACACTGCTTTGGTCGAAAAGTTGAGGCTTTTAATAGATGCGCAAGGCATTGATCCTACCGCTTGCGAGCTGAAAGAAATTTTAGATTTGGATATGATTATGTTGGCCATATATAGAAATCGAATCGCTTCGATTGTGATGATTGATTCGGTCATTTGTGATCAAGTTGTGTCATTAGTATTGACACACCGGAGAGGTCGCGACGTTTTGATGCCACATATTTTGGCAGCCGTCACGAGGGAAAGAATGTTCAATTTGGCGTGCAACCTTGCGCTACGCCTTACTACGTCTACTCTTGATTTGTTCAGAAATGATATTGAAGGAAGAATTTTCGTATTACGCAAGCAGCTTTACGCCAGGGTGCGGAAAGGAAACGTCGATATACCTCAAGCAACGAAGGTGGAACAAACAACACGCCTGCATGATCTACTTTTGAGTGAGCTGACTTCCACACTGCACACGGCGTGCGCAGCAGCATCAGGAGCGCTTGAAATTGCACTAGTATCATAGTGTGCGCGCTTAGACCTAGGCTCCCTAGGTGATGTTCGAACCATCCACGCGAACTTACCTCGACAGGTGGAGGAGATCAAAACATCACACCATCAACTTCTGCCTGTGCTGATGTGAACGACCACCACGCGTGAAACGTTGGAGTTCTTGTTCATGTTACCTCATATAAGTGTATTGTAGTTCGACATGTACTTTTATTTATCACAAAACTAAAAGGCTTTCACACGTACATGAGGTTCGTACCGTTCAACGACAACTCATAAACACAACAAGAACAACAACAAACAATAATAGCATCAAAGACAACTCGTATTCCAGCAACAATAGATTCATAACCAAAAAGTTCGAACAGGTTTTCCATGCGCGCTACTGTTTCCAGCAGCGAAAATCGCTCGACATACATATATTATCATGATCAAAATTGGACGCGCTGAGCAGCCCTTGAAGCATCGTACACCAAAAAACTGACGCGTGCTGCTGCTCATCTCGCGTGAACTCGCCCTTAGGCGAGCCTACAACATCTTGAGGTAAAAGTCACCAGGTGCAGGTGGCCAGGTGTACAATTGCACGTCGTCGACGCAGATGGAAACTCCATTTATGTCGACGTCCGTCTTCAAAACGATGTTGAGGTCGGTTTTTGGTACTTGAACATACGCACCCAAGCCAATCGCAAACTGAACGCCAGCAAAGTTCGCGGTCTTACATTTGGAAGCGATATAAGCATCGGTGTACTCGAAGTTGTCGTTGAATTGAGCTTGCATCGCCGCACAACTAGCTGCGCCGGTGGTGGCTTGCGCAGCCATGTCCGCGCCGAGGTAGATGCGCTGTTCAGCAGTCGTCTTCGGGCCACTGCACACCATACCAGCGACGCAGAGCTGCGTTGTAAGATCAGTCACTTCGGCAACCACACCGAGTTGGGCGTGCGCTTCAAGATTGGCGTCGAGAAACGGCGTAAGCGCCACTCCTGGTTCAGGTAACACAGCGGTGATTCCGCCATTCGCAACTGTGAATCCAACTTCCATGCCGGTGAGTTCCGCAGTGTACGAGAAAACCCCGCTGGCCTTCGCCATTAAGAAATAAGGAAGTGAAATACCAGCCCCCATGCTCATTCTCATGGTGAACGGGGTCATCGGAATCGGGAATTCACCTTCAAAGCTCACGCTCTTTGGCACGCCATCCACCAAGTCGAGCACGTCACCAGCCATGAAAGCTTCGGCTTCGGCTTCGACCTTAAACTCAATGTGCATGCGCATGTAAAGAACAGCAGTCATAGTGAAATCCTTCAAAGACTTCATCGCATCGATGAGCTTTGTCTTGGCGGCATTCGCTCCGTCAGTAAGAGGATCACCGAGGCGCGCACGCAAGTGCGGGAACTGAGCCATCGTTCCCGGTCGCTCGAGCCACGGATCTTCCGCCAAAGCGGTGCGGATCTTGGCAACCTGCAACATGACATGGTTCTCAATTCTATCCAAAAGCATATCATGCTGTTGTTCGATCAAGGCGAAGTGCGCTGTGGCTTGCGTGTGGATACCGTGCAAATGCTGGTAGTGGCTGGCTTCTTCGGTGGAAAGAAGCTTACGACCGCCGAGGGCGTTCATCGCCGAGTTCAACGAGTTCTTCACGGAGTTTGCGGCGTTTTTCGCATCATTGACCACCCCAGTCAACGAATTGAGAGGGCTCATGATTGCAGTCTTCGCATCATCGACAACGTCGGTCACGCCGTCGCCGATAGAGTTGAAGAGCGGCTCAAAAAAGGCGAAGAAGGCGGCCAAAATGTTCGTCGCAACAGCTTCCGGGAACGAGAAGTCGCGAATTTCAAAGCCCATGGTCCACGTGGGCTCTGGGAATCCAGCCTTGAGCGTCGCTGGCGCGAACGGACTGTCGCCGAGTTTTTCCGGCCATGGCATGTCGTACGACAAATCGAGCACAGACTCTGGCAAGATTTCATCAAGCGGAAGAGAAATTTCCATCTTCGGAGCGGAGCACGCGCCCAAATGTGCGTTTTCGCGAAGAGCAGTATATTCAGGGACTTTTTCGGTCGTACCGCGAAGTTTGTTTCGAAGCAACTTTCGCACGCGCTCTTGGTTGAGAACGTGCCCGAAATGGTCGTGTTTGCCGTTGCCCGTCGGCGCAGCCCCGAGGGACGCACTCGTAAAGACGCTGGTGATTTTCTGTAAAACATCCTTTGCATCAGAGGGGAACGCTGCTTTGATGAGATCGTTCACAACGTCTTCCACAAGATCGGGGATGCCAGTGATAGTATTAGACACGGCGGACGTAATTTCACTCGCTTTGTTCGGGATGGTCGTCATGAGATCCGAAACGACGTCGTTGATGTCATCAATGGTGTTCTGCACGGCGCTTTTGGCGTTGTTAACAGCCCCAACCGACGCATCGTAGGCGGCAGTAAGAGTGGGATCGACAATGCACTTCGTGTTGGATTCCCGAGCGACGAAGAACGGCGCGCAAGTAGTACACTTGCCGGTGGTAACTGGACGCCCGCGTCTGCACGTAAACTTCCAAGCGTAGGTGAGTGTGGTGCAGGCACCGGGAGTGCAACCACCACCCCAGCAACTACCACCACAACGTCTTCTACATTTACCTCTCCATTTCCAGCCGCAGCAGAAGGACGGGGAGCAGATGCGTGGGGCGCAGATTTGCGGCGCGCAGACGCGGCGGGATGCGCACCCGCCTTTTCCACCCACTGGAATATCTCCGAAGTCACACACCGGAACAGGCAAACAACTCGACGTGTAATCGCACGAACGAACAGCCACTTCAGGAAGCGCACAATACTGCGGCGCAGATGATCCCGAAGAGACGCTGCACGCGCCGAGGCTGGCGACATCCATCGTCGTCGAGTTCCACTCAGCGCCCAACTCGGCGTACGCGTCGGGCTCGCCGTACGCACCCGCGTTCACGCGAGCGTACAAGTAGTGGCCACGAACGATGTGCGCGGTTTCACGCACACCTCCGAGTTGTTGCACAACGCTCGCACCGCACGCCACGAAAGCAACGCCCGCGCTCACGGCGGCGATGCGTCCCCAGCCCACGCGCTTGACGCCATTCACACCGCCATCGTCGTTCGCATTGTCGCCGCGCGCGCGAAGCGGTCGCGCGCTGTCGCTCCCATGCGACGCATAGTACGACGACATGTCGTCACACACACCAGTGCGTGTCACGCGATCACACGTTCACGACCTCGGTCGTCAACGAATGGCGTCGTCAATCGCCATCGCAACAAGCCGACCGGCCACGGGCAAAGGTGTTGGTTTAGTGTTGTGATCTGTCGAAGACGCAGCATCGACGCATCGGTCGACGACTGCGATCGGGACAGAATTTCACCGTACTATAGAACCAAAATCGCCAATATTTCATGAACACGCCGTAATTTGTCATTGAACTGATGAATGCATACTAAATACCCATAGGAGAAAACAAACCGTCACACGGCGCACGCGCTGTGGAGGGAACACCCACACATCTCTTCCCGTGCTGGTGTGAAACGCGCGCGCACAAGAGGTGTTGGAGCTCTTGTTCATGTTACCTCATGTAAGTGTATTGTAGTTCGATATGTACTTTTATTCATCACAAAACTAAAAGTCTTTCATACGTACGATATATACATAATCAAAATTGGACGCGCTGAGCAGCCCTTGAAGCACCAAAAAACTGACGCGTGCTATTGCTATTGCTATCACACACGCGTGAACTCGCCCTTAGGCGAGCCTACAACATCTTGAGGTAAAAGTCACCAGGTGCAGGTGGCCAGGTGTACAATTGCACGTCGTCGACGCAGATGGAAACTCCATTTATGTCGACGTCCGTCTT
>Ga0222715_10003274_pt1 | contig 14506 bp, 19 predicted proteins | sample C33_9DmetaG_FD_165056 | JGI IMG/M metagenome (GOLD analysis project Ga0222715, IMG submission 165056) | Estuarine water microbial communities from San Francisco Bay, California, United States - C33_9D | ecosystem: Environmental > Aquatic > Marine > Unclassified | place: USA: California...
GTTTTCTTCACTCCAGTCAAACAAACTCTTCATTTCTGTAAGCATTTTTCTAGGTGAATCAAATACTGGCGAAATTAATTCTGCACCTGTACCTTCGTCAGGGTCAATACTGCTATCAGTTTCTACTGCCCAAGCAGTTGTGGTATAAGTGTGATCGTAATCTCCTACTTCCGGATAGTCTGTGAATGAACTATTATCTTTGATCCAGTTATTTAATTCATCTGCAACACCCTCTACATCACCGCTATCACCACCATACTCATAACCATAATCAACAAGGAAACTGCTCATATAACTGTAGTTGTCATATATCCAATCTTCTACACTATAATCACTTCTTGCGGCCTCTCTGGCTTCATCGTCTAGATCATTGTCTTCTTGAATGTCCTTTCTTAACCATTCTAAATATGCTTCTTCGTATTCTTCTTCAACATATTCTCTAACCCAGTTCATATAATCCCAACCGTCTTCTTCACGGTTCTCGTATTCTTTGGGATCGTTTTCTTCAAATTCTGCTTTGTATCGCTCTATTGCTTCTGAACTTGGACCGTCTCCACTATCTATAAAGTCGTTTAAGGTGTCTTCATCTTCTCTGACTTCATTTACTTTATCTTCTATTATGTCATCTAAATATTCGTCTTGTCCTTTAGTGTGCAACCAGTCTTCAAAGTCTTCCCATACTTGATCTGGCAATTCACCGTATTCGTATTCAATATCAGAAACGCTCATTTCATCAACGTCTTTACCTCCGCCCTCTACACTATAGAAAAATGTTTCTGCTTCAAAACCACATTTTACAGGAGCATCCAAGGCCTCTATGGCTATTTCTTTTTTGTTAAAGTTTATTTCAAATAATTCTTCCGGTTGTTCTTTTAATCTTTTTCTGGATAGTTTTTTTATTTTAGATCTAAGGCTTTTTATCTTTAATTTTTTTCCTTTACGACTTGCTATTTTACTGAGTCGACCTTCATCTATTTGAATTTCTGTTTCTGGATCGATCGCCATAGGATTGTTTTTTCCTTCTGGGTCTTGCACTAACACAACATCTTCAACATCATTTGGATCTTGTGTGCTTACCATTTTATGGGGCGATATTACTTTTAAAGAATTGCCATCTTTATCTGCAAATTGATCGTCTAATTTTAACTCTTTTGCTTTAACTGGTGTATATGATTTAGGCTGGTTGCCTGTTGCTATAGAGTTACCTCGAGGATTAAAAAAATTTCCACCTTTTCCAGATGATGCATTTGCAAAACTGGTTCCTTTAGTATAATTGTTTTTTTGATCATCAGCATGTTGTTTTGCTTTATTTAAACCTAACTTATTTACAGGAGTAGGGAGACTCCTTCCAGGCGTCATAGTGTACTCTTTAAGAACACTTTCTATAGTTCTAAAATCATTAGGCTTCATTTAAATTTTCTCTTATTAAGTGATGCGATCCTTCTACTTGCTGGATTTACTCTTTTAGTTCTTTGAGCCTTTCTGGACATTCTGGAACCCATTCTGGCTTTTGTTTTTTTCAGTGTTAAACGTTTTTTAAGATTAATAGGTTTTGCACACTGGCCAACATTTGCAACTACACGTCCTCTCCTGGGACCTGCTGTACATCTCACAGCACGTTTGACTGTATTACCCATCTTACGCCATACCATTCTGGCTTCAGTGATAGTATCTGTTGTAAACTCTTCTAATCTCATACTAGTCTTGTAATTAAACCAATCACTATACTTATTAAGGTAGTAAATGACAGTCCTACTATAGCAATTATCCAATTTTCTAATTTATCTAATCTGCTTTTAGTGACTTCTTTAAACTCTCTTATTTCAGCAGTAATACTTTCTATCCTTAACATATCAGCAATTATATGTGCCTCTATATTACCGTCTTGTACATAAGGTTTGAGTTGCGTTTTTGGTTCACTCTTTTTAGGCATTGTTTATCTCTATAATAAATCTTGTTTAGTAAATTCCATATTAATAGTGTTTTTAGTGTCTATAGTGCCACCGTTTAATACTATTCCATCTAACTCATCTTTAAGTGTGTCTATTGTGTGTACTCCTTCTCTTTCAAAAGCAAATTTAAATATCCAACCTGCTCCTGTTAATGTTGGTGCACCGTAATTTTCTAATAAATTCTGTCCTACACCATTTACTTGTACTGGATTATTCATAACGACTGGTTGAGCCCTCAAACCAATTACCTGTACAATACTCTCAAAATCTTTTTGTGTGTTATCTGAATAATCACCTGTTCTACTAATATCCATAGTCGTAAACAATGTGTAAAACTCAATGTTCCCGGAAACTACTTCCGAACTTCCCATTGCTCCTGCTCTTTGTCCAATCATGTGTGTCTCCAATCTTTTTCTGTGTATTACTGTATTTATCAGATTCGTTTAAGAAATTTTGATCTAAAGAAAAGGGGCTCAAGGCCCCTATCATTAAGAATATAGTTATTATGCTAATTCAAAAGTTTTTGCTGTAACTGTTGCTGATGCTAAGTTAATTCCATCAACTGTACCTAATGCCTGGATAACATCTTCTAAGTGAGCCGCAAAGGTTTCACTATTTGAACCGTCCCATGTATCAGTACCTTTAGTATCCTGAATCATAATAGCCATTGACTGATTTGTATCATACAATGCACTATGACCAACAATAGTTACATTTTCATTTTGAATAGCATGTATAACCGTCTGGATTGTGCTGAGAGGTCCTGTTTTGGTATCTACTGCCGCACCAAAACCAACTTCTACAAATGAAGGTGTTAACCCTAAAAAGAATTTTTCTTCATCAACCCATACTGGATTTACTTTAGTTTGCGCCATATCAATCTCCTATGTTACTCAATTAAGCACTATTCTTATCTGTATTTATCTTTTTTTCAGATAAAAAAAGGCAGTATAAACTGCCTTCTTTTGTGTTAAATTAAATCTTAACTAAATGTTGCGATTAATGTAGTACCTGCGATTGAAGGTGTTGCCGCCGCGCCTTGTACAGCGATGTGACTACCACTTACTAAACCTTCGACTGCTACAACTATAAAGCCTTCTACTTGTGCTTCAGTACATGCCGCTTCAACTGTTACTGATGATACGTCATCTACTTCTAAGATGTGAGTTGTGCCTACGAAACCGTTTGCCGCTCTAACTGCCGCGTTTGGATTTGATTGTGCCATTGTAATTCTCCTAAAATGTATCGCATAAAAATATGCTATTACACTTATTTATCATTTTACTCAAAAAAAATCCCCAACGAATGAGGATTTTTTATAAGTTAATTTAAACTTAGAATGAGACGTCTGCAATAACGTGACCTGAGATGTCACCGTTTGCTAAGTTGTCTGCACCTTCAACAATAAAGTTTACTGTGTCTTGAGTTCCTGCTGTAAAACTACCAACTTTTAATACTGAAAGGTTTAAGTTTTGTACTGAGCTAACTAATGCTGTTAATTGAGTTGCTGAAATGTTTCCTGCTTGTTGTTGGAAACTTTTAAGGAATACATCCTTACCAATAAACTCACCAGCCGCCGCCGCTCTTCTATCTGCTTGTGCCATTTTAATTCTCCTAAATTTTATAGCGATTATATATCGCCGTTACAATTATTTATCTAAATTGGGAGAAAAAACTTTATTGAATTTAATTTATAAAGGAGAATCTTTATAATTTTTGCTGTCAGATATACCTGGGGATCTGCCTAATTTTGATGTGGTAGTTATTTGGCCTAGGCCTAGATTAGCAAGGTTATCGCCTATTCTCCAGTTTCCTTTTATAAATTCCTCTGGATTTACTTCATCTATTATGGGTAAATATGCTTTTAATTCTGTAGGTAATTGTTTTCTAGCAATTTGTACATACTGATTGCCTCTAAAGTTATCACTGTATTGCTTAACTTCTTCTGGGCTTTTAAGTTTTAATTTATTATCGGCGTTATCTTTATTTTTTTTGATATCATCTATTTGCTTCATTTGTAGTTTGGCTTTTCTTTCTGCCACTTGCTGTGCAGAGTCAACACTAACATGAGCAGGGTTGCCTCTTTCACGTTGTAAATGATAATAAGTTAATTGAGCTTCTGGATCAGGACTTGATTTCAAAGACGTGGCAACCTGATCAACTGCGGATTGATCTAGTTTTTCTAATATAATATCGTTTATTTTCATTTTTGTCTTTGTCTTCCTCCGGCCCAGTAACCTGCTATGGCTCCTATACCTGCACCTGCTTTCTTATATTTATCAGAATCTTTACCTAATTTTTTACCAATCTTTTTACCTGCGTATCCACCTGCAACTGCACCAGCAACTGCTCCTGCAACTTTTCTACCAGTACTAGGTTTTCTGCTGTACTTGTCAGTGATATCATAACTTCTGTATTTTGTCATTGTTTGAAGGTTGCTAACTAATTCACTTGTTACAGCAATTCTTCTGAACTCTTGTATAATTTTTGCCACAATATATTGTCTGGATCTGTATTTTAAATGTTCCCAATCAACTGCTAACCTTCTCCAGGATTTATATCTGGAATCATTTATTTTAATCTGCCTCTCTAAACTCATAAAATATGTAGTTGCTAACGGCACTTTACCTTGTGATGCTAATTTATAAAAAAATTGAGAATGTTGTTTAGGTTCAAACTTACAACTGTTTAAAAATCTTTTACTAAAAATACTGTCTTTTAATTTTATTTGTTTGGAATCAGGGTTGTTTACTATATATGATAGCAAATATAAATCAGTAGCATGTGTTCTAAACAAAGTGTAATTACCATATTGTGTTGTTTTCCTGGCATAACCTAGTGCAAAATCTGACTGCTTGGAATCTTTTGCCATAATGTATAGTACTAAACTATTTAAGTATAACAAATCTGCTATATCACGTCCAGTTAATTTTTTAAAGTTATTGGTAGTCCTTAGCAATCTGCCTTCTGTAATTTCATTGTCTATTAGTTTAAAATCCATTTTATTTGCCTGGCTTCCCTGAACCAAAATTAAGTTTACTAAACTCCAATCTGTCAATCAGTTTAAGGGCATTACCATCTCTGTCAACTGCTACAAAACCTTCTTCCCCAGTTACTTCGAACCCTTTTTCAGTTTCTTTAAATGTCGGCATTTGTCTAATAGTTTCTAATTTTTGTACAATTAAATTTTTGGCTTGTATAAGTTTTAAATATAAATTGTAAACTCCAACAATACTATTTACATGCTCTTTTAAAAATTTTACACCTTGTACTAATAACTGCCTGTATTCATCTTTCTTTTGTTCTGTTTTATATCCATCTATTTTTTTAGTCATTCTTGCAATATAACTTTGTGTAAAATCACTAGAAAACTTAACAGGGTCTTGCTCAAAACTTTCCATCTCTCTGATATTGGAATTAATATGTGCCTTAAGATAAATCATAAAATCCTTACCTATTGTATCATTACCTTTTTCAACCCAGTCAAACATTGATTTGCCTACCGCTTTTAGATACTTATCAGCAGTTTCTATTGCTGATAAAATATCTTTACCTTCTTTATCTGTAAGTGTAATTGTACCACTTAAATCTTTTATAGTTGCGTCTCTAAACCATACAGCAGGATTTTGTGTTAAACCGGTACTATCAAATCCAAACTTGGCTTGGGTATCTGCTAGTGTAGGTCCGCCTACATACTCTGTATGAAAAACTATACCCATTTGTGACGCCATTATTTCCTTTGCTAAGTCTGACATTACAGGAACACCATAAACCAATGTGTTTGGTTTAAAATAAACAACTTGCTCACCATTTATATTACCTTGTTGTAATGTATCTTTTTTATACAACATGTCGCCTTGTAATACAGTTTGTATATTTAATTTAGATAAATTTTCTAAAGCAACTTTTAAAATATCTTGTAAGCCACTATCAGGATGATTCTCTTCTATGTCTTTAGGGGTAAAATTTATTTTAGGTTTTTTTGCAAACACACCTTTAGTACCTACAAAAAATTTACCTGTTTCAGGATCTTTACCACAAACTATTGCAGGAGCACCATCCCATTTTGTTGTCATTGATATTTTTGTGTCTGATTCGCCTTCCAGCATTTGATGTAAACTGTACAGATAATCTACTGCCTCTTTGGCACCTTTAAAACCTTTGTTATAAATATTATCTTCTAGATGCTCAAGGTGTGTGTTTTTACCTTCTGCTTCTAATAATATTCCACTTAGAATATTTTGTTGTAAGTCTAAAAATTTCATAAGTTTTATTTAGGTAAAATTCTACTTTTGTGTAAAGAGAAGCCGGTTACCCATTCTTTGCCTTCGTCTGTTAACCTTACAAATGCAGTGAGCTCAGTGGATGGGAGTTCAATAATGCTTATCTTTCCTTTTATTTCTTTACCTTTATTTTTACCACTTATTCCTTTCCAGGAAACATCACTTCCAGGTTCTATATAGAAGGTGGTATTAGAGCCAGCACCTTCTATAGGTGTGGCTAATTCTTCTTTCGTACCACCCATGGCTTCTTCGGCTTCAATCCTAATTTGTTCTTGTTCATCAACATTGGAATCTAAGTTTGGTCTGTTCTCTTCTTCTTCCTTTTGGATTAATTTTCTTAACGTTTCTAAATTTTCATGCTGATCTTTACTAATGGTTAATGTATTTTCACCTTTAAGAGCGAAAACTTCTCCAGTATAAAGATAATATCCATTACCTTTTGGACCTTGCGGATCACCTGCACGGAGGTTAAGTTCAGGATAATGTAGTTTTACTAGCACAGAATTTATAACCCTGGTTTGTCTTGTTATTTCTTTTCCTGTATCTGGGTCTATCAGAACACCCATTTTACCTGTTTGATTATTAACAAAAGGTACTATGTTATTTGCAAGGTCTATACCCTCACCCTCAACTATTCCTGAACATTTAAAATTAATTGTGGGGGAATCCAAACCTTTACCGGACTGTGCAAAGGGATCTGCATTTTTATCTGGCTGGATTGCCACCAGTTGTCCTTTCCTAAATTTGCCGCCATAATATTTAGTTAAAATATCTTCATAATTTTTAATATTGTTTAATGCTATTTGCCTATATGCCTTTTCAATATTTTTATCATTTACAGCCTTTTTATAAAACTCTAAATGGACTTGTACCTGATCTAATAATGATGCAGTTGTTTGACCTTTTCTGCCTGTTTTTACATCTACTAAAAGTTGTGCTAATTTATTTTCCCAGTAAACTATACTTTTTTTGGCTTCATCTGATTCATCGATTACACCCATGTCCTTCTGCCAGCCATATGCTTTTTTAAGTGTTCCATAATAATTATCTAAACCTGCTTGAACTCTACCAAAAACAAGTTTTGAAATTGGGTTGTAAACCCCTCTTTTAATAATTTTAGTAAACAATGGTGCTTTTGGATCTAAATCATCACCATATAAACTAAATTGATCTGTAAGCCAGTCCTTTACTTTTTTATAAATTCCGTCCGGAATCCTTGTTACTGTATCTGCCTCATATCCTAATGATGCACATAGTAAAGCATGTGTCATAGAATGAGGTGGAACTTTTTTTCGGTCGCTTTGTCTTAAAAAAAATGGTTGATGGTTTTCATCGCCTGGATTTCCCAAAGGATCCATTGTAATCGATTTTATTTCTCCAGTTTTAGGATCTTTCGCTTTAAATTCTGACTGGTAAATGTACTTAACACCTGAGCCTTCCATTGCATAAGCTCTGTCATGTTTTAATAGCACTCCTGAAGTTTCTGCTTGATTGGCCTGAAATCTGTCAGTGTTTTGTTTTTTAACACCGTCTTTTTTACCATCTTTATCACCAAAAAATCTTTTAAGATTCGCAATATTTCTTGTACCATCTGATGTAATAACTTCTGAGCCTTTTACAATATCAGAGACGCTATAGTCATATGAGCCGTATTTTTCATTATATTTAGGTTCAAACCTACCATCTCCAAGCACGGTCCACATTAATTCTGCAACTATTTCTCTGTTTTTAGTGTTTTTTGCATATCCTAAATTAAAAGGTATATTTTCTTCACCAACCCTGTGCCATGATCCTTTTTTAGAATTGTTAGGGATATACTCTATTAGAGTTGCTGAATGACTTTGTAGTTCAGCATCTGGCTTTCTTTTTTGTATTTCCTTCGTAATTTTCTTAATATCAGGTGTTCCTCTAGGATTATTTTCCATAGCAAATGCTAATGCTGACTTATATTCCTCTGAATCGGTATCTACTTTTACATCTGGATCTTCATCTTTGGGAGTGATATCAGATTTCCACCAGTGCCCAGGATTGTAATCGGATGGTCCTATCATCTCTTTTAAATCATAAAGCCAAACATAGACATCGCTAGAGCGACCTAACTTAATTAACTTTCCACTATTATCCCTTGCATATTGGCCATGAAATAATTTACCTTTAGAATTAGGTTTATTGCCTTTAGGTTCTTCAAATAGTCTAGTTACTTCTAGAATTCGCATCTTCGATCTCTTTTTGGTCTTCTTTTATTACTTTTTTTATACCTCTGGAGAACTTATTTGCGTCTTTTCCACGAATACTGTTTATAAGTCTATTTGTAAGATCTTTTGCAGTTTGCTCATTGTAGTGTTCCTCAATTTGTTCTATTAAGTTAATAGCACTATTGATCACATGCTCGCCTCTGTTCGATACCACATGGTTTCTATCACGATCTACTGAGATTTGATTTAATTCTTCTAATATACTGCGAGCCTTTTTCACGTTTTCTCCATCGGAAAATTATGTATAATGCTATTTATCATTATAAGTCGGATTTCTTTAGGAACTCTCGCATGTTCATAGACTGCTCTATTGTGGATTTTTGTTCAGGATCATCAGCCTTTATGGCATTTCCACGTTTTAATTGATCCACTAGGTTATTTGTAGTAACTGTCATTGCATCTTCATCGCCTTCCTGAAGATCTTCTATCCTTAATGTGTCAGGATCAAATCTTAAGTCTACTTTGGTACCTACACCACTACTACTTCTTGTTTTCATAAACTGTATTTGATATCTGCCTTTTTCTCGCATAGCATTACTTGTAAAAATACCCACAACATTATCTGCTGTTTGTATTTTACTAATACCACCTGCAATATGATGATGATCAAATTCTATTTCTTCTACTGCACCTCTGTTTAACTGTGATGCTGTTACAAATAATAAGTCTCGTTCTACTGCTAAGTTACGCAACTCTTCAGATACATACTTGTCTTTGATAAACAAATCACTACCACTTACTTTTGCACTAATAGGCATCATCAAATCTAAATAGTCTACCAGTAAACAATCCACTTTTTCACCACTGGATATCTCATACTCTCGTAAAAATACTCTTATATCATTTACATTAACACCATTTGGCATTTGTTTTACTCTAAGTTTACCAGCACCTTTGGATTTCATACGGACTTTTAAGTCTACATCATCCATATTACGCATTATTTCTTTTGTGCCAAATCCAGACACCATACTGTCTAATCTCATACTAATTAATTGTTCACTAAGCTCTAAACTAATATAAACAGTATTCATACCTGCTAATGCCCAATTTACTGCAAAGTTTTGTAAAAATAAACTTTTGCCTGCTCCGGAGCCACCAGCAAAGATAGTCATTTCGCCTCTGTTTAATCCACCATATAGTTTTTGATCTATTCCTTTCCAGCCTGTGCTAATAGCACCTGACTGATCTTTTATCCATTGTAGCCGCTCTTTAGGATTTTCAAAATAGTCTAATCCTAAATCTTTTACTAAGCCTACCTGACTTGCTTCTTTAATTTTATTTTCCACAGTACCATAATCTTGTTTTTCCAACAAGTCAGTACTTTCAATAATTGCTTTTTCTAATGCTTTGTGTCTACAAAAAGTTTCAAACTCATTCATAAACCATTCATGATGATCCGGCGTTACATTTGGTATAGTTTCTAATTGTATACCTGCTACTGCACTTACCTGCTCGGGCGTAGGAATAGCATTATAAGTTGTGCTATGAGTCTCAAACAACTCAACTGCTTTACGATACTTTAAGTTAAAAAACTCTGGTTTTACAATGTTTTGGCACCTAGCAAATAAGTCTTTATCGCTGAGTAAAAATCTTAAAAAAAGTTCTTGTGTTTCTTCTGTATATGTTTTTATATCTGCCATCTTTTTCCTATCTCATTTAATATATATCTTGCGAAAATGATATGCCCTTCTTTGTTTGGATGCTGATCATCTTCACTTATCTTGTGATTAAAAGTAATATTAGACACGGGCATAACAAAATTACTTTTATCAAATACTGGAAAGTCTAATCCATTAAAGGGTTGACTATCTACTCCTGATTCTTTAAAAACATTGGGCATACATTTATTACTCATACCAGTAATTAAAAATTTTATATTTTTATGTTTACATAATCCTATAAAAGTATTTAACATATTGTATAGTTCAAATATGCCTTGGTCTAACGTTCTTGTCATAAAAACTGTGGGCATAATTAATCTTTGAAAAAAATTTTCTACTTCCTTTACAACATCTGTATTTTCTTGTAGTATCCTGTCTTCAGTAAAATGAAAGTCTTTTATTATACCTACCCAAGCACCATATTTTTCTAAGAAAAACTCTGTTCGCTCAGGATGTGTCAGTTGTAAAACAAATATCCAATCGTCTAAATTTTCTGTATTGTTTATAAACTCTGTTGCTTGTCTAAATAATCTGTGATTACTTCCTCCCTCTATAGATTCATTAATAACCTTTTCAAAATTATCTTGTAAAAAATGTCCCCAATTTATTAATTGTTCTGTATCAGAAAAGTGTTTTGTCCCAGAACTAAAACTACAGCCATTTACATACAGTTTCATAAATACTTACCTACTAAAAAACCTAATAGGAATATAAACCAATCAAATATAAAATGCATTAAAAATGAAATAGCAAATATTTCCTTCCAATGCTCTTTACAAATATCTAACCACTCTGCTAATTTTCTCATAACATTTTTGTCTTTACTTGTACTTTTAGTTTATTATCCGTTGCATGTTTTATAATACTTGCCAAAGTAATCAATCTTCCATACTTAATAACTGCTTCATCGGCATCTTTGATATCATTTGTCCAGGGAGGAAAACTTACTTCCCAACCTAACTCTAGTGCCTGCTCTATAAGTTCTTTTCCTGCGTTGTCTCTATCAGGACATAGTATAACACGTTTGCCTAATTTTTCAATCAGATGCGCCTGCTCAGGCGTAACACTATTACCTTGTATGCTAACTCCATCTAGTTGAATTGCATCAAAAACACCTTCAGTTACTATCACAATTTCTCTTTTGCTATCAGCAAACCTATCAATGTTAAAAACATACCCTGGTTGTATTTTGTGCAAATACTTTGGAGTTGTTTTATTGGGAGGATCAATATGCCTTGCTGTCCAACCAACCAACTCTCCATTATAAGTAAATGGAACAACTAGTCTCTGCTTATATAGACTTTGATTAAAATAAAGTAATGGATATAGGCCAAGCAGTCCTCTTTGTTTTGCGTATTGCTTAACATTATGTGTGTCAGGCAAATCTTCTACTGCTACGGCTGTATCTGGTAGCGTCTCCGCATTAAATTTTTGTAAGTTGTATATATAGTCGCCTGGCTCTTGTTCTTCTAAGACATCATTATATTTTAATAATTCAATTTGCACTTTATGTATATCTGAGTCAGATACACCCAGTATTGATGCTAAGTCTTTATATTTTTTACCTAAATTTGGATTGGGTGCCCAACCTGTAGTAAAATTGCAATTAAAACAATTATAACTTATCCTAGAACCTGTTGTAATTAGTCCGCCCCTTTTTCTCTTATCATTACACATCGGACAATCCATAGTAATCCATCCACTAGGAGTTTTTGTTGTTCTAACGGGTAAATTGTCTAAAAGTAGCCTATGTACTTTTTCTATAAGAAAGTCGATATCCATGCGGATATTATAACAGAATATATCTAAAAAGTCAATTAGTTTCTAATCAGTATTTGATTAATAGTCCCACTTTCAGGAGTATGAATTACTCTGATCCAATTAGCATTAACAGTAAATGTTTTATGATATATGTCACTAGATGCTGATAAACTAATATTGCTTTCTATATTGAACCAATCAGTACTTGCTTCATCACTGTTAGGCGTATTTTCTATACAACTGCCTTGTATTGTTAAATTACCTGTGTATGCTGAAGGATAAACAGCAATACTGTGAAGAGCATGGCTAAAATTTCTATCCTGATTACCAAATAAAGCACTTGTTGTGAATATATTTGCTGGATCTCCAGAGTCAGTACTAGCAACCTGTGTAAATGTATTTCCTAATTGAGTTTCAACAGGTTCATGTTTTAATTGTGTATCTATTTCTATTTGGAATTTTACACTACTATTTTGATCAGCATAAACTGGATATTCATTACCATCTGCTTTTGTCATAGAAACATAAATTGTATATAAACCTTCATCAACATTTCTCAAGTCTCCTTCGTCTAAAACAAGTTTAACCTGTCCAATATCGCTAGTATGCTCAAGAAGTTTAGTAAATATTCTACGTCTTGTAGTAGGATTTATAAGTGTAGCAGACAAACTCTCAGAAAAAACGTTCTGTAGTTTTCTGTCTCTGTTCCTAATGTCAAATTTAATTTGGTTGTACATGCCTTTATGGGCAATTAGTTTTCTATTATTCATTGGTCTGTTATCCACGTAAAGTCCATTAGTATTCACCACCAATCCAATGATGTCCTCGTAAAGATATAGTCTGTGATCACCTTGTGACATATTTTTTAGCTCTTAATAATATACTATTTATCGTTTCATCGCATAAATACTTTTGTGGAGAAAGACAACCTTATAACAGAAACAACTGAGCGATACCCTTTTCTGACGGGTATACAATACGGACAAGGAGAATACATAGGTATTGTTGTAAATCATGACAATGCTATAATGACTTTTTATGATGTTTCAAAAATGAACGGTGATAAAGAACGTGAAGAATTCCTAGATTTAGGTGAAACCTGGTGGTGGGAAAGTAATAGGCAATTACCTATAGATATATTTTTACATCATGAAATGAAAAAATTTCACAGATGTTTAAGAACGTTTGTAATGAAAGATATTGAAATTCTTTTTGGTCCTACAACTAGTTTACAGAATCTTCTCAAGAAAAGAATTAAGAGAAGAGGTGTGCAACTTGTAATTAAACATAAAGATAATTAATTACAAATTTTCAACAATTAAATTTAATTGTACGATAATTGCTAAAGCATAACCATAACTATGGCTTTTCTTAAAAAAGTATGTGTCATCTTTAGGCTTTGTCCAAACATCTGCTTCCACTTGTTCCCACGTTTTACCTACCAGATGCCTTTTGCCTGGTCGAATCATTGCTAATATCATTGCCAATTGTTCTATATTTTTAGGCTTATATTGTTTTACAATATCAAAATGATTATTAATATGAAATAATTGTTCAACAACCTCTTTATGTTCAAGTAATTCCCACATTGGATCTGTTGCTATAAGGCTATCTAAATGTTGCTCATCAATTATGTCATTGTAAATATGGTTGTTTAGAAAGTCTACTTTAAACCAACCTTCATCTTCTGCTTGTTTGTGATCTATTGTGCTGTAACCTTCTAATGGAAACTTAGGAATATTTTGAAAGTAGACACCAGTATTGTGTTTAGTAAACTTACCATCCTTTTCAATACTTGCAGGTGTATGCTTGACTAACGTAAGAAAGTCATCTCGGTTAGCCATATCGATATCTACATCAAAATCTATTTTCATTTTTTATATAACTCTAAAAAATTTCCTTGTGGCAAATCACTTGCTATTTTTAAAAACATTCTCTTAGCCATATTAGTAAAATTAAAATTGCAACTTATACTGTATCTCTCACTATTACCTAAAACAGGATTTGTATAGTGCGATAAGTATCCTGGAAATACAAACATGTCTCCTTCTTCTGGATTTAAACATATATTTGATAATCCAAATCCACTAGTTTGTCTTTCTCCAAATTTAAAATATAATTGACCTTCTTGCTTTTCTTTTCTGTTATTATTATAGTAATTTACATTTTTGTCAAGTTGTATTTTAGTAAAAATTACACATACTAAATCTGCTGAAAGTATATGATCATGGATTGGATTGTATTCGTTTGCTATTTGTTTATTGTACCAACTTTTTGTAACCTCTAGAACTGTATTAATTTCTCCAGTTTTTATTATACCACCAATCATTCCACAATCTACTTCTTTAAGATACCTATGCATATTTGCAGATATTGTATCTAACACATCTAATTTTTTTAATTCATCTGTGATATCTATTTCTTCTCTTAAATTTCCGACCAAATCTCCTGATAAATCTTCACCTTTAGTAGGAAGACATATTTCGTGTAGGCTTTGAGTTTGTGTATCACTCAATTTAAAATGTGCTATTCTAGGTCCAAATGGTGGTATTAATTTCATTTTTATTTACCTTCATCAAACGATCTATCGC
>Ga0222715_10003275_pt1 | contig 14505 bp, 12 predicted proteins | sample C33_9DmetaG_FD_165056 | JGI IMG/M metagenome (GOLD analysis project Ga0222715, IMG submission 165056) | Estuarine water microbial communities from San Francisco Bay, California, United States - C33_9D | ecosystem: Environmental > Aquatic > Marine > Unclassified | place: USA: California...
GGTGCTGGAGTAGGAGCAGGTGTTGCCGCTGGTGCTGATGCACTCTTGTTCGGATCACCAGTTGGAGCACTCATGCCTGGAGCACGAAAGTACTGACCAAAACGCTCTGGATCATATGCTTCACCATTAACAGATGCTTCAAACATTTCTTGGATAACCTTAACTTCAACGTCCGAAGGTTTCTTAGGTAAAAAGTCGTTTAAGTTATACATTCCGTGTGTATCAATTGCCGCTTTCTCTCCATCAGTTAAAGCACGCTCTCTACGTGACCACTGTGAAGTTGAATAGTCTGCATATCCACCTTTAGATGTTTTCTTAATACGGAAGTCAACACCTCTTACAAAATCTGTAGGAAGTTCTTCCATCTCAGGATCCATCAAAGCACCTTTAATGATTTGGAAAATTTGTGGACCAATAATAAAACGTCTAATTGGATTCTCTGGAGTTGAATCTTCGTTAATTGGACTTTCAACTACAAAGCCTTGGAAAATATATGAACGTTTTTTCCAGTACTTACGACCTTGGTCTTCTAGTGCTGGATCTTTAAACCAACCACGTACTTCTGAAAGTACTGGGCAAGTTTCGCCATACATTTCCATACATGGAACGTTAACTGTCACTGGACGTGAATCAGTTTGTCCTTTGATTCCCGCAAAAGGAAGTTTGATCATCAAACGTTCTTTCCAAAAGAAAGTTGCATTTGGATCAGAGTCTGGCAAGAATCGAAGCACTGCTTCAGTTCCTTCTGCCATATTCCAATGTGGGTAAATTGCGTTATCGCCGCCGCTTGATTGAGTGTTGCCACCCGTTTTGTTTTCTTGTTCGCGTAATTTTGCACGAATTTCTGCTAATGTTGCCATAATTTAAGCCTCCTATGTTTTGCCTTTATGTGCCTGTTGTAGATAGTTTCTAACAACATACCTACTATTATATTTAGTTTTCCTCTAAAGGTCAACTAAAATTTCTGAATTTATCTAAGTAATTTTGCCAATTTGTCTTTGATGTAGTCTAATTCTTCGTTTGTTCTCATTAACGCTTTTTCTACACTAGGGTGTTTGGACAATCCTTTAGCAATCTTTTCGATTGTAGCAACTGCTCCAGAATAGTTACCGCCCTTGTATCTAGGATCATTTAGTACACCAAATGCCATTTTGATTTCTTTATCTGAGAAACCCTTGTTGTCTTTTTCCTCTTGGCCTTCGTCAGTCTTGCTCATAGCCTTACGTACTTCATCAGCGGACATGTTTAGTTCTTTGGCTATTTCTTCATCGCTGTGACCCTTGGCTTTAAGACTGTGCATATACTTAATGCTACCCTCTTCTACATCTTGATCGTCTTCAACTTGTACCTCTTTACCTGTCAGTTTAGATACAAACTTCTCAACTAGATCCCCTACGGAATCGCCAAAACGCTTACGAGCGGAAATAACTACGCCTGTTTCACCTTTTGGAAACGCTCCAGTTTCTTTATCATAGAATGAGCGGACAAACTCGATAATATCTTCTGTTGATGCTTTTTCATCTTTAGGCTCTTCGTCTTTCGGGCCTGCTAATTTCATAGCACCGTCTTTGTCAATAGTAACATCAGTTGTATCGTCTTCCATTTTCATGTCACCAAAGTTTATTTGATCTAATACTTCTGGTTGTGTTTTTTTTACATATCTGTAAATGGAAGGTCTAGCACATGTATCAGCGTCACTGTCTGCTAGACTTTTTAGTTCGTCCATAAGTTCCTGGTCGTCAATAATACCCTTAAGGCTTTCAATTGCGTTAGTTGCATCAGGTCCTACTGGAAAGTTTTTGCCTACTAATTTGTTTAGCATGGCAATGCGTTGTTTGTCTAAGGCTTCGTCTATTACAGAGTCTGCCCAGTCTTCAAATTCTTCTTCAGGCGAATGAACTTCTTTTTGACCCATTTTATCATTGTAGTCATCTTGTGCGGCATCTATAGCATATTCATGATCCGGACCATCTGGTTGAACAACAGCAGTTGCTAGTTCGTTGTCTAGTTTATTGTTGCCATCACCTTCTGCTTCACCTCTTAATGAATTAGGATCTACTTTACCATTAACTACTTTGTAGTAAAGATATCCCATACCTGTTTCACCGTCGTCGCCTGTAAATTCAAATTCAGTTTCATATTCTTCGTCATCATGCGATTCACTTACAACATCATCTAAATTTATTGTTGTTTCAGAAATACGCTTTTGATGAATGCTGTGTAGTAACGGGAACATATCTTTTAATTCTTCATTGAACTGCGGAATAGTAAACGCATTGGTAAGTTCGTTTATAACATCTTCTCCCAATTCTGAGTCACCGCTCTCAGTAACACTAAAATTTTCTTTTGTATCTAAGTAGTATTGTTGGCCTTGTAATTTCTTAATATGATTTCTTAAGTTTTCAAGTTCAATATTAGATCCTTCAATAATGTCATTTGAAGTTGTGTTCATGAAGTCTTTCTTACCAACGTAACGTTTGAACGCAGTAAGTTTTGCAATGTTTCCAGAAGTTTCAATAATGTGTTTACCAAAGTCGTCATGAGGAAGACCACCGTTAGCAACGTGACGTGCCATTGCTCTGGCACCTGCTAAATGAGCATAAGGATATTTAAAGCGTTCGCCTGATTCATTTTCAATAAACAGTGAACTAATGTGTCTTGTTCTAGCACCCATTTGCTCTGGTGTAATTTCTTTTTTATGTCTAATAATAAGTTTTGTTTTGTCTAGTTCCTCATAACTAGATTTTGTTGTTCCGTACATTGTTGACTCCTGAACTTGTTTGTTTGCCAAGTATTGATAATCTCTTTTATCTAGATTAGACTTTGCTATATCACGTGTATCAAAACCCATCATGTGCTTTTTAGCAAAGAAACGCATTTCCTTTAAAAAATTATACCATTCGTTTTCAATAGACTCTGGTAAGTTTTCAAGCATATTTTGACTATAATAAATCTTTAATGCTTCGCCTTCTTGAATACTAATGCTTACTGCGCCTTGATTTTCACCATTTACCACCCAGTCAAAATCGAAAAAACGTGCCTGACTTTCGTCAGCAGTAGGCGCTCCGTTTTGGTCTCCCATTACAACCTTAGGAAAACGTCCACGAACCTTTTCAAATATTTGTTTTGCTATACCGTCTAATCCGTTCATATTGTTATTTATGCTACTAGAATGAAATGAACACAGGCATGGGCATCAGGGTCGATTCGGCATCTGCATCACGCATTTTTTCATAAATCGCGGGATCCCAGTCTGCTAGTATCTTTTGCATACGTATATTAAGCATAGTGCTCATTACTAGGTCGTCGTGCTCGCCTGTTTTAGCACCAAAAGTAGTACCATGTGCTACAAATGCTTTAAGTTCAGATATAAGTGGCTTTGATTTAATCTTTAATTGTCCTGTTTCTAACAGTTGTTTAAACTTAGCACAAGCACTAATTTTAGTTTTATGTGTGGTGTTAAATCCTTTTCTAAACTTGCGAACATGACCTTTACGTGCAGGTTCACTTAAAAACATTCCATAAATGTTTTCTTCACCAAACTCGTTTATGCTAACAAGTGCCGCTTCTCCAATTGTGTTATTTTCAACACTGTAATAAACTTGAGGTAATTTAGAACCTTTTTGTTGTCCTTCTTCCATGATGGTTTTTGTAATATCAGCAAGCACACGTATTTGACCTTGTATAGGAGTTACGTTGTGTTGCCATTCTGCTACTTGTTCAAATGTAGGAAGTTCAAAAACTTGTATGGCCGCATAATCTCCACCGGTACCTAAACTAGGGTCTAGGCTTACAACATATGTGAAATTAGGATTAATATCTTTATACCAACGTGTTTGCCCGAACTTCCTGAGAGGATCTACGCCCTCTAGTTCAGCAAGTTTTACACTGTTGATCAGTGTCTCATCAAAGATCAAAAATTCACATTCATGTTCACGTCTAAAACGTTCTTCACCGATACGTGATCTTTCTTCTGCGGCCCATTGCTCATCTCTATCTGGGTGTTCACTCCAGTGTGCAGAGAAAGCATAGAAACCATTTATACCAACTTCGGTATCGTTGCCATGTTCGTCAAAGCGTTTCATTGCTTCTGTCCAGATAAGTGCAAATTGATCTTCGTCACTGTTTGGTGTGGAAGTAATAATTGCCTTACCACCTGTTGCTAGTGTTGGAGAAATTGCAGTCCAGAATTCTTTCGCAATAGTCGGATTAACGAATGCAAACTCATCACAGTATAGTAACGAAATACTCATACCTCGTCCTGTGTTGTCTGTTGTTGTTTGTGAAACTATTCGCGAGCCGTTATCAAATTCCATTGACCCTTTGTTATATGAAGTTACACCACATCTGATATGGTCTGGACAGTCTTCGTAAGCATAGCGAATACGATGCATAATTTCTTGGGCACCTGCATATTTGTGTGCCGCAATTAATATTGTTACATCTGGATTAAACATAGCATACCACAGCAAATAACCTGCCGCCGTTGTAGACTTACCTGTCTGCCTTGGTAGCATATTAATATTGAATCTATAACTATGATATGAATCAACCAACCTTTCTTGAAATTCAAAAGGATGAAATAACAGTTTACCTTTTACAGGATGCTGTATATAAAAGAAATTTTGCATAAAGAACATTGCACCTGTATCTGGATGAGCACAGGCTTCTAGTTCTTTGATTTCTTTTTCTGTATATCTAGTCCTTGTGTGTGCCTTTTTGACAAGAACACCGTCAAGGCTCTTTGCATTTTGTGCCATACTATTACTTATCTTAAAATAGGGTGTCTATTTTGTTTATTGATACTTATATCTATAAACTCTCGTAGTATATCAAAATGCTTGCTTAAATTGTCAAATAAGTCAATATTTAAATATTCGCTAGCCATTGAATAACTGCTTTTACCTATGTTTGAGTAATACTTAATGTTTAAACCTTTTTTAACACCATACGTTGGAAATACACCTGTAACAAACAAGCACGTATCTCCTAGTTCTTTAGCATTCTGTGTGTATGGACGTTCTAATTTAAGATATGCTTGTGCAAAAGTTTCTTGTGGCAAAAAGTCTGGTTTATCTAAATGGCTAGCCAAAAGAAAGACGATGTAAGATTCAAGTTCGACGGGTAATTCATAACCGTGTTTTTCTTTCGTCTCACAAACGATTCGATAAAAGGCGTCAGTATATTCCGTCCTCATAAAAATATTTATTGAAAATTCAGTCAAAAAAAAGCCCCGCTTTTACACGGGGCCCAATCCTAAGGTAGTAGGATTAAAAATTAATCTTTCTTAGCCATCTTAGTTGCAGTTGCATACATTACTGCTTCTGCATCATCGCCATATCTCTTTTTAAAATCGCCTTTTGCTTTCTTCATGCCTTTGACATATTTTTCTTTTGTTTTTTCTTCGGCTTTAGAAAGTTCTCTTTCAGCCATAAACTCTTCGTATGCTTTCATTAAATGTTGTTCAATACCTTCTAATGGATTGTCTCCACTACCACCTGGTACATAACGTACTTTAGGTTTACCATCTTCTGTGTGGTCTGCATAGTCTGGATCATAACCTTTGTACATAGGTTCGTCTTTTTCGTCACCCATTGAATTAGCATAACCTTCTTCGGTTTCTTGATCAACTACTTCATCTTCAACTTCTTCATTTTCAATTCCTGCTAATTGTGCAAGACGTTGTTCGTAGTCTGCATATGGACTAGGATCTTTAACTCTAATATCTTGTGGATGCTTTTTGCCGTTAACACCTTCAATACCTGCATCGGTTGTTACATCTTCAACACCTTTATATTGCTCATCTGGTGAATTATCATAATCTGCTCCACCACATGGTGAACCATTGATGTTATCATCTGGTTTCATTGTAGGAACATTATCTGCATCTGGCATCATGTCTGGTGTTACTGCCTGCATTCCTGCAAGTTTCATAATTTGTGCGATGATTGGTAAGTCTTCTGGACTATCAGCACTAATAGTAATAGACTCGTCTACTTTTTTCTTTTCTTTATCTTTAACTGCTTTTTTCATCGGCTCTTTTTTATCGCCGTCTTTGTCTACATCAAGAAAATCGGGTTTTGCTTTTTTTGCTTCTTCGACTGGAGGGTTTAATTTTTCTGTATTTTCTAGTGCGTCAGTTACAACATTAGGATTCTTTTTATCTAATTCTCTTAAACGTTGTAGTACGTCAATCATTTCACGTGATGCCATTATTTGTCTCCCTGATTACGTTCTTTTGCTTCTTTTGCTAATTGTTGTAAAAACGTTTCTTTACCTTTTTCGGTAACAACTAGATCGTCTTTGTTTACGGATTCAGCATCTTTATACTCACCGTCCATTAGTTTAGATTCATATGGCTTATCTTCAGTTTCCTTCTGATATTCTTCATATGGCTCGCCTGGTTTACGCACACGAATAAAATCTTGTTGTGTGTTTAATGCGTCTGCTAGATAGGCACGTAATTCTTGTTGTGTTGTTGGATAATTTAATGTAGTTTCAAAAACTGTTACTTCTGTATTAGTTAGATCTGGAAAATCTAATGGAACATTTTGTATTGGTGTTTTCTTACCTGCAGATAAATTAGCAACATCAAATTTCTTTAATGCTACTTCTAAACTATCTTCAAAATTTTCATCTAACCCACCAGCAACTTTAATAATAAAGTCGTACTGTTTTGCGGCTTCTGCTAGGTATTTTTTAAATGCGCCTGCCATTGTATTCTCCTTTAACTACGTTTATTTATCCTGATCCTTGTTCAAAATACGTTCTAATATGGAATTGCGATCCATAACAACATAGCCTTCTCCGTCGATTGTATCGCCCGCAGAATCCCCTGATTTTTGATCCAAGTTCTGTTTTTTAAGTTGTAATTCAACCATTTTTAACTTTTTATCTAGTTTTTGACTCTTTGCTTCAATGGCATTTTTAAGCATATTGCTGGCTGTTTCAAATACACGGCCTGCATAGCGTGATTCTACATTCATACCCAAATCCATTAAATCTTCATAACTCTGCCTTGCCTTTTCTGCCAATTCATCTAATTCTTTATCGGCTAATTCTCCCAATCCTTTAACCATAGGTAAAGCGGCAGATATTTTATCAAATTCTGCTATACTTCGCTCAAGATTGACTGTTTCCTTTTTAACCTCTTTGCTAGGCTCTTGTGGTTTTTCAACCTGCTCCATGGTCTCTTTGATTTCTGGCAGATCCAGTAGTTCTTCAAGTTTCTTAGTCATACTAATACTTATCTCCTTTTGCCTTGGTGGAATAAATCTTTTTCTGTTATGACCCTAAACTGTATACCGTGTTGTTTACAATATTTTGCGGCCGCTTCCCACTTTGCTTTATTTTTAATATAGTTTGCTTGATTATATGCACTTTTGCCAACACTTTCTTTTACTGTATGATTTTCTGGTTTGATCTCAATTATCTCAGCACGGGTCTTACCATTTTTATTACTGTAAACAATAAAAAAGTCTGGTACATAAATTGTGTATTTTCCATCTAGTGGATTTCTGTAAGGTATCTTAATGCTTTCGCTTGCCCATTTAGCAACCGCTGGATGTTCGTCACACATTTTCATAAAGTGCCATTCCCAACTTGAACGATATGTAGGAGTTTTAGTTCCTATATATTTGTCAGGATTCTTGAGTTCATATTTGCCTCTGGCAAACGTTCCTAGTCGAGCCATTATGCAACGATATTCCTCTTGGCAGGATTTTCTCCTGTCTCTTCTTTCTTAGTACCTAGTGCAGAAACATTGATCCTATTAATATTTAGAATTTCGCCCAGTACATTATCTACTTGATTTTCGTCTAGTTTTCGAATTTGAGATAACAGTTCAAAAGCACTTACTTGATCTAATTTACATTGTTTTAGAAAAATAAATGCAACACTTCTTGCCGCATTTTCCTCCATTCCTCGTTTTTTAAAGAATGCAACTGCCGCATCACTTTCGCTTGCTTTAAATTGTAATTCTAATTTGTTATAGTTTTCGAAGTATTGTACAGTATCTTCTGTACTATCTTTCTTTTTAATCTGTACATCTAAAGGTAAGTTTGAATATGTATCTTTCATTTTTTAATCCGTTATTTCGTTACTGGTCTTGTGGTTACTGTTGATTTAGTTGTTAAAGTAAACTCTTGGTTTGGGGCAAAGTTACTAAGAATTCCTGTTCCAAGAATACCGCCGCCTGTTGTAATTATTCTTTGATCGGCTGTAGTAGTTGTTATAACTCCATTGTCATTTACTTCTGTTACAACTACTCGATCTTCGATACTTTTAACTTTTCCTTGAATTTCTGGAGTGTTGGCAACTTGTCCAACTTCAAGTGTTGCTAAACTTGCGTTAGTTTGATCGGTTTTGTTTAATCCTTCAACTCTTACTGTATTTTCGATGGTGTTAGTAAGTGCACCTGTAGCAATTGATGTGATTTCATTTCTGACGCCTTGTCTAGTTAATTGTTTGGCATTATCAATTGTATTTTTTGCTTTAATTGCTGTTCCAATAAGTGCAAATGGATTACTATAAACATTAGGATCTAATAAATCTCCAAATACATCTAGGCCGCCTGCTAACACACCAGTACTTCCAAAAAGACTTGCACTACCCCCACCCATAATGCTTAAAGGTGATGGTGAAGTATCATAATGCAGTTGAGCAAACCCTTTCGGATTATTTCTATCAACACGACCTTGTGCATACTTAATACCTTCGTAGATAATGGTCATTTGATTCTCTGCAGGATTGCTACTTGAACTATTAAGTTGAGGACCTTGCCAACTTGTAATAATTGGATTAATTAATGTGTATTCATAAAAATTGTGTCTGCTAAGTTGATATATCGAAATCTTATTAAAGAAATGTCCAGTTTGATAATCATTAAAACCAAAACTATACGGACCTTGTCTTATAAGTTTTAGTGAAGCGGGTGACGGTCCTCTACCAGGAGGTGTCGATCTACTAGGACTATTGTACGTTGGTTGTCTTGCTAAATCTTCGGGATAGTTTGAATCTGCATAGTAGGTTTTAAAATATTGTTGCCACATACCACTAATAAGATTGGTGTTATCATCATGGAATGTAATGTTAATCGGAGTATACTGTACCTGTGTTTGAATGTTTGTTTTCTTACCGTATTGATTTTTTGTTTCTGTATTAATTTGCACACCAGGTACTTGACATGCTTTTACTAGCATGCCTGCTTCGATTCTAGGCTCCATTTTTGACCAACCTATGCTACCTGTTGGTGTTCTTACAGCACTTTGATTGATATCAAAAAATACATGATATAAGAATTCTACCTTCGGTGCAAGGGCCATATAATTGTCAGTGAATAACCTTGCGGCGTGTTGGTAATCACGCATATCACCATCGGTGCCAAAAACACCACCTACTACTTGTCCGAGAAATTTAGTTAACTTTGCCATACTATTATTTATTCATAAAAAAAGGTCGGAGATTTTTAAGCCTCCGACCCTTAAACAGATGACTATTTTTTAAACCCTTAGCCTGTTGCTAAAGTTCTAATTGTTCTTCCGATTGCACTTCCAATACCATTAGGCTGACCAGCACCGTTAGTTTGGATAGCATTATCGTATTGTATTGACATAGTAATGTCAACTGGGTTAGAATCTGAATATGTCAACTGGTTGTAGTTGATGTCTTGTACAAAACAACCTACTAGTTCGAATGTTTCTAGTACGTTTGGTGTGTTAACACCGTTACCACCGTCTAAGATTTCAATTCTAGTTTTGAATTTATAATCTACGCCAGAAGCCGCACTTGATTGTTCGAAGAAGTCGAACTGTTTCTGTAACTGTTGACCTGAACTCTTACTCACAGCATTGTTTACATCATCACGTATTGTAATTGTAATCGGTTGCCATGTGTGTTTACCTGCGTAGTAAACTTTTGAGTTGTAAACATCAATCGCAATTGATTCGAAGTTTACGTTTGGTCTCGTTACATCGATAATTTGTTTTGTTAGTTCAATGTTAGGAGCACCAGCACCAAAATTTTCTAAAGACACTCTAAAGCGATACTTTAGTTTTGGCATTAACAAGCCTTGCGAACTTGCTGACTGGTCACTCGCCAACGGAACTGTAAATTTACTTAAACTTGAAATAGCCATCTAATTTGCTCCTTGTATATAGTTATTTATCACCATTATTGATTGCCCAAAGTTGCAATTTCACCTGTGTTCTTTAAGCGTAATGGAATGTAAATGAATTCCACACTCTTAACTGGTTCAATTGCTACATCTACGTATAACTCGTTGCGATCAATACGTGCCGCTGTGTTGTTTGTTTCGTCACACACAACTAAGAAGTCATACAATGCTCTTTGACCTACAAGTTCAAGTAATAAACTTTCAGTTGCTTGTTTGATTTCATCACGTGTAATTTTATCGTTTGGTTCAAACATAAACGGTTTAGCAAGCAATGTCATTTGACGTCTTAAGTATGCAACTAGTCTTGCAACGTTAATTCTATCTAATGAACTTGCATTTCTTGCTCTAGTGTATTGACCAAAGTTAACTAAACCACTACCTGTGATAAATGTTAACGGATTGATTTTAACACCAGCCATTGTTTCACGGATTCCGTCATTTAACGCTACTGCATTAAACTCGCCTTCACCGTCGATATATCCTACGCTTGAAGCGTTGCTAATACCACCACGTCTTGTACCTGCTGGTGCAAACCATGGAAACGATACTGCATCACTTACAGCAATAGTTCTTAGCATCATGTGACTTGGTGGAACAACAATATTGTTTCCAGTTACGTCGGTTGTTAATCCTGATGGATAAAACATTGCCATGTACTCATCATAACTTACTGCACCATCGTCGCTGTCTGTTGATGCACCTGCTGTGTTGTTACCCCAGTTTTGCAAGTTAGTTGCAGTTGGAGTAAGTCTAAACGGAGTATCAGCAACAACAAATCCTGTTAGTCCTCTGTCTACGTTTAGTCCAATTAAGTTGCTTGTTAGTTCTGGATATCCAGGAGCACTTAACAATGTAAAGTTACGTGTTTCTTCGTCACGTAATAGATCGTTTGAATCTACAGCACTCTTAAGAGCCGCCACAATACTTTGACGCTGTGCATGTCTACCAAATAAGCCTGAACCGTCTTCTTTGGTTGTGTTCCAACCAATCCAACGATCAACTTTGTAGTTTGCCATGCTTTCGTTGCTGTAACGTGTGTTTAACCCACTATTAGCAGTAATGTCAACATGACCTTTTACAAATTTCTTAACGTTAAATCCTGAACGTCTTGTGTTCCATAACAACATACCTCTTGGATATAAGTCTGGATCTGGAGCATCTGGATCTACATAGTCTGTGCTTAATAAATCTGCAATAGCACCGGCAGTATCACCTGTTGCACCTGATACACCATAACGTGCATCCGCAAACAAGATACCTTCTTCTGTTGTTTGGTCAGTAACATCAATTGCTACCCATTCAGTTGCTGAATTATCCCAACGGTAAACTTTTACACCGTATTGATCAACATCAGCAGTTGAAATCCAAATATCACCTTCTACTAGATCACTACCATCTGACTGTCCACCTGTTTTAGCAGGAGCAGTTGCTGATACAATCGGACCTGCTGGGTCAGTTGCACCTGCATATGGACCATAGTTTAGGTAACCTACCCACTTGTTTCCGTCGTGTACCATAATGTCCACGTCGTCTAGTGTTGTATTGTACCACAATGTGCCATCTGCTGGAGTTGCTGTTGGAGCATTATCACTTGCTTCATAAACAAGTGGCTTCCAGTTTGAAATTACATAATCATGATCTTCGTCTGCACTTGCAGTGTAGTAGTTTTGTGTGCCTGTTTCTACACCTGCGCCTGAGCGTGACCAACCAGTAAATCCTGCTGTTGCAAGGATACCGTTTGCGTCAGTAATTTTAATATCACCGCCTAAAGCATGTGAAATACTTAGATAGCCATTTGACACAGTAGCAGTAATGTTTGTAAATCCTGCCGCTGAAATCGCACTAGCAATATCTTCTACTGTTGTACCACTAACTGTTACTGTTTTTGCAGTTGAATAAACAGTTGAACCTGTAACAGTTTCTGCAATAGTCATTGTGTTGTAACCAGGATTTGCAGTTACAGTTGGATTAGCACCTGCTTCTGTTCCTGTTACTGTTGTTGGAGAACTAGTTACTCTACGATAGAGTTTAAAGTTTACTAATTTTTCAACACCTGTTGTGCTATCGTTAGCAGAACCTCTTCCTGTATAGTTTGCTCTAGCAAAAACTGTACCTGCCGGAATTAGTGTTCCGCCTGTTGAATCAATTGAATTAACTGCTTCTTCTGTTGTACCGTAAATTGGTGTGCTAACAGTTGACCAAACACCTAAGTTGTCGTTCCAAACTTGAACTTTCAAACTTGCGCCTAAGTTTGGTGAAGTAGTTTTCATCCAAACACTACCACTTGGTTTAATTCCGCTTCTTGAAGTGCCTGCTACTGTAACAGTATCAGTTGACTTCCAAGTTGGAACTTGTGAGTGTTTTGAAATTTGTACTGCAACTCCTGAATAGTAAGTTGCTGTAATACCACAGTCTGCTTTTAGAGTACTACCTGCACTGTCTTGAATAATAATAGCGCCGTCGTCTGTAGTGCCATCAGATGTTGATGTACCGTCGCTGTAGATTTCTAAAATACCTGTTGATGTTACTTTAGCCGCAACACCTGTAATGCTTGCCGCATTAATTGCTGTAGCAAAGTCTGATACAGTTGTCCCGGAAATAGTAACACTTGTACCATTAATGTTTACACCTTGACCGTTTCCTAATGTTGGATTAGAAACAGTACCTTGGATTACTGGCCAACTCGATGCCCAACTGTCTGAAGTAAATGTTGAACCTGTCGCTGATGCAATATTTGCACTTGTAGTCGAACCTACTTTAACCCAAGCATTGTCTGCGTTTTTGTAGTAAACATCATTTGATGTTCTAGCAGTAACAATAGCATAGTCACCTTTTGCACCTACGCTAGGCTTTGGATCACCAGTTGCAACATTACCAACAAGTTGAGTAGCGGAGTTAAGAACTAATGGAGTTTTGTTAGTAAATTTTTGTGCTGATCTTGACCATTCAAAGATACCAAATAATGAATCGTTAGTATCTAACCAATATGTACCATCTGCAGGCGAACCCGAAGGTGCTGATGAAGAACCAGTAAGTTCTCCTAAGTCTGCATCTGCTCTTACAACATATGCTCTATTAGCAACTCCTAAGAATGAATAAGCGGCTTGTAAACCGTATTCATTAAGTTCGTTACCATGCAATGGATTATTGCTTGAATCTGTATAAAATTTTGGATTACCAAATGTTTCTGATAATTCTCTTTGTGATGTAATTAAGTATGGTGTTCCAGCATTCGCTTTAAGCGTTCCTTGTGCTGTTCCTGTACCTGCGCCGTTAGGCTTATTTGCGGCTGTTGCTACAATAATTAGTGGTACTGTTGCGGCCGCGGCTGGCGTATAGAAACTTTCGTCTATTACGCTAACTTCAACTCCTGGTGATGTAAGTGCCATCTCGTTACTCCTTTAATTAAGTTCTTAAACATATTTAGCAGTTGTAACCAAAAATGCGGTATAATATATAGCGAAAAAGGTATGGAAAAGGGCTGGTAAATACAGTTATGACTAGACCATTGTGTAAAAAGTGCAAAAGTAGACCCTGTGCAATAAACTATAAGAAGGGTCGTAAGACTTATTATAGAAGTCAGTGCGAGCAGTGTGCTAGAGGAAGAACTCCTAGTACTCCTATGTGGTATCAACTAGGTTATCGTCAAAAAGACAAGTGTGATAAGTGTGGGTTTACAAGCAAACACACAGAACAGTTTGCAGTGTATCACATAGATGGAAAACTAACAAATTGTAGACATAGTAATTTAAAAACAGTATGTGCTAACTGTCAAAGAGTATTACACAAAGAAGGATTTACTTGGAAGCAAGGTGACTTAACACCCGATTTTTAAGAAACTCAACACTGCTGTCGTTTTCAATAACTGCATCAAAATCCACATTCGCCCATGCCCATTCTGATACGTGTATGTTGGGGTAATCGGTTTCCATTTTAGGTGAAACTACAATACCTTTTGATTCTTTTTGAGCGGCCTTTTGACGCATTTCTGTTTGTGCTATATTCCACCATTCAGGGTCACTACCTCGTTTAACACGCCATAATTTACCACCAATAGAACGTATCATTTCTGCTTCGTTTTCAAATCGTACGTCAGGAATAACAAAATCTGTTTCAGGATGTGCAAGTAATTGCTGTTTTACTAGGCTTACCCATATACCATCATAGAAGCCATTACGCATACAATCTGTACCAAACAGTTGTAGCACTAATCTAGGAGTTATAGGTTTACCAAGTTCTGTACTCCAGTAAGGATCTACTTTTTCGCGCCAAGCACGTGAGTCATCCGTGTTGCCTTCTAGCATTTCTCGATTCCAGCCAAATACACTAGC
>Ga0222715_10003276_pt1 | contig 14504 bp, 10 predicted proteins | sample C33_9DmetaG_FD_165056 | JGI IMG/M metagenome (GOLD analysis project Ga0222715, IMG submission 165056) | Estuarine water microbial communities from San Francisco Bay, California, United States - C33_9D | ecosystem: Environmental > Aquatic > Marine > Unclassified | place: USA: California...
AACGTTAAACGGTGCGCGTATAGCACTTAGTAGAATGTCGTAGCCTAAGCCTTTGCTTTTGATAGTTTGAGAAGCCTGTAGTAGCGCAGTGCCACCACCTGGTACAATACCTTCTTTCAAAGCCGCTTGCACAGCGTAGATAGCATCTTCTACTCTATCTTTCTTTTCTTTTAGTTCGACTTGCGAGTCAGCCCCGACGTGTATGATCCCGACACTACCGGATAGCATGGATAACCGTTGCTCGAGCTTACTTTTAAAGAAACCATTAGTTTCTTCACTAATCTTCTTACGTACATCTTTAATACGATCTTCTAGCACCTCTTTGTCTACATCAACCTGTAGCACCGTGCTTTTATTGTTTGTTACAGACTTAACTGCTGAACCTAATACAGATGGATCGATTAAATCTAAATCATCACCAAGCTGCTCATTTATAATCGTTGCACCTGTAAGCAAAGCTAAGTCTTCAATAGTATCTTGCTTTGTAGGGCCGAAGCCCGGTACATCCACGATGTTAATTTTAATGTTGCCTTTCACTTTGTTCGCTAATAGCGTTTGGTACGGTTGTTGGTCCATACCCGCAATAACTAAAAGTGAGCGGTTGTTTTTAATCGCGTACTCCAATATAGATTGGATGCGACGAATGTTTGGTATTTCCGATGCTACGATAAGTACCAAAGGGTTGTCAAGTTCAGCAATACCTTTATCCTTATTCGTAACAAGGTGTGGTGACTTAAGACCAGAATCAAATTGTGTGCCCTCAACAAAATCAACGTAAGTTTCATTTGTATCGGACTCTTCCATCAAAACGACGCCATCCGCTCCAACTTTGCTGAAAGCTTCTCCAATCTTATCTCCAAGCGCTTTATCGTTGTTACAGCTAATGTAAGCAACTTGCTGTAGCATTTGATCTGCAACCGGAATGCTGGCATCGTTAAGATAAACCATAACTTCTTCAGCACAGTCTTGAATGCCTGCTTTAACGTTTCTAGTTTGCCCTTCATTTTTGTGTTTGTTAATTTCTTTCAAAATAGCATGAGCGAGGACGGTAGCTGTTGTAGTACCGTCCCCTGCTTCACGCACAGTGTTTGCAGCCGCTTCCTTAATTAAGGTTGCGCCTATATTTTCGACCGGATCACGTAAGACTACGCTTTCCGCAACGGTTACACCGTCTTTTGTAATGACCGGCCGGCCCATAGCGTCTTCGTATATAACACATTTACCTGAAGCTCCTAAAGTGGACTTCACTGCGCTTGTTAACTTTTCGACGCCGGACATAATTTTTTCGTTGGCTGTATGGCCGAACGTAAGATCTTTAACGATCTCGCTGGGGTTGTTGTATTGCATTAGATTAAATTAAATTAGATTGTTACTTACTCGAACGTTTTAACGACCTTAGGTCCTTGTATAAATTCAAGCTTGTTTTTGTAGTGGTCTACCGAAGTGTCTATTGCTGCTTCAGCACCTTCTACTGTTTCCCGACGAGTTACGTCATTCCACTTATCTTCCCATTGCAATTCTGTTTGGAAGTAGCCATTGGGTAATTGAACTATTCTCCAGTTCTTTTTATCCGAGGCATGCTGCCAAAAGGCTTTGGTTTCTTCGGATACTTGTTGGTTACCACTTGATGTAGTGGTAGTACGGTAATAAAAAGTCATTTGGTTTTTGTTTATGGTTGTTATTAATTGCTTATGATAGCGCGACTGTTTTTACAAAAGCACTTCCGTCGTGGATGTATATTCTTTTGTCATTGGTGTTAAACACGATATCTCCTTTTACACCTGAAGACGGTGCACCGGCTGTATCTTTTACTTTGATAAATCCGCCTAAATCCGCAGCTGTTACACCTTGGTGGTTTTTACGAACTCCTTTGTCTGCTAATTCAACATCGCTATTGTATACAACAACTTTTGAATCTTTGTTTAATGTTTCTAGTCCCATTTTGTTTATTGTTAAGTTTTTGTTTTATACCTATTATTCTATAATTACTTGCGCATCAACTTAGTTAAGTCCTTTGTTTTATCACTTGAACCCATTGATGAACCAAACCAATAACCGTAAACATCGCCTAATGTGCGCAGGAAGAAACCACTAAACGTAGTTATCAATCCTTTCTGTACTTCAGTGAGGTTTTTCCAGTCCAGGAAGTCCGTGAAGATAGCTGTAGCCAATCCTAACGCAATAACTAATGTTACATATGTAAGTATGTCAGGAGTTGCTTTATTCTTCCCTAGATCGCGTGCAGCGCGACGGTCTTCTACTTCCTGCTCGTAGGCCTTTTCAATAAAAGCTTTCTTCTCTTCAGGAGTTTCTATAAACTTGTCAGCCACTTCGACCGCTTTGTCTATAAGCGAAGTACCGCCGCCAGTAAGTAAGTTAAGTAGCTTACTCACCACCACCAATTTGCATAGTTACAGAAGTCGGCGTGATCAGTAAATCAATTGCTGATTTAATACCAGCTTTCATAGCCGTTACCGCATCTGCACCCATTGCTGTTTCTACCCATGCTGTAACCTCATCATTTGTTACTTTGTCTATAGGCTTAAAGTTAGATAGATCGCTCGTGTCAATCATTTCGGTACCAATGTTTGTTACCGTATAAAAGTTGCCTGCTGCATCTTTTTTGTTAGAGGTTCCTGTTAAGCGCCAGTGTACATTGTATACTACGTCTGTTTTACCTTCTTGTGTTGGGTGCACATCTACTGTTCTGCAATCCCATGTGTAAGCTACTGCCATTTTTTTTGTTTTATTTATTTATTTATTTACGATAATTAATTTAACAAGCTGATACGCTCTCTATTATGCATTCATTAGTACCCCCATTTTGAAGAAGATAAACAGCGTAAGGTACATTACCGCCTGGAACATCTTCATACTTGTACCAAGCTCCAAAGCCTTGCCCTGGAACTAAATTTGTAGACAACCCTGAGTTTGTAAAAAGAGCGTCTCCCGCGACGGGGGTTGAGGACGTGCCGTTTTTGTACACGGTAGTTTCAACATCTAATCCTTCACAGGCTTCGTTGGTGGAAGATTCTGAACGGTCTGATATTTTACCTGAGTATCCAGAGGCTGCGTCCTGGTCATAACCATACCATTCGCTCATTGCATGCGGCGTTGATGTATTCGGCTTTGATGCAGAGGCTGTGTTTAAAGCTGGGAATGAGTTATTACCACCACCACTAATTAAATCTGTCATAAGTATAGGATTTGAAATCGTTCCGCTACCGTATGTAGAAAACTTTCTTTCTTGGGCTATGCCTAACATTGTCAATGTACCTGTGCTTGGGACTGCCATATTACTTTATTTGTTTTTTTAATTCATCAATCTGCTGTTGTTGCTCCTTGACAGCTTCGATAAGTACAGCTGTAAGCCTAGCGTAGTTTACTGTTTTGTAATCTTCCCCAGACTTGCTTGTAGCATTTCCATCTTCACCACGCGCTATATCAAAAGGCGCTAGTTGGACTAACTGCGGGAATACAGCCTCTACATCTTGAGCTATAACCCCAACGTCATTTGTTTTTGTTGTTGGCTCAAAGCCTAGCTCTTCAGACTTCTCATTCCAATCAAAGGTTACCCCCTTGAGTTGCTTGATTTTATCTACAGCGCTCTCTATAGGCTTAATGTTTTCCTTCAACCTTTCATCCGAAGAGTAAGCAACAACATCACCAGTTGCACTAAGCTGCCCTGTTACCTTGATACCACCTGTAGAGTCAGACTCTAAAGTTGTTGTTCCAGCGTACCTGATTTCTACACCACCAGACCCATCAAATAATGCTATACCATTAGACTGCTGAGAGTTGTAGATAGCGTAGTCACCAGTTCCAATGTTTTTAATCTGTATAGAATCAGAGTCACCTACAAATTCTGCTATTACAGCTGTGGTGTTACTATTAGGGTTTTTAACGTATAGTGCAGGATTGTTTGTATTTGCTGCATCATTATTTATAGTTAGCTTGTAATCTGGCCTAGCGGTTCCAATCCCGACGTTTGCGTTTTTACCATCTATAGTTATAGCATCTGTATAATAAGCAGAACTTTCACCAGAACTCGCGGTGGTTTTAACTTGAAAAACTAAGTTACCGTGATTAGTAGGATCAGTAGGTTTAGTTGTAACGATCATTTTACCTGCTAAAACATTACCTGTGCTTGAAGTTCTTGTAACAGCTATTTTAGGTTGTTGAGTAGCAGCATCCCCCGTTCCACCATGCACATTAAGTTTATCAATAGGATTAGTCGTATTAATCCCAACGTTGCCGTCTTTTGTAATACGCATTCTTTCACCATTAGCAGTGCCAAACGCAAAAGCTTGGTCAGCTGCACCTGTTCCGTGCTTGTACGCTATATAGCCGTCAGCAGCATCAGCTGAATTGCCGAATATTATGCCACCCTCACTAGTATCTCCACTTAATATTGAAATATAGTTATGCCCATTATTTCTAAACACCCCGGAGCTGTCCCCATTAGGAGTTACACTTACATTACTAACAACTACATCAAGTTTTGCCCCAGGACTAGTCGTCCCGATACCGACTTCGCCAGAGGAGTCAATAACCATTCGGTCACCACCATTGGTTCTAAAAACCATTTCATTAGTCCCATGATAGTATCTTAAATACCCTGCATTCACAGAGTCTGGGTCTCCAAAAGCTATATACTGATAAGAGCTTGCCGGGCTAAACAATTGTAAACCAATGTTGCCGCTACCTTCTATAGTTACATCGTCATGGTTTGTATTTGGATTGTAAGTTCCACCGCTGCCTGTTTCTATATGTAATTTACTTTGTGGACTAGTAGTTCCGATACCGACGTTCCCGTCTCTTTTAATACGCATCCATTCAGAAAGCGTGCTAGACTGATCTCTACCAAAAATTAAATCAGAATAATTTGATGATATTACAGCGTTATTACCAGAGTCATTACCCAAATACATAGCTGCTGTTGGGCTCGCTGCTCTATTTAAAGAAACAAGCTGATGCGTTGCTGTTTCCGATCTTACCTCTAATTTTGAAGTAGGAGTTGTTTCACCGATACCAACGTTGCCTGGATCAGTCATTACAAAGTTATTACCAAAGTCTTTATTGTAATCTAAGGCATACGCTGTTCCTGTACCCGCTGCATCGCTCCAACTCCACCCTGAAGCATAAAGGTCATTGTAAGATGAACTGTACATACTTTCTACATAAATTTTTGGCCAGTAACCTGGACTTAATAAATGTATTTGTACAAATCCATTTGCGGGGGTAGTTGCATCACTTGAATGCAACTTAGCTATTGGCGCCCAGCTGCCAGAGCTGGTTATGTTTGCATTATAAGGAACATTATTGTAATAATGCCAATGAATAGATAAATTACAAGACTCATCTGTTCCGTATACAAATCCTTTTATATTAACTGTAAAATCTGCAGCTCCAGAATTCCAAGGTATTGTTGTTTGTATTAATATTTGTGTTGGTGTAGCACTAGAATTAATATCTAAAATACCCATGGATAGTCTAGAGTTAGATCCCATACTAGCGACTCCTTCTACAGCTAATGGGACACTAGGACTCGCAGTCCCGATCCCGACGTTGCCTGCATCTGTTATTAGAGCGTAATTGTTTTCAGAGCCAGAAGCTGTAAAATAACCACCTATGTTAACAGATCCAGAAACAGTTCTTCCACCATTAGATATACCCCTAAGACCAGTTGCGCTTCCAGCGTGTGTGTTATCAACTGCATATGCGTGACCCATAATAGCATAACCCCCAACACCATTATAACCGTAAGCAGCTATAGCAGCGTTACCATCCGAATTTCCAGATCTAACATCTACCCTAGTAAAAGCTTGAGGGCTAGTAGTACCTACACCTATTTTATTATCTACAATTAAATTATTTGCTAACTGTAACTCGCTACTTGACCATATGCCTCTTTGAGTAGTTCCTTGTTTAAAAACAAGTTTCCCAGAAGAATTATTTTGAACTCTCCAATAGTTACTACTAGCATTTAATAGATATAAAGAATCTTCTTCAATATATAAATCACCAGTCAAAGGATAACTTGACCCAGCTGAAAGCGGTAAAAAGGGTCCACCTGTAATTGCAGAGCCATCAGCCCAGTCAATACCTGTAGCTGTTGATATTAAGACCTGACCGCTAGCACCTGTGTTGCCGTTGCTGTCTATTAAGTAATCTGCTGAATATGTTTTTCCTAATCCCATTTAGTATGTATTTCTTACTATGTTAACCCACTCGTATGTTGACGCACCTGTTTGCATACACATATCTGCGTAGCTTGCGTCCTCTGATGTTACTTCTATTACTGATACATTGTCTATAGAGCCATTAAAGCTGGTAACGTTTCTAAACAACACCAGTGCGCCTGTTGCTGTTATGTTGAAAGAGTAATCGCCGTTAGCACTTATAGCGTCTGTTGCCGCTGTAACGTTTCCATTACTTAAATGCCCCTTAAAGCTTCCGCTTGTGTAATTAACAACTGTAAATGATAGTCTATATACAGAACCTGTTGTCAACCCTATGCTTTGATAAAGCGCGTTTGTTGCGGAGGAGGCATCGTAACTAGCCTTGCCACTAGCGATGCTCCATCCCGCTTCTTTTGTCCAATCTTGGCTGCCCCCAGAAAAATCCCCGTTAGTAACCAATTCTGTTCCATTAACCTCTACATACTCTGTGCCTGTTCTGTAGCGCATTGTACCAACCTTATCTGCGGACGCAGCAGCTGTATCACCAGCCATTTGAATACCGCCATTAACGTGTAGCTTTGACTTAGGGTCTGTTGTTCCTATGCCTACATTGCTTCCGTTAATACGCATTTTTTCCGAACCGCCCGACTGAAATATCATTTTACCGGTATTTCTAGCGTTTAATGTTAGCGAATTACTACTAGATGTAATAGTTCCGTGTATCGCTGCGCCTACTTTAATGTTTACAGCCGTAGTGTCAATACTACCCGCAAAAGTTGCGTTACCAGAAGTATGACTAAGTGTAATTGCATCTATAACACCGTCCTGAGTAATATAAGCATTACCATTTGCAGCGGAGCTAAGTCTCCACGTTTTACCCGTTGATGACGTTGTATTAGCCAGATATAGTATGGGGGCTGTACTTGATAAGGTTACATTCCCTGCAAAATTTGTGTTTGCGCCAATTTGAGTTGAATTTAGTACTCCTCCAGCATAAAAATGGTTCTCATTATTTGCAGCGGAATACATAACAAAATCTTCATTAGCATCAAGTGATAAATACCCTTGCTGTGCGCTTGAAGTACCATCGTTGTTGTAAAAACTAAGTTTGCCGCTTCCAGTGTTTGTCTTTTTAATTCTTACTTCTGCTGTTGCATTTTCACCAACTACTATTTTAGTAAGTGCATTTATATCATCAGTAGAAGTAACTTCGCCTGAGAAAGTTGCTGCTCCAGCTGCTGACATATCAAGATGTAAAGCCGTTATAATACTGCCCCCATCATTACCTTTTAATCTAATATCATAATCTTGTTGTGCTGAAGCAATATTTAAATCTCCATTTTCAAGACCTAATCTACCTATAAAAGTACCACCATCTGCTAAATTTACATCTCCACCATCAGCATCTAAAACTATATCTCCTGCTACATCTAAAGTTAAATCGCCACTTGAAACATCAATTTCTTGACCACTAATAGTCATATTCCCTGTTGCTACGGTTCCCGCAAAAGTTGCGTTTTGTGAACCGTCTAACAATAATGCTTGAGTCCAAGCTGACCCATAAGTTAAAAAAGCTAATTGATTGATACCAGCTATAACACCAACACCATTAGCGGTGTCGTTATGACCTAATATAACTCCGCAATTATCAGCAACATCTTTAAATGTAGAGTTTACATAGTAACCAGTACTGCCAAATTGACCACCTTTTGCCAAAGCTGTAATTGCTCCAGAACTAATCGTTCCTGCAAAAGTTGCGTTTTGCGATGCGTCTAAAGTTAAAGCGCTAGTGTCATTTGTACCTATATTTAAATTAGCTGCTTCACGTAACCAAATATAACCAGAAGTACCATTACATCCAACCGTCAAACCATCGTTACTACCATTGCTACCTGTTGAACTATTCTGTATCTGTATATAAGAAACAGTCCCAGTGCTCCTTGCATATATAGGAACACTTCCGCTACCACCAAACACACTACTACCAGTTTCTGTTGTTATACTTCCTGCAAAAGTTGAGTTTTGTGAGGCATCTAACGTTAGAGCTAAAGTGTCTGCCGTATAAAATCTCATTAAAGAGCCTAAAGAGATTGCTTTAATATCTAGGTTGTCTCTGTCGCTTGAGTTTAATTGTATTTTACCTCTGACAGTTCCAGCGTCTGTTAAGTACAAATTGTCTTCAACTAAAACATCTCCCGCAAAAGTTGCGTTTCCTAATGTATTAATTAAAAAAGGTGTTCTACTATCTGTTTGGTCAAATATTTTAAATTCTCCTGCATCAGTAATAACTCTATAATGCCCTTCAGTATTTTTTAAATCTAAACTTGCTTGACCAGCATTAGTACTTTCTACTAATAAAGTATTATCATTTTTTTGCGTTGTTATACTTCCCGCAAAAGTTGCACCACCTGCTGTATTTAAACCTACTCCTGTAGAATTAACATCTATATAATAAGCGCTGTTTGTAGCTGAATAAATAGTATTAGCGTAAATACTTCCCGCAAAATTCACGTTGTTACCAGAAACTGTTATTGGCGCGTCAGCTAAAGTAACTGAAGTACCAGATCCAGACCATACAGGCACTTTACCACCAGTACCCGCACCACTAAGTACAGAACTGTTGTCTATCTTTTGCCATGCATCTGTGGTTAGATCAGAGAATGTTGCCCAGTCACCTACAGCCCATTCGTTAGGTGTCGTGCTAGCACCATTAGGCGTAGCCGCTCCAGCCGTCTCACATATGTAATAGTGTCCAGTTACTTTTCTTGAAGCCTGTGATAAGTCTGGTGTACCACCAACTGTAGTAAACGTTAGCGTAACCCCGTCTGCTATAGTCTGAGAACTTGATATGGCTATTGTAATTCCATCGGCAGCTATATTGGATACTGTAACTGTACCTGAAATACCAGTACCAGTTATTGTAGCACCTACGGATATGCCTGGGTTAGCCGCGTCTATAACGATTGTACCACCACTTACCGCCCCGTCTAGTACCGAAGTTGTTGTTGGTGCAGCACTCCAAGTTCCTTTATATACTAAAGTACCGGTTGTAGCATTGTTCAGTTGTTGTACGTTTACCGCATCAAGATTCCCGGTACCTGCCGTGAGGTTTGTTATTTTACCTGTTACCTCAACACCTGTGCTTGTGGTTTCAAACTTTTTAGAGTTGTTATGAAATAATTCTACATTACCGCCGTTATTTGCATTAATGGTTTGACCGCTACCATCTGCATTAGATAAGCGTAAATTGTTTGCTCTTATATAAAGGTCCCCAGTGCCGGTATCATCAATATAACTGTTAGAACCATTGTGGTAAATCTGTAAATCATTGGAATTACCAAAGGTTGCTTTTACGCTATCTCTTAATGCAACATTTTTATAGAAGACATTCTCGAGGGTGCTGCCGTCTAAATAAAAATATGTAGCATACCCACCAGAACCATCATCTGTTCTAAATACTATATCTTTATCATCTGCTTTATTAGTGATATATAAATCACCAGTACTATTTTCAATAACAGAATCTGTAGCGTTGTGGTATATTTTAAGGTCTGATCCTGTGCCGAGTATTAATTTCTTGCTATCAACTAGACTTACATCCCCTGTAAAAGCTACGTTTCCTGCTGCGGTGATGCGCATTCTTTCAGGTATAGTAATAGGATTAGCTCCTGTGGCAGATGTTCTAAAAACTAGCCCTTGAGCTCTATCACCTGATATTGTAGCTGTGAAATAAGAAGAGTCAGAAAATTCTAATCTAGCAGAGTTTGCATCGTTAGCGCTAGAAGCTATCCGAAATACAGCAGAAGAGCCAGCTGTAGAATTTGAGTTCCAAACTCTAGATAATAAAGATTCATTAGCGGTTGAGCGCACATCTAATTTTCCGCCTGGTCCAGTAGTCCCTATCCCGACGTTGCCTGCTGAAGTGATACGCATATACTCTATAGCTGCATCATTACCAGAAAAAACAATAGGAGCACCACTAGTAGAGTATTGAGCATCTATCCTAAGTAATCTGTTTGTGCTGTCCCAACTAAGGTTAGCACTAGCATTGTGCCAGTCTCCAATTGAGATAGTTGGATTAGCTCCCTCTCCCCCCGTTATGTTTACACCATAGTATTCTCCAGTTCCTGCGTTTACAGCAAAGTTGCCTACTACGTGAAGTTTTCTTAAAGGACTAGTAGCCCCGATCCCGACGTTCCCGTTGCCAATGATACGCATTCTTTCCGTGGCAGCTGTGTTGAATCTGACAGAGTTATTTGATAAGGTTCCATAGTCAACAGCACCAGAATAGCTCATTATTTTTTTGTCAGCGCCATTCACGTATATGTCACCGTCAACTTGAAGTTTACCGTTTGGACTCGTAGTACCAATCCCGACGTTGCCATCTTTGTCAATACGCATTCTTTCGGTATTTCCCCCTTCACTAACACCAAACCAAATATAAGGGGTACTGCCAGTACCACCTTTTGCAATTAGCCCAGTGCTTCTGTTGTCCCCGTGAAGCAGTAAACCGTTTTGATAAGCAGCTCCCTGCTGATACTGAAGCCCTACAAATTTATCGTTACCCCAAGTTGTAACAATATCTCCATCAACATCAAGTTTTTCTCTTGGGCTAGTCGTCCCGATACCTACATTGCCGCCTGAGGTGATGCGCATTCTTTCGGTAGCACTGCCATTAGTATAGAATCTAATGTTTTTTCCAGTTTCTCCAGAAATACCTAAATCATCGCTGGTATCTCCTACCCATCCGCCTGACTGACCTAAAAATCCTATTGTTGAACCTGCTTTTCGTATTAGTACGCCAGAAGCATTAGAAGAATTATTAGTTGTAATAAATCCTTCAACGTGTAATGGGTGTGTTGGACTTGTAGTCCCAATACCCACGTTGCCTTCTACAATTAAACCATTAGCAGGGGGGGTATTCCCTCCATAACCATTTCCAACACTTGCATTTCTTAAAGATGTTTTGTAACTCGTGCCTCCATTCACAATTAATGCAAATCCTCCACTTGCTCCATCTACCCTTAAACCTTCTGCTGCAGTTGTTTGAGTTATCGCAAGCTTAGCTCCAGGATTAGTAGTGCCGATCCCAACGTTGCCTGCAGCAGCAATAGACATTCTTTCAGTCCCTGATGTACCAAACCTTAATCTAGTTGCTTCAGCATTCCATATAATAGCCGTTTCATCTTGGTCAATACCGACTAACAAGCCATTAGCAGATGTGAAATCTTGAGAGAACAAACCAGTTGTAGCATTACCAAAGGCTATGTAAGCTTGGCCGCTGGTTGTGTTATATATATACTGGTTGATACCATTTGAGGATCTGTTGACCTGTAGCGGGGCGCCGGGAGCTGCAGTCCCGATCCCGACGTTGCCTGCATTAAAGGAAGTTACACCACTAGAACGAATTGCAATTGAAGTAGCACCAGCGGCGGTGCTTGCGAATAGACCTGCATTAATTCCACTTGGCGCGTATGCATGAATGTTACCAGCTACTGTTAATTTTTCGTTAGGACTAGTTGTCCCGATCCCGACGTTGCCACCGTTGAACCACGAAACCCCGGCTGTATCTATACGAACGTCTTCAGTGCCTGTATCGAACAAAGAAAAAAGGCCCTTGTCTAAGTTGGCTCCAGTACCTCTGGGTATAATCCTTGAAATATTGTGGTCCGCAGATTTAAGGAAAATTTCATTCCCATCACCCTGTACCAGTAAGTCACTTAAAAACTTCATATATTGTATTTTATTATCCTACTTTCTGAATCAGTACTCTAATGCTGTTTGTTGGTGTTGAACCGAAGGAGATGCCTACGGTGTTCACTGTCGCGCGATCAACATCTGCAAATACAGTATCGAACGTTGTAACGTCGTAAAGCTGCACAATTACATCCTTAGTACCTAAGTTGTGTGTTACCGTTGCGTTAGCTGTTATGGTAGAAGCATGCGTGCTTACTGCATTGATCAATCCCGCTGCCGTGGCTACAGGTGTTAAATATTGAGACCCAGCAGTGCCAGAGTCAGCCATAACGAAGTCGTCACCTGAACCTGTTGCAATACTACCCAGTGTAAGAGAAAGTGCCGCTGTGGCTCCCTCAGAGGCTTGACCACCTGTAAGACCATCGCCTGCGGTAGTAATAGCAGCAACGTAGTTTCCAGTGGTCTCGGTGCCTAGTATAACACCGTTATCTTTTATAGTAACCGCACCCGCTGAGCTAACCGCGAAGTTATCTGAGCTGAATGACGCAAGACCTACAGAGCTTGTTGTTGCTAAGTCAATGTTACTCTGTATAGTTGTCCAATGCGCTAAGGTGCTTGGGTTGTCAATGTTTGCTATAATGGAGTCCCCAATACGTACTTGTTCCGTAAAGAACACACCGTCCGCGGTAACCGACCACATCATACCTTTCTTAACCGCCCCTGATGCAGGTGCCTCTAGGTCTGGCGAGTTAGTAGCTGCATTGTAACCTCCTTGGAAGTTTAGCGCTCCAGCAGTGGAGTTATCAATGTATGTCTTAACCAGGTCAAGCGAAGCAACCGGAATCGCTGATAGCGTTGTTCTTACTACTTGCTGTGAACTGTCACTTAAAAGTATGCTGTCACCAGAATCAGCAGTCGCTGTTCCCGTTGAAGACAATATAATGTTAGCAGATGTAGTATAATCAGGAGATACCGTAGGAGTAACCGTTGCAACACCTGATACTCTCAACCCCGCGCCGGCAGCAACGCTAGTTACCGTACCTACATTAGTAGTGTACCCGAAGTCCGTCACAAACGTGTGGATCTGATCACCCGTAGCCAGCTTAGTACCTGAATCAGCAACCGCGGCAGTAACTGCGGCTACCGTAGGATTAGCATCGGTACCGCCGATAACTATTGTATTGGCATTACCTGTAGTTACAGAATCAACTAAGCCCCCAGCAATACCTGCAACGTAATCAAATATAACGTCAGAGGTAACAAGGTTAGTACCGCCATCAGCAATAGAGCCGGTGACTATACTAAGTGCGGGATTAGGGCCAGTGCTATTAGCTACTGTTAATTGAGCTGTAGTCGCTGATGTTACCGACTTAAGGTCACCTTCAGATGAAAGATCGATCCACGCTGAACCGTTCCACATCTCAAGTGTGTCAGAACCGGTGTCAAAGTAAATTTGCCCTGTTGCTGGTGAGGAGGGCGCTGTACCCAAGTTCTGAATCGCAGCATTCTGCAGCTCGTTCTTGGCTAAGTTAAGGTTGTTTAAAAAGTCCATGTGTTTGCTTTGTTAGTTTAAATAGGCTTTGCCGCCAAATGCAGCAGAAAAAGTTATTGTTAGTGCGTTTTCGCTTGTATAATCGATATCACCGTATACTATAGTGTTCCCAGAGTCCACAACGGACACCGAAGGGAATTTACCGAGGTTGTGTGTGATGTTCCACGTAGTAGCCGCTGATGATTGTGTGAATGTAAAGTGCTTGTCTGCCGCAAGTTCTGGGTATACAGCAAAACCGTAGTATTTATTAGCGGTTATATTACCGTTTGATACAATATGTGTGAATACCGCGTTATATAGGTTGGCATTACCTGAATCTACAGTTAAAGATTCCAATCGGTACACCCCAAAGTTGTCCGTATTGTCCAAACGCGCTAAAAGTACGCTCCTACCTACTAAAGTAAGCAAGTAATGGATCACACTAGAGCCTGTGGACGATGTTTTAGTAAATGTAAGGTTGGAAATTGCTGAAAAGGCAGTGTTTGGGGCCACCCCAGAGATGGCACCCTCAGTTGCTCCAGGGATTCCGAAGCCATAGTTGTTCTGACCGGCAATAGCAACGCTACCCGTCGCATTCATCCACCCAGATATGCCGTTTAAAGTGTAGTTTTTCGTTATATCACCAATCGAATTGGACCCGATTACCTTATCTTCACCTACAATGTCCTGATCTAATGGGTATGTACTAATTCTAGCCATCTGTCATGTTATGTTTTGTAGTTTTTGCCGCCCTCTTTCTTTGTGCCTTCACCATCATTACCCCTGTTCTGCGCCGGTGACTCCCAACGCTGGTCCTTATGGTCATAATCTTTGCCTTCTGCTGCTGATGGATTTGCTCTAGCCTCACGCTGTGCATGTGCTTTTTTAGCCCTCCGATCAGGGGTCATCGCATAAGCCTTATCACGAGCGGCTTTAGCGCGACGTGCTTGAGGTGACAACTTCTGAGACATGTTATGTATTGTTAGTTAAAGTCATACGTGTATGATCACGTAGTTGTAGCGGTAATTAATATGCGACAATAGCCTACTACTATATACTATAATACCCTATCGTCACGTTTTAAGAACGAAACT
>Ga0222715_10003280_pt1 | contig 14487 bp, 16 predicted proteins | sample C33_9DmetaG_FD_165056 | JGI IMG/M metagenome (GOLD analysis project Ga0222715, IMG submission 165056) | Estuarine water microbial communities from San Francisco Bay, California, United States - C33_9D | ecosystem: Environmental > Aquatic > Marine > Unclassified | place: USA: California...
AAAGGTTTATCTGGACTATAAATTATTTTTGCAGGGCCTAGAATTTCAACTTCATGAGCATAAGTGTTAGACTTAGAAGTCTTAACAGTTATTACAGGCTCATTCAGATTGTTTTTTTTGTTCGACCTGATCTTGTGTTGATTGATATGTATTCTGGTTTTCATCTTTATTTTTTACAAATGAAACATCTACTTCTTTTGTTTTTTTATCATCTTTGCCTGCTTCATAAGCATCGATGATAGATTGTTCAAACATGCCTATAGGCTTACCCTCAGCTTGTTCTTTTTTAATTAAATCGTATAATCCTTTTACTGTAGCCATTAATAATCTTTTCCTTTTGTGTATAGTTTAGTGTTATAGAATTTTGTTTTAGGTTTGTCCAGAGTTTTTAATCCAGTAGATTCAATAAACTTACCCATATTGTTTTGTAAATTTCTTATTTTTTGTAACGCTTCTTGATCAGAAATATTTGAAAAATCAGGAATGTTTAACTGTCTGATACCAGTAAATGTTTTGCCTGCTACATCAGTAGATTTAAATTTATTTAAAATATCTGTAGCATTTGCTTTCTCTCCATTAACTTCGTAAAAAGCTTCGTTTGGTAATCTATAGTCTTGCTTTCTTAGATCAATACCTTTTTCTTGTGCTTCTATTTTTGGTTGACCAAACTGACCGCTACCTTTTTCTTTGCCGGGAACTGTAATACTTATAATCATTGAATCATATTTTTCTCTATTATTATTATATTCATCAACAATTTTTCTTAGTTGTGTATTAGATGGTTTAGAAGATAGTTCTGCATACAGTCTATTAGCATTACCTGTTAATCTTATAGCACCGGTCTTGTTCATAAAATCATACATTGGTCCAAAATCATTTACGTCAGAACCACCCATTGTTAGATTGATTCTCCGGTGTTCGGTATCCCTTACATTTCCGTTTCTTGAAAAATTTAACATTTTACCATCAGGCATTATAAAACCTGCTTTATTAATTTCATCAGTCACCCCGTATCTTTTGATAGCTTTTTCCGTTAACTCTGCATCTATAATGTTTTGTGGCAAGTATATTGATGAACCAGATGTATCTAAGTTTTTAACCTTAAAAGTAAAACCATCTAATTGAGCTGTCTCTGATAATTTTCCAGACACATCTAAAGCATCTTTCATTTTTAAATCAGAACCAAAATCTAAACTAAAGCCTACGTTTGCTCCTTCAAAATCTGCCGGAACCGATTCAGCAACAAACACAGCGTCTTGATTAAATTGTTTTGCTCTTTCTTTTATAACTTCTCCAAATGTATCTATGTTAAAATCAGGTTTTACATTTGCTTCTATATCCAAACTTCTTTCAACAGTTCCTCCATAAGCTCCAATAGTGTCACCAATTTTATAATTTACTACTTGATCATCTTCATTAAAGAAATCTTTAATAGGTTTTGCTAGTGCTCCTTGTTCTAATAAACTAGGTACAGCATCCTCTTGTGCTGATACTCCGGCAGTCACATCTTTAATTATTTTTCCACCCTCTTGAGAATTTGTTCCCATAATACCTTTACTTTCTTTTTGCTCAAATATTTGTGGTTTATTTATTTCTTCTGATAAATCTGGAAAACTTTCTTTTGTTTGTATTTCAGGTTTTTCTGTAGTTGGTATTTGCGGAGGTTCTAACGTATCCCCAGGAAATATTTCTATGACTGGTTTAACTGGTTCGGGCGCTCTTGTGGGTGGTTTTAAAAGTATCTCTAAATCTTCTTTTTGTTTTTCTATTTCATCTGCATCGGGAGCAAATACTTGGCCATCTCCTGTTGCTTTAACAGATCTAGAAGTAGTCATATCTTTTAACTCTTGAGCTACAGCTTGGTTAGGCAGCAATAGTGCCCGTAACATTTTTAATTCTGAACTATCCATATCTTCCGGACTGTTCTTTAACGATTTTATTACTGGTTGTAAATCTTTTTGTGCTTTATATCCTACGGCTCCACCAACTCCAATTGTAGCTAGTGCTTGTAATAATGCAGGAAGGCCAAGGACAGGAGCCGGCATTTCATATCCTCGTTAATAGTTCAAAAATAATAAAACCCATACCAGCTAGTAAGCCACTAGCACAGCCTATTAATATTTTTTCTATTCTTCCAATGGAACCTTCTATTTTTTCCATTCTATCGTGTGTTTGTTTTTGCATTATTCTACATAATTTTTCGTGAGACTCAATTTTTTCTAGAGCTGATTTAGTCATTATGCGATTCCTCTTTTCGATATAGCTGTTCCTAAAGCATCGTCAGGGAACATTGCTTCATAGTTTTGTCTTGACTGCACTCCCGCTATTCCTTGAGGTTGAGCCATTGGTGGCATTGCTCCTGGAGCAGCTGTACTTGCCGTTAAGTTTAAGGGTAGTTTACTACCTTCTAATTCTGCTAATTCTACTGGATCATCTCCTTCTTGCGCATCAATTACTGCTTCAGATACTTTTGTGTTATTGACTGCATCAATAATTAATGGACTGTATTCATCATCCTCAAAGAATTTTTCATCAAACATGTAGTAACCAAATAGTCTAGATATAGTTTGTTTAGCTGTGTCTGAAGTTGTTTTCACATTTTTTAGACTCAAAAGTTGTTCTAATTTTTTAGGGTCTGTCATAATTTCTGCTAATTGTTTATCAATGTCTGATCTAAATATTTTTTTCAAAGCTGTAAATGTTCTACCTGCTACTGTAAATTGTCCAAGTCTAGCTCTAATAATATCGTTTAAAGCGGTTTCTGCTTTACTAATAGTTTTTTGAGCTGACTTTCTAGTAGTTATTTCTAAAGCATCTCTAAATAAATTTAAATCTTTTACGTATTGTGGATTGTCGGCAAAAGTTCTTTCTAAAATCTGTTTATTATTTTTCATATAATCTGCAAACTTATCAAACACAAACTGGCCTCTGTTATTAGTCGCTTTAAACATCAAATCATCTTTAGCAACCGTTTGAAAAGCTTTTAATAAATTATCGTCCTGCCTGATAATAGTCATAACTTTATTTAAAGTTGTAGGTGATTTATTATTATATAAGTATTGAAAAATTTTATCTGGGTCCATATTTTCTAACTTACCTTTTGTAGTAGTTCCCAGTTGTTTCATTATTTTATCTCTTTTAAGAGATGTTTCAGTTACTTTTTTTGCTAAGTTACCAACTTTAGTAATCTCCTTATAACCTTTTTTACCAAAGAATGTTTCAAGAGCGTATTTGTAATCATTTAAAAATTTTTGATGTTTGACTAAATTAATTTTACCAGTGTCAGCAGGGTCTACCGCTTGTTTATATGATTTTAAAATAGAATCTTTGTAAGTTTGGATAAATTCTGGTTTTCTTTTTAATAAATCATAAATCTGATCTATTCTCATTTCTTGACCAGCACCTTTTTTAAAGGTTTGAGCAAACACATCTTCGTCCGCTATTTTTAAAACACCATCTTTAGATTGTAATAATTTTCCGATGGTTCCTCTATATAGTTTTTTATTAGTAGCGTATTCTTGATCTAGTGTTCTAAACTGTTTATACCAAACATCGTCTTGACCTAAGCTCTTTTTAAACTGATCTTTTATAGAGCCTATCAACTTTGATACAGCACCCTCTACAGGCTCTCCTTCAACAGGCAGAACTCCCTTTTTAATACTTCTATCAAATTTTCTTAAATCACTTAAAGTATTTTTTAATGTATTAACTGATACTGTTTTACCTTTAGGTGCATTAAAAAAAGTTTTTATGTCTGGGTATTTTTTAAATAAAGTTTCTTTTTGTCTTTTGTTTAAACTCTTTACCGCTTCTCTTATTATATCAGTACCTACTTTTCTTCCTTTACCTGCTGCAAAAAGAGTCGTGTATTTATCATCATAAAGTTTATCAAAATCTTGATACAAAGTATCAATTACTCCTCTGATAGATTGTCCCGCTTCTTTTTGAGATCCTCCCGGAAGTTTTATAACTGCTTCAGTTAAATCTGTTTCTGCTGCTTCTAAAGCTTTAGTTAATATTTTTTGTCTAGGTTCTAATCTTTGGAGGATTACATTTTGTATTTTTTTACCTAACTCGTCTGATAAAATATTATCCTTACCTGATATACCTTTGTAATTATAAGGATCACTTGCTAAAAGAAAAAAGGTATCCAATGCTTCAGCTTGTTCTTTGTTAAAACTATCAAAAATTCCTTTTACACCATATTTAGGATTTGTTTCATAAGCATTTTGTAATGCTAAAAGTTCAGCGTCATCCCCTGCTTGACCTAATGTAAATTTTAATTTTTTCTTAGTACCTAAAGTTACTAATCTGTCATTTATTTTTGTAATTAATTCTTGAGCTTGTTCCGCATTTTTAATTGTCCCACCAAAATCAGAAGCATTTATTTTACCCATATTTCTAAATTGTTTAATCATTCGATAAAGTTTAGGTACAGTAAAACCAGCTGTTGTTAACGCTCCGTTTAAAACAGCCATGTCTTTACCTTCATTTTTAAGGTAATCAGTAAAACCTTTTTCTGTTTGGTTGATACCATAAAGTTGATGACCTAAAGCAAGTCTAGCTGTTTCTAATGCAGCACTCGTAGCTGCTGAGGTAATTACACCTCCAGTAGGTCCTGTAGCACCTGTTGCAAATATTGTAGCAACAATTTCCGGAACTATGACCGCTGCAGTTGATCCAAACTTTGCCATATCCCCAGCATCTATGCCTGGTTTATTTAATAATTCATAGTCTCCTGTTTTAGGGTTTAAAAATTCTAACTCTTCTGTTTCAGGGCCATATCTTAGTGGAATTTCTTGGCCAAAATAATCTGATAAAACTTTTTTAGAAGCTAAAACTTCGTTAGCATCATTTCTTGCTAAGCTTTGTGCAAAGCCTACTTCCGCTAATCCTACATCTGTATCAGGATTAACTCCTCTCATTTCCGCTATTTCTTTCACTGAGTATTCCACATCCGGTATATTTAAACCAATTATATTAAAATCTTTTCTAACGGCTTCACTTAAATCTTCTTCTTTAGGTGCAAAGGTATTTACAAAATCTTTAAATCTTACTTTACCTGTGTTTTGTAACTCACCGTAAGCTTTGTTTATAATTTCCGTATCGTTTAAATCTTTATCTTTAATTGTTTCCCTAAAAGAATCTATATTAGAATATTTACCATCTGGATTAAAAGCTTTGTAAAAAGAAAAATAATCTACATCTGCTTTTTGAGATATAACACCATATATTTTTTCTGTAATCAATTCATTACTTATAGGTGCTCCTAATTTTTCTTCTTGCGCAGCTAATTCCTCTGCATACTGCTGTCTGTATTCGTCAACATTTGCTACTGATAAAAGTGCCATTAGTTTGCTCCAAATAAATTTTTAGGGTCTATCTTATTTTTATCTTGTTCAGTAAATTGTACACCTGAGAAATAATTATATTGATCACCAACCTTGTTATATCCTTTTGGTATTTCATCTCTTGTTACATTAAATATAGTTTCATAATCTGTTAGTGCTCTACCTGTTATCTCTAATCCTATTCTTCTTAAACCTGCTAAGAAAGTTTGTTTGTTAGAACTTTCTCCAATTGATTGTAAAGCTAATTCAATATCAGGTACACTAAATCTTCCACCAGGCTCTCTAGCTTTAGCAATTGCGTAAGCTAAATTAATAATAGATGTTTTTGCTGCCTGTGTTTCAGGTGCATTTAAGTAGGCAGTTATTTTAGCATTAAAGTTAGGACTATCTTCATTTGTTAATTGACCTATTGCATCTTCGGTATCTTGATACTGTTGAGTAAATAGTTTGCCTTCTTTTTGTTTGTTTCTGCTTACAAAAGAATCAATAAATCCTGTCATGCCTGTTATAGCTAATACTGTATCTGCTGCATTACCAGTGAAAGCGCCTTGTTTAGCTACATCTTTTTCAATTCTAGTAATAATTTCCCCAACATCTCTAGCCGCTAACATAGCATTTTCTGCATCTGTTTTTTGTTTTTTCATTCTATCGATGTCTTTCATTTTCATCATCATTTCTAAATTACCTTCAACAGGAACAAACCCTTCTGGGTTTTCTAAAATTTGTGATTTTGTTACAAATTGAGAAGTATCGCTTTGTACTCCGTCTATTATAGGGTAAGCTTTAACCAAAGAATCTTCTTTTCCTACTGGTAAATATCTTAACTCTCCACTAGAATTTTTAGCAGTTAAAATATCTCCTTGTGGAGCATAGGCTACGCTTTGTGTTTCTGTATCAAAAACTTTCGTAGGTTTACCTGCCTTTTCAGCATCAGGCACTGGAACATATCTAAATTGATTCGGTTGTTTTGATGAGTATGTTGTTTGAATAGTTTCTTCGTCTGCAAAAATTACTTTACCTGTATCTTGATCTAATACTTTTTTAGAAGATGTAAATTTTTTATCTTTTCTATTTTCTTCTCTTGCTTGTTCTTCAAGCTCTATTTGTTTAATGGCTAATTGTGTTTGTGGTAATTTCTCCATACCCTTACCAATACTTCTGAATACAGAACCTAGCTGACTTTCTCCAGGCATTCTTCTTGCTTGTAATAACGCTGACGTAATAGGAGTTAGAAGTAGATTTCTTTTTTCTACCTTAGAAAATCCCCCTACGTTAAATTTTTTAACAGGTAATTTTTTTTCAGTTTTTTTTAAGTACGCCTCTCTAAATAAAGGTCTTAATAAAACTTTATTCATTTACGCCTGCCTTGTTCCTGAGAATGCTTGGAAAGCTCCTAAACCTGTACCTATTGATTGTGCTAACGGAGCCGCCCCTGGCGCAGTTCCCATTGTAATTGAAGATTGAGTAGTAGGCCCAGCTGCGTACATATTTTTTAAGAACTCTGCTCTTTGATATGGTTCGTATTGTTGTTGTAATGTAGATTGTCTTTGTGCATCAAGTGCTGCTTGAGCTAATTGTCTTTCTAATCCTCCTGCAGCCATCATTTGTTGTATGTCTCCCTGAGCCATTTGTTGTTGTTGTGCACCTAGCGCACCTAACAATTGTCCACCTTGTAAACCAACTCTTTGTTGGTTCTGTGCTGCTTGTAATGCTGTATTGAATCCTTGAGCTTGTGCTCTACCCATTTCGGATAAAGTTCTTCCTTGTAATTCTGCTTGTTGCACACCTTCTCTTCCACCACCAAAAGCTCCAGCCCCTATTGCTTTAGCTCCCAATTGTTGTTGCATCATTTGTCCTTGTCTTGAAATTTCATCTGTAACATATTGTTGATAAGGATTTAAATATTGAGATATTTGTTGAGCACCTACAGGAGCCATTGCTCCTTGTACTCCAGTTATACCTTGACCAACCGCACCACTTCCGATACCTGTTTGCCCGGCTGCTTGAATCCCTTGTCTTTCTAAAGCACCTAATCCTGCTACTTGATAGTCTGGGAGATTAACTGGTTTTTGCGCTACCTGTCGCGCAATGTCCATCAATTCTATTTTTCTTTCTTCTATGCCTGGTGCTTCTCTTACAAAAGTTGTTTGTGATGTAGGAGAGGATTGTGGTTGTCCACCGCCTCCAAATAATCCGCCTATAAAACTCATTTATTAATCCATTTCTCTAGTTGTACGTGTTTCTTTTGCCATCCCCATTTTTTGGAAACTTTTTCCCAACCAGGTCTAGCCCAAAGACATAAGCGTTTACAATTGTTACTTTTTGCAAACTTCGTTATTATATCAACAAATTGATCCTCCCATAAGTCCCTTCTTTTACCAGTACATATGACAATCTCTAGTTGACTAAAATTAGGCATTTCCGATACTCTAGTAATACCTACCCCAAAAACTTTATTCTCTTCCATTTCATCTGAACCAAACATAATAAAACATTGCATCAAATCTTTTTTTAAATAGTCATAAATATGTTTTGAATTTGCATACTGACCAGAATATTTTAATGCCTCAGCAACCATAAATTCTGTTAAGGGCCAAAATCTCTCGACATCTTTAGGTTCAACAGATACTACATTTACTAATGGTTTAATTTTTTTCTTTGTTTGCTTCATTATTATCCTTAATTAAATCAAACACTCTTTTATATTTCTTTTGTTGGTCGTAAAAATATTGAGCACCTTTTTCTCTCATATCTTTCATGCTATTCGGATTTGCCCCAGCAATGATTCCAGCACCTAATACACCATCTGCACGTGTCACAAATTCTCCATCTGCTAATTGTGCTAACATTGTATCTTCATCTTTATCTCCGACACCCGCACCATCTTCAACATATCCAGAAGCTCTAACATAATTGTTTGCATCGTTTTCATCATGAGAAACTTTTGATGGAAGATAGTTAATACCACCTTCATTAAATTTTTTTATTTCAGCTAAGCCACCTGTTTTTAATCTTGTTCTTGCGATTTCGTAAGGACCCATTCTCTCAACATTATCAGGTCTATTTGCTTCAGGTATATAAACTTTTTCATATTTTTTTTCTTCTCCAGTAGTTGGATCAATGTATGAATAACCAGGCGAGTTCTCCGCGAACTCAGCATAACCTAAATTGTAAGTTGGTTGGAACTGATCTATTGGTTGTTGTTTAAATGCTCCAGATAAATAAGCTAAACTTCCTGCTGCTATACCTGCTTTTGTAGGATCAAATTCGTACTCTCCTGTAAATTCTCCATCTACCATTCTTTTTCTTTGTAGAAGTTTTTGAAGCATGTTTCTTTTATCCGGTTCTCCATCAATCATAGCATCTTTAGCATTCATAAAAGGTACTTTATCCATTCCAGGTAATGAAGTAAATGGAGTAAAATTACTGTAAGCTGTTTGCATGCCTGGTAAACCTAATTTAGATCCTCCTGCTAAAACACCTTTACCACCATAATATCCCATGGCTGCTCCGGTAACTCCTCCAAGTAATCTTTGGATACCTGAACCACCTGCGTCTTTACTTGATTTATATCCTTTGTAACCACCGTAAGCGGCTAGTGCATAGGGTAAGAATTGTAGCATTAAATATATTCTCCTTTTAAGATCTTAAGTTTTTAATATTACCATTTTACTTAGGTATTATCAACTCATCGGCAAAACGTCCTGTATACTGATGCTCTCCAATATGCATGATTGGATCATCAATAAAGGCATGACACGTACCACCTATGTCTTTCCATAGCTTACAAAAACTAAAATCTTCACCTAAATATGTCTTAGTTTCAGGGTCATGAATACAGTCAAAAAAGTTCCACATATTCGGTTTATTCACGTACTCACCATTAATAACAGTCTTTTGTACGATTTGTTTATCTGGATAAGCTTGAATCATTTTATCTATGACTGACTTTTTAATTAACATACATCCTGTTGGACTATGGGTTACTTCTATAACACCTTCAGTTACCACAATGTCATTAGTGTTTTCTACTCTCATTGGATAACTATTAGTCCATTTGTGAATATCAGATGGTTTCTTTACTTCACCTTTTTTAATTGCATCAAAAGCTTTATCCCAATTAAATGTTTTAAGTGGATATGGAATTGAAATAACATCTTTATCTCTGTCTATCATTTTAAAAATAGACTCTGCGTTCATTAATATATCTGAATCAACAAATAACATATGTGTCATTCCAGATTCTATAAACCCTGATACACACAAGTTTCTTCCTTGTGTAACTAAAGACGATTTAAGTAATTGAAACTGTACATCAATTTTTTTCTCCATGCACATTTTTTGTAATTCTAATAATCCTTGTGCATAATGAATTGAACAATCGCTATGTACCGGTGTTGCAACAAACAAAGATACTTTACTTTTCCGTTGTCCGTTGTCCGTTTTCCAAAGTGGTTGAATACTTTTCTCGTAAGGTTGTGGAGTATTTAAAGGTTTTACCTGTACGTCTTTTAGGGTTTGATAGGTGTCTTCATTTACATAAGTTTTATTTTCTTGCATTTAAGGCTCCTTGTAAAAAGCTTGCCCATTCCATTCCCTTTTTATTCCAGTTGTAAAATCTTTTATAAAATTTTTGTTGTTCTTCTAAATGCTCTTGTATGAATGATTCATGTAGATAACCAGCTGCAACTTCAATTGCTGCTGCAGTATCTTTAGCCATTGTTTCGTAATTTGTAGAGTAGTTAACGTACACTGGCCATTCAGAACATGTTTCATATAAAGCACCAAAATTATTAGTAATAACATGAACACCAGAAGCCAACGCCTCTAAAGCAGATGCACATGATGTTTCTTCAAATATTGATGGATATACAAACATATCATAACTGGGCATGACTTCTCTTATGTATTCATTCGGTTTGTAGCCAATATAATTTACATTAGTTAATTGTTCAGCTTGTTCGTAAAGTGGTTTAAATTGATCATCATTTTGTTTTTTAAATTCGTCACCGTAAACTTGTGTGGAACTGTAAACATCTAAACTAATTAAAGGATCTTTTATTTCTTGCATAGCTCTAAGCAATACATTTAAACCTCTCCAAGGTGTGCAATGATGAATTAATTTAATTGGATCACCTTTTTTATAAATTTTTCTTTTAGGAAAATCTTCAATTCCATTTTTAATAACGACAGATCTATCGGTTGGAATATCAAAAGCATATCTAAATTTTTCAAAATTCCAATGACTATTAAATACATACCAATCATATTCTTTATGTCTTTCTTTGTTTCTAAAAAAAGGTTGGAGATTAGGTTGGTCCCAAGAATTCTTTTGCCAAAGAATATTAAGTTTATTTGTGTCTATTGGTACTTTACCTGGTATGGATGTGCAAATTTGTACTTGATCTAGTAATTCTTTAGAAACATGCTTATGAAGCATCTCCATTTGGATTTCTGTTGCTCCTCGAGGTTGCATTATTTTTTTGTGGCAGCTCCCATAGTAACTTTAGTAACCTTAATTTCAAGGTCTTGTCTAAAGTCATCCACAGTAGTGTCAGTATTGGGGTCAGCAACATCATTATCAAAATCAACTTTACTAGCATATACTTTACCAGTCCTTTTGTGTTTTATAATTTCTTTTGCTTCTGCTGGTATTTTTATTATATCACTCATTTTTGCCTACGTCCTTGTCTATTGTATTTTTTATTGTGTTGCAACTTCTTTTTTTTATTTGGACTCTTCACGTGTTTTCTAGGTCGTTTTCTAGGTTTATCTCTTTGAACAAAATCTTTAAATTTTTTAGCCATTTTCCTGTGATCTATCTATCAAAGCATAACTTACAGCACCTGTAATCTCATTAGCTGTTCCCGTTTGTAGTTTTAAAATATCGTTAGCTTCCATATTTAAGGTATTACTTATCATATTTGTAAATTGTGCCGACAAAGTTGCATGACTTATCTCAACGTCTGATCCACCAGATTTTTGCAAATAAGTATCTAAGACCACACCTCCTCCGGCCTTATGACTAGCCTGCACTGTTTTTACAAGAATAGTTGCATCTGCAGGACATGTTAAAATAGTAGTAAGATTAGTTGTAGTTAAATCGAATGTTTCGCTTTTGTATCTTATTGTCATGACATAAAGTAATTAAAGGAATCTTGTTCGTTTTTCAAGTCCTGTTGATAAGAAGTATTCAATTGGTTTTCAACTGTTGCTATTGCTTGGTTAATTTGTCTAAACCCTTCTGTAGTGTATTCTTGAGGTGGTTCAGGTACATATACGTTAATCTTAGCCATTAGTAATCGTGAAGCCCTCCTGAACCAGATTTTTGTTGAGGAGCGGAATAAGATTTACTAGGTGAAGTTTTAGTGCTAGCTGGCATTTGTCCCATCCCTCTATCGTCTGATGTTCTTTGACTAGTAGTTCTTGCGTCTATTTGTTTTTGTAGCCCTCTTGCTTGGGCCATATTTCTAGCGGCTGCATCTAATCTCCCTTGAAGTCCTCCATATTTTTGCATATCCATATAATCCATTAATGTTTTTGCTTGTGCAAAATCTGAATTTCGTAATCTTCTATTCAATCCAGCTAGCCCTCTAGCTCCTCTCATAACTAATCCACTTCCAGGAATTATAAAATTCATAGCCATAGGTAATATATTTGATAATCCTAATTTTTGTTTTTCAGGTGCTGTTATTGTTGGATCAGTTTGAATATTTTCATAGTCTAATGGAAAATTATTTTGATCTTGTATTAAAGGCATAATGCCAGCAGTCCCTGAATTTTGAGGAAATGTTAATCCGTTATTATACAACTCGGGACTACTTGTATTATAATAGTTATATCCTGTGTAGGGTTTAAATTGAGAAATGTCAGAGGCTTGCGGGTAAGTTATACCTCTATCATATGGGATAGGTGAAATACCTGCATTACTCATCTGAGGAGTCTTTGGAGTAATGATTGAATCTAAAAGTTGTGTATCGTAAATATTCATTTATCTTCTACCATCAGGAGTTACATCAGCTCTAAAAGTTCCAAATCGCCAAGTTTCATCAACTGCTGTGTTTTGTATTTTTAAATTAGCCAATCTGCCTCTTGCTCTTGTGTCAATTTTTTCTGTTGAAGAGTTTATAGTAAAAGGCCCTAATTGTGAAGAAGATCCAGAATCAATAGGAAAATCTTTTAAAAATATAGTGACAATAGCATTCCCTTGTAAGTTTTTAAAATCAGGTAAAAACCTACTAACTCTTAACATATATTGGCCATCACCTTCTACAGGTAAGTCAAAATCTCCTGATTGTATGTATGCAGGTATTGCAGTTTCTGAGCCATTTAAAGCTATTTCATTAGTACCTATCTCATGTGCATAATATGTACTTGAGCCAAAAGTATTTGTTGCACCACTTAAATTTGAAATTGTTGGTGTAGTAGTAGAATCATATTCTGTTGCATAAGGTACATCATATGTACTTGCATCTGCGTAAGAACTTCTAGCAAGTGTCATTGTAGACCAAGTATTTTCTACATAATTATAAACTACAGTTCTGTTGTTTTGTACTGCAGGACTTCCTGAAGGTGTACCTGCTGGATAGAACCATACAATCTCATTAAATAAAGAATTATGTGAACCATAAATAATTTCATTAGATGAATAGTTTATTCCCACATTTGATCCGGTGGTCGTGAATACAAAGTCTTCAACAAGTGAAGGAAGTAATTTAACGGTACCATCAAATACAAAGAAGCCTCCACCTGCTCCCATCCAAAATACTTTACCATCTGCATATACAGTTGCATGCTGTCCAATACATCCACAGTTGGAACCTACTTGTCTAATTGAAAAAGTAAAGGGTGGTCCTACAAACTGCATAGTGTATGCTGCTTGATCAGTAAGAATTAAATTATAATCTTTACCAGAAACTGCAGCTACAATTTTGTTTCCGGTGTCCAGTCTAAATGTTCCGGCAGTATTAACTGAAGTTGGTTGATAAACATTATAATTTTCTTGATCACTAAATCTAATAAACATTGGATCTTGTGTAGTAGAATCTCCAATTGTAGTTTCAGTTCCAAAGTGTACTACGTGTCTATCTCTATCTGAAGTAATTGTTAATCTTGTTGCTGTTGGAGCACCTGCCATAAGAGTTGCTCTTTGCTCTAACGGATTTGAAACACCTGGATTCCACACAAATGTTTTACCATCTTTAATAGTTGCTATTAATTGTTCTCCAAAGTTATCAAGTGACCAACTACCAGGATCCAGTATAACTGAAGAAGTGGTTGTTCCAGAACCCCAAGTCAACCTGCTCCAAGTCCCTGTACCCCAACCATAACCATATGTTTGAATCGTAGGTCCTATTTCTTCATAAGGATTAATACTTGCAGATCCTGCTGCAGTCATCCCTGTACCAGACTCATTTGATTTCATTTGAATTGTAAAACTGTTTGCATCAGGTGTGCTTAAAATTTCAAAAGTATAATCTTCAAAATCAGCTACCGTAAAACCTGTTGCACCTCCTCCAGGAAGAGTGACTGAAGTAAATGTTATATATTCCCCTATGTCTAATGCGTGACTTGTTTTATTTACAGTCACAGTATTTGATCCATTTGTAGATGTAAAAGTTGCGCTTGTTAAAGCAGTTGCTAAAGGTGTTACATCATAAAATTTATCTTCATAATAAATATATAAAGCTTTGGATGTACCAAGTGCAGCATATCTTCTTCCATCTAAATCTGTCCAAGTGTGTTGTGCACGGGTTGGTCCTGAAATTGTTTCTTGACCAATAGCTGTATAACCACCTATTTTTTCTGGTTGGCCATATCTAAATCTAACAAAATCTCCATCAATCCATTGTCCTTCTGCTCCTGATGGGGTATCTGCTTTATTTATTCCTGGTCGAATAGTTACGTTTGTTAATGGCATAACTATATTTTACACCATTTTATAGCTTCATCCAAGTCGAAGGGGAAGGTATATTATGTTCAGATTTAATACCTTCTTTCATTGTTAACATTATATCTCCTGATATAGATAGCCTTGGTATATCTTTTGTATTCTTTCCTGTCTCGTGAAACATCATAGATGGAAATATAATTACATTACCTGTTTCTGCAGGGTACTCAGCTTTACCATAATTGT
>Ga0222715_10003281_pt1 | contig 14486 bp, 13 predicted proteins | sample C33_9DmetaG_FD_165056 | JGI IMG/M metagenome (GOLD analysis project Ga0222715, IMG submission 165056) | Estuarine water microbial communities from San Francisco Bay, California, United States - C33_9D | ecosystem: Environmental > Aquatic > Marine > Unclassified | place: USA: California...
TTATACAATAATGAACGCCCCAACACAGCAGTTGGTGGTATACCACCAACTGCTGTGTTAAAGGCAGCTTAAGGATCTTCTACAAATGACTGCTGTTTAAAATGGGGGGATTACATATTCATTTACCCGAGGTCAGATAGTTAGAAGAAAAGAGCTCACACCACATAAAATATTCTTAGAGTTAGATGTTCATTTTTATATGATTGGAAACTTTATCTTGCGATATTTATATGACTTTGACGAGCTATACAATAACAGAAGCACTTTTTATGTAAAAGACACAAAAATACTGACGTTATCAAAAACTCATAGGTTCATTCACTGCTGCATTCACTACTATTTCCATAATAAAAAGAGAGATCTTATAAAAGATATATGGCTATATGATATTAAGCTGATGATAGAAAATTTTGAGCTTAAAGAAGTTAAAAAGGTAATTGATGCAATAGAAGAACATAAACTAGGTTTAATTATTATGGAAGTGTTAACTGAAGTTAATATGAACTTTATAATAAATAATTCAGTTTTAGAAGTTTTTTTAAATGAAATGGATTGTAATACTGATATTTACAAGTTGAAAAACACAAGCGTAATTTCTATCTATATTAAACAATTAAATAAAATACATGGATTGAATAATAAGTTTGCCTTTATATATGATACGACTATACCTGATTATAAGCTGTTGTGTTTGAAGTATGGGAAGTTTAACAAATTGATATACCCTATTTATTTGTTAATAAGGTGCTTGAACGTCACTTATGATTATGGAACACGATTTACCCATAATAAGTCTAAATAGTTCTAAATATATTTAAAGGGTTAAAACCTAAACGTTTCTTGACCATCCAAACAGCAAGTAAATTTTGTGTTGCAACAGAAATTGCTGTTGCATAGGCTGCACCATATAAACCAAAGTGTTTTGTTAGAATAAAGGCCAGAATCAAAGCTAGAGGTCCTGAAATGAGAACGATATTCCGAAAGTCTTTTTCATGACCTGTCATGTTAAGTAGATATCCAACTGATCCTGATATAACATTTATGAATTGACCTATTGCTAAGATTTGTAAAATTGGGGCCGCAACAATAAAGTTTTCACCAAAAAGACTCATCAAAAAATCGGGTAACACAAGCATAAATATCAATATGGGAGTTGCGATTACAAGCATTGATTTACTTGATGTAAGGGCAAGTTCATTCACTTTGGCAAGATTGTTTTTCGCAAACGCGTTGGCAAACTTGGGTGCAACAATTAAATTAACTGCAATTAATACGAATGTAGCAAGTAAAGCTGTACGTTGAGCAACTGAAAAATATGCTACATTTTCAACACTTAAGTACCTTCCTGTGGCTAACTGCCCTGACCATTGAACAATCTGAGTCATTATCATAACAACAAAAAGAGGAGCCATTGAAGTTGCTAAATTTTTATCTATTCTAAATTTTAAAAAGAATTTAGTTCTAGTATCTTTGAACCAAAGGAAAAAAGATAAAGACAAAGAAGATAAAATACCAAAACTATAAATATAGATGGCGTCCAACGCTGTAAACGAGTAATTAAAAAATAACGACCCGCCCATAACAGAGATAAAAAAAATTGGAGTTGTCACGTTTTGAACTAAGCTAGCTATATTAGCTTCCTGTCTACCTTGCAGCGAACTAGCTATTATTTGCAATAAAGAAAAAATAAGCGCGGATATTGCTATTGTTGGAATAAAGTTTACAAGTTCTGGTTTATCAAATAATCGTGATATTGATATTGAATAGTAATAGCAAAATATAACAATAAAAAGCCCAATTAAAGAACTATAAAAAATAAAACTATTTAAACCGTTATTAATTTTTATCCAAGAATTGTCATGTTCTGAGCCAATCAGCTTAATAATTAACGTTGGTGATCCTAAGGTTATAAATGTTCCAATCAATGATATGAGAGCAAGTGATAAAAAGAAATAACCTGCTTCAGTCACATTTAATGTATGTGCAACCATAAAGCTAACTAAAAAACCTGCTCCAGCACCAAAACCTCGGATAAAGAAAACTTGAAGTGACTTAATAAGCATAATTTTACTTTTTTAGTATCCCAATAACTCTATCATTATCAACTACAATGACATGATTAATCTTTTTTGAATCCATGTAGTTAATTGCGATTTCCATAGATGAATCTTTGGTGATTGTTTTAGGGTTAGTTGACATAAGATCTTTTGCAGATCTATCAAATACGTCTTTTCCATATTTTTCAATTCCTCGTCTAAGATCGCCATCAGTAATTACACCAATTAAACAATCGTTTTCCAGCACTATTGCTAATCCGTGCATATGGGATGTGATTGTATCAATTAAATGAGGAACACTTATATTAGAATGAATTAATGGCAGAGATGAGGTATGCATCTCATCGGAAACTTTGCTTAAAAGCCTCTTGCCAAGACTCCCTCCTGGGTGGAAACGAGCGAAGTTCTCAGGTTTGAACCCTCGAAGTGACATTAACACCACGGTTAAGGCATCGCCCATTGCCATAGTCGCAGTAGTGGATGATGTGGGTGCAAGTTGAAGCGGACAGGCTTCCTCGGGTACATTAATATTTAAATGATAGTGCGAATGGGTGGCTAGAGTCGAGTTGTGATTTCCTGTTAATGAGATGACAGTATTATTATTACTACTCAAAAATGGTAATAATTTTAGAAGTTCATCAGTTTCGCCACTATTCGATATAGCTAAAAAAACATCATCAGAAATTACCATTCCAAGGTCACCATGAAACGCCTCTCCTGGATGCATAAAAAAACTTGGTGTACCAGTGCTAGCAAATGACGCGGCTATTTTTTTTCCTACGATACCTGACTTACCCATGCCGCAAACAATAACTCTACCCGATGTTTCTAATATAGCAGATACAGCAAGTTCAAAATTTTTATCTAAGTTAGATGCTACATATGAAAGAGCTGTAGCTTCTTTTTCAAAAACAGTTTTAGCTATGTTTAAAACATTCATAATCATAATCCATTATTTCTTTAAATCTTTTACTAATCGAATCTTCCATTTGAATCTTTTGACCAACGAGATAGTGCTGATGATAAATCCTCACTAAGTATAAATTCTTGAGAATCTAACCAGCTAGGATATATGTTAGTTGATTTTATTAATTTCATAACACGATCTGGATGTACACCTACATTGAAAACATTAAAGACCCTAAAAATTTTTGCAGCTAATATTACAATAAACTTTGGAACCAAATACGTTTTAGCATCTGGGTAATGATTTGTAGTAAAAGTTTCGATGATCTCTTGTAATGTGTATCGTTGAGGATATGCTCCGTTTAGCAACTCAAATTGATTATTTGTATTCCTTGCGTGCTCGAAGAGCCAAATAAGATCTGCAACATAAATACACGCTTTAATTGTATCTTTACGACCAGGGTAAATAAAAAAGCCTTTTTGTAGCATTGTTGCTAACCGCGTAAAATTTCCACCTTCACCTTGTCCAAATACAACTGCTGGTCGAATTATGGTTAGTTTTTTAGTTTTGTTGTCAATTAACCAATTCCTATGGATTTTTTCAGCCAACATTTTGGAATAACCATATGCTGAATTTGGTGTGAGCTTCGACTCCTCGTCTTTTTGCTCTTCATTTGGGCCATATACAGATATAGAGCTTGTAAAGATAATTTCCGTAATCTCTAGTCGATTTGCTAAAGCACATACTTCAATCGCACCCGATATATTTGTATTATAGTATTCATAGGAAGGATGACCTGGAGTTGTATGAACTGCAGCAAAATTATAAATTCTATCAATAGGCTCATTGATTGTTAAAGTCGTTAAGTTTGTTACATCATGATTGATATAAATTAAGTTTGGGCTATCGAACCTCGGAGGCTTTATATCCAAACAGTAAACTATATTACCTTGTTCAATTAAGTACTTTGAAAGGTGTGTACCAATAAATCCAGAGCCACCAGTAATTAAAATCCGTTTCATGATTTTCCTTCTAAGAATAAAATTTTGTCATTAGGTTATCGAACTCTAAAACATACCTTTGCAAACCATAATGATTTTTAACATGTTCTATACCATTCTGGGAAACAAAAGGTATTGTAGAGGGGTTATCTAACAGGGAAGTGAAAATAGATATACACTCTTCCTTTGATTCGAAAAGAAAACCATTATAAGTATCGTCAATAATATCAATATTGCCAGCGCAATTTGACAAGATAGCAGTACACCCGGATAGCATTGCTTCTAATGGTGCTACAGGTAGGCCTTCCCAAAGAGAAGTCGAAAGAAATATTTGAGATTGCTGAAGTAATATTTTTACTTCTGCAGGTTCTTTCCATCCTAAGATTGTTACACCTGAATCGATGAGTAATTGTTTCTCTGAGTCAGATTCACCATCACCAACCCAGTAAAATTTAAACCCTACTGGTGTAAGGGCCGCTGATATTTGGGCAAATAACTGGGGGTTCTTTTGAGGTCGGATTTGTCCTACTGTGATAACAGTATTCGGAATAACAGAAGATGGTTCAGGTTTCCAAGAAGAAGTATCTATGGCATTTTCAACTAACTGGCAATTATTAAATGGTAGAAATTTTGAAATTTGATTTTTTTCACTTACAGAGCAGGCTACATAGATAGAAGGTTTAACCGAAGCAAAATATTCGAAAGCTACAAATAAACCCCTTTTTAAAAATCCAAGATCTTGTCGCATGAACGATATACAGTGAGGTATATAGAAAGGACGGATAGATAAGCCTACTGTTGAAATACGTCCAATAAACCCAGCAAATGATGAATGCAAGAAAATACGGTCCGGTGCTAACTTTGAATATAATTTTCTGAGTACAAAAACTGATTTAAATTTTTGAAACATGCCATTCATATTAACATTGATAAGATGGATACCGGAGTTAAAAAGTAGATGCAAATTCGTTGGAGTTTCAGGTCGTTCAGAATATATCACTGTAACGTCGTGTCCCTTTGATGATTGAGAGTTAGCGAGCACAGTCAACATACTAAGCGTACCTGTAGCTGTCGACTCGACAATATGAGTGTAGTTCATTTTATTTTTCTCAAAGCTAATTTAGATGTTGTATAGACACCAGGAAATAGAATGTCTTTTGTTATAATGCTACCGGCTGAAATTATTACATTGTTAGTTATTGTTACACCTTTCAAAATAATTACATTTGTACCAATCCAGCAATTCGAACCTATTGAGATATTGTCTGAACTCATCTGAGTTAAACTAACAATATATTCACTGCTAAAATCATGATTATGATCATATATTTTGACATTCTCACCAAAAATAGTATTTTTTCCAATTTTTATATTCAATACACAATTAATTGAACAGTTTCTATTAAAAAAACAACCATCGCCAATATTTAACTCTCCTCCATCACAAAAAATAAAATTTCCAGACCGGAATTTTACATTTTTTAAATTTAATCTTCCATTATTTCTGATTCGTATCTGTGGTGCATGCGTTGATAAATTTTTAATGGGAAGCGATATATTACCTAAATAAATAATTTTGTAAAATAACATATTTAAATTACATAATAAAAGCTGGAGTCCGGCAATGATTTTGTCCATTTTATCCTCTGTAGATCTTTTCAATAATATTTTCTTTAAAGTCATTTGGTTTGTTTTTGAAGAAATCAATATTAATTAAATGATTGTGTATGTAAGCACTTAATCTTCTTTTATTAAATTTTTCAAATATTGAGCGGCCGTAAAATTCAACGGGTTTATTAAAAATCATAGCCTCTAATCCAACAGTTGAATTTATAGTTATTACTTTACTAGATTTTTGGATAAGTTGATAAGTATTATTTTTAGTAAGATGAATCCTGTCTTTGTTTTCATTAATGAATTTTATTATATAATCAATATCTGGTTCTGCAGGGTGTGGTTTTATAACAATTGGTAAAGTTTCATTTTTAATTATTTTTTTAAGTGCAGTTAAATTATCTATTTCACTGTTTATACGAATTTGAGTGTCAGTTGATACTTGCATTGGAAAAAAAACAAATTTTTCAGGTGTTCTTTTTGAGTAAGTAATTTTATTTTTTGGTAATAATTTAGATGTTAGTTTGTTTTTTACCGCTGTTTTATTAAATGTTGTATACCCGAAAATAGAGAGATAAATAAAATCAACCAAATGCCAAAGTTGCAATTTCTTTGTTGTTTTTTCTTGTGGAAGAAAAGATGATTTAATTTTATTTGAAATGAATTTTGAAGCCCATTCATCATGATTGTTATTTGATGTTTCATAGTTGTCTAAAATATCAATATTTAAAAAAAGATCTGACTTTGCGTTTACTCCGTAGTTATCTCTAAATATTTTTGAGTGTATATTTGATATTTCTAAGAATATTGTGTTTACTATCTCGTTATTTTTTTTTATATTTCTCATTGATTCACCAATGACATTACTGCCATTCCATGTTACCAAATTAATTTTTTCGTACCTTTTAGAATCAATTATTTTAGATGTTTTTGTGTTTATAACGGAGTATAGTGAGGAAATTTCTTTTTCCGACAATAACTTCAAAACATACTCTCGTGTGTTTTTTATATTTAGGTTTTCTAGATTTGACTGTTCTATTTTTTGGGGCTTTGATATCTTTGAAATTAAAGTTACCTCTTCTTTGTGTATTAATAACTTTAAATATGATGATAAACTCGTTGTTATAAATTCGTAATCTCTTTTAGTGTCACTTTTTGATAGATTTAAAAAGAAGTTTGTTACTTGGTAGTAATCAATTATTATTATTGATAGCTCTTTGGGTTCATGATTTTTATCTTTCAAATCCATAATGTATACCTTACGCTCTCTGTGTTAATTAAAATAAATCCAATTGGTATATATAATGTAGTCATGAAAATCTCCACATTTTTTGTTGTGTATCTTTCTTTTAATGCTGAATAAAGTATGGCTGGCATTATTATTAAAATTAAAGGGAAGTACCTCTCAGCCATCTTTGGTATTGGTGATAATATCAATATTATAAAGAACAAGTAAAAAAATATTAAAGTCGTTCGGCTTTTACCATAAAACAATAATATAATAAAATGTAATGCTATAAACCAAAATGTAATTGTTGTAAAGATAGTTTTTATGTTAAATGAATGTGCTTGGTATAATAATATTTTTTCACCGATTGGTGCAAAGCTAAAATTTGATATTAAAAATAATATATTTTCATTGAACGAAGATACAATTATTGAAAAAAACATTGCTAGTAATATTTTGTTTTTGTTGATTTTAGATTTGTTTGTTAAATGTGTAATTAATATATATGGCAATACAATAATACAAGATAAGTGAAAGCCAATTGAAATCAATCCTAACACCAAAGATTTACTAGTTGATTTTTGAGCGTATATAAATGCTAAGGCGCATATTGGGTATGCAATACTAATCCTCAATAGATTACCCATGTAAGTTAGTTGATATGTGTATAGTATAAGAACAGAAAAGAATGTTGCATACCATGGAGACAATTTAAGTATTTTACATTGTGTTGCCATAGATAAATAAAACAAAATACAACTTATACTTCCAACAGAAAGAATAAAATATTGATGTGATATTCCTAAACTCTTCAATAATGCCATTGCTGGCCAGAAAATTGGATCTGCGCTTCCATGGTAATTTAGTCCTGTTTTAAATGAGCTTTTTATATCATATATTGCCCTGTATGTATTAATGTAGGAATTAGTGTCATTCCCTGCCTGATCAGGTCTTAGCGAGATGAATACTGTGAAAATAAAAGCGTATATCATAAAAAAAAAGAAATTTAGTATGTTATCATTTTCATCATTACTTATTGTCCTTGATTCATTGTTTTTTAAAATTATTATTAAAAAAGTAATTAAGCCTAATATATAAAATGTTACTTCGTTTCTAAACAATTTATTTACTCCATTACATTTCAATATTCAAATTTTTCATAATCTTTTGAATACAGTTTTATCACTTTGTTTTTTGCTTCATCACTTTCAGAATCTATCTTTTTTGACTTGTTTATGTTGTGGAAATTAACATTTAGGTTAACTCCTGAATCTCTTTTTATTATATTTATACTCTCATCCATTTTTTCAATCTTGCCAATATGATCACACAATAATAAGTTGTTTTCATATAAAAATTCATGTTGCGGTATCAGATGAATTATAGAATACATTAATTCCTCGTTTAAGTGTTCAATTACAAAATCATTAAATTTAACATTTTCTAATTTGTGTTTTTTTATCCATTGATTATCCCACTTTCCTTTACCCCCTACTGACAAGAAATTATAAGCAGACTCTAATCTAGCAAAAGGTTCTCTTACGAAACTGAATTTATAAGCCTCATTAAAAAGACTAGGATCTAACTTCTTAATATATTTTAACGGGAAGTGACCTATTGTATCGCTACCGATTAAAGCAATACCTATACTTGAACCTGCTGCCTTAGGGATATGTGTGTATATTATTTTTTTTTCGTAAAATTCATCATGTATTACTTTTCTTTTTCTTATTTTTGAGCATAGTTTCAAGTTGAAAACTGGATCAATTAAGTTTGGGATGAAACAATATCTATCGACTATTGATTTATCTAATTTATCTAATTTATCTTTTTTCACTTTCTATCCTATTGTTTAATAATATAAATTTAATTGTTTCTTTCTTTATCAAACCATTTAATTGCACCTAGTAAGAGCTTCATCAAGTGAATTTATACTTTATGAATCTTTTTTATTTGACCTGTTTTGCACCATAATACCCTTCACCATAATAATGCTCACCGTAGTAGCTCATCTTCTGCGGTTCAGCGACAGTTAGCACTGCACCAATCAAGTTTACGTTAAGGTTGCGTAGTCTTTTAACAGCTTCCTTAGATGCTGATATTTTTGTCTCTTCAGCACGTACTGCTAAGATGACTCCGTCTACTTTATTACCTAATATACAAGAGTCGGATACTGGTAATGTTGGGGGTCCATCAAGAATGATGTGGTCATAATGTTCGTGCATTAATTTTAAAAATTTCTCAAATTTATCTGATGCTAGAACTTCTAGCGGGTTATGTGGCATTGTGCCAGCCAACAACACATCTATGTTTTGTTCAGGAAATGGTTTATTAATACTATCTGCGAGTTTTGTAGTACCGGCCAATATATCTGTTAACCCGTGTCGGTCGGGTATGTGTAAGTTCTTAGCTACACTCGGCTTACGTAAATCGACTTCGAGTAGCAACGTTTTACCTATCTGCGCATAAGACGCTGCCAAGTTCATAGCAAGTGTTGATTTACCCTCTGAACCAGAAGCTGAAGTAACTAGTATTGTTTTCGGTGGGCTATCGATGTTACTAAACTGTAATCCAGTTCTGATGGTGTTTATCCCTTCGGCAAATACTGAACGAGAATCTTCTAGATATTTTAGTTCTACTGCGCCTTCTTTTTGTTCTGATTTGCTTAATGCATGTGTAATACCTAAAGCATTTAGATGCAGGTTCTCTTCTAACATGTCAGTTGTGTTGTAAGTATTATTAAGTACTGAGCGACCAAACGCATAGACAAGACTTAAAAATCCACCTGCAAAGATACTCATAACAATTATGATTAGGATATTCGGTTTTATTGGTACAACTGGAATAGTTGCATAATCAATGATTTGCACATTAGACGCGTTAAATTCACTTTTAACATTGGCTTCCATCAGTTTAGCCATAAATGTTTCATATATGCGTCGATTATTTTCTACTTCTCGTTCTAATGAAGTTAGGGTAAACGTAGAACCTTGTAATGCTTGGATCTCAGAACGCCCGTCTGCGATAAGCTTTTCTACATTGCGGACCTGTTGCTGAGCTAATGTGTATTCACGTTCAATTTGGTCTACGATTTTTGATATTTCACGTTTGAGGCTATCCTGGGCTGATTTTAGTTCGCTCTTCGCGGCAATCATTTTAGGGTGTTTGTCTTTGTATCTGTCTTGTAGCTCACTGACTTTGTTGGCTAAGTTAGATTCCGCTTTTACTAAGTCACTAGCTGTCCTATTTTCTAATACCGGACCTAGCGAATAAAACTCACTAGAACCTTCAGCGATTGAATTTACTTGGCGGTATTGCTCTTCTGCTTCACCAAATCGTGTTTGCGCACTGATCAACTGATTATTTAACGACTGCATACGAGAATTTGAGTCACGCTGTTGTAGTTCACTATCTACGATCCCTTGCTCAAGTCTAAATTCTTTAAGTTTATTTTCAGATTGAGATAAGTTGGCACGTAGTTCTTCTGACTGTTCACTCAGCCAGGTTTCTGTATCTTTTACTTCATCTAAGCGTGATTTTAATCCAAATTGAATATACGCTTGTGATACTGCATTGATGATATCCGTAGCGAGTTTTGGGTCGTCCGACTCGTAACTAATATTGATAATCTGAGATTGCTTTCCACCACTGACTTCAAGTCCTCCCTGGATAGCCTGAGCGAGCATAATAGTCAGCTCTCTATCAGTTGGTTTTACTGATTCCCTAGTATCATCTTTACTTGTAGATTTGAGTAATTGTTTGATTTGTCCTTTAAGGTTATTGACAAATGATTGTGGCTCATCAGCAAGCTCTGCTTGTTCTTGCTTGTATCGTGCTACCAAATCTAGCTTATCAACTACTTCTTCTGCTATTGCCCGAGATTGAATGATTTCATACTGTGTTTCATAAAACAAAAACACCAAGGCGCTAGAGATATATTGTTCATCACGAGCCGCATTAGGTTGTTGTGGGTCGGCAAGGATTTTGGAGGTTGCTTGATAGATTGGCGTAGCAGTTGCCGCCACATAACCACCGAGTAATATACTTAACACCATGATTAACAAGATCCCCCACTTAGAGCGGGTGATCACTCGCCAATACGACCTCAGATCTATTGTTGCGCTGGTGTTGGTTTCGGAAAACTGCTCATTCATCAATTCATTCCTTGTACTTCAGTACTCTGTTCAATTGGTAATTGCTTCGTGGGTAATTGTTTTGTCTGTAATCGTTTAGAAAAAGCTTTCTTCAATGGTAATGATATCGCCAGGCTTAACACTGTCATCGAGCGATACTTTTCGACGTTCGTTTTTATTACCTTCACTAGCCAAAAATATCTCTTTTCGTGAAGCGCGTTCAGTAAATCCACCTGCTATCGTAATCGCTATTTCGACAGTCATACCCGTACGAAATGCATAGCTACCAGGCTTGTCTACTTCACCATTAATATAAAAAGGTCTAAACTCATCTATCGACACTGAAACCTGAGGTTTGACTAAATAATCTTTTTCAAAAAGCTCATTAAGTAATGTTTCTACCTCCAATACTGTTTTACCTTGGATATTGACCTGTCCAAGTAAGGGCACAGAAATCGTCCCATCATCATTGATTTTGGTTTCTTTTAGATTCAAGTCTGGCTCGTTGAAGACAGTCACAGAAATCACATCATCCGTGCTTAAGCGGTAGGTGTTTTCTGATGCTGTTGCGTTAACGGAAGCAAACAAGGTGGCACAGAGTAATACTGTGGTTTGGATTAGTTTTTTAACATACATAGGTTATACCTTTTTACCGAATGTGCCTTTAATGCCAAGCATGATGTTATTGGCTGAGTATTCATAACGCGCATCGTTACTACTTCTTTTTGTCGACTGCAATGTCACAAATGTTTGAAATAATCGTGAGGAGTCATGTGAGAGGGTGAATTCAAAGGTGTTACGTGTATCAGTGCGGTTGTTACTAAATACAATGTCATCTTCGCCATAAATATATCCACCATCAAATGATACTTTAGGGGTGAACTCATGTTTGATGGAAAGTTTTGCATCCGTCTGCACAAAACTGCCTATTGATGCCTCTGCGGATTCTGCTGTTTGTTGACTTAATCCTAATCTAACTTCTGTGTAGGTATTGGCTTTCCAGAACACATCAGCAAATAGCGCTAGCCCCGAAATATCATCACGTAGTGGATTATCAAAATCTTGACTTTGTTGCCCGATTTTTACCACGCCGCGAGTTTTACCCGTAGCTGTCCACTCTGCGCCGAGCAAGTAATTGCGGTATTTGCTAGATGAGTTAAAAGTGAATTGATTGGTGTAATCTATACTTCTATCTGCGACTTCAAACAAGAGTCGAGTTTTGGGTGCAATGCGATAAAAGAAGGTTGCTGTAATTCGGTCGGCTTCATAATCACGAAATGCTTGGTTGTTATTATCAAATTCGTTATTGATTCTTTGATAACGCATTACTACTTGGCCTATTGAAGCGTTTCGGCCATAAGCTACTTTGGCTTCATATTGCTGACGTTTTATCTGGTTAAACTCACTAATATTGTCAGTTGTAATTGAATTATTGATACCGGGTAATTCAACACCATCAGTAATCTTAACTGCAAACTCACTGGTCAGACGGATACTATGGTCAAAAACTGCTTTGGCACCAATTTCATGGTTTTCGTAATCAAGGTTAGAGGCATCATTATATTTGATATAGGTACCATCATAACCGAGCGTAAATACATGTTTGCCATGTAACTCTTGAAAGCCAAGTTTCGGAGCAATCAGCAAAAACTGGTCAGAAATGTCATCTTGGGTACGATATATATTAGAATCCGAACCTAGCGCGATATCGGTAGTTGCACCAAACCCTTGCTCCTGAGCAAACGCGGTTGTCGATAACAGCATTGTGGCTGTCACAGTGCTCAACGAAATACCTAAGATAATGCGTGTAGTTGTATGGCAAATTTGGGAGGTTGCGTTCCTATTCATAGTCATAATCCGTTATGCAACTGAATCTAAGTTGTTAGAAATCCATCAGTAGATTTAGTATGGATCAAGATTGCGGTATTACAAGGTGGATTAAAAATTATTCACTTTTTTACTAATAAACGTTAGTCTTACCTTATAATTCAAAGGATATGAATGTCATCACTTAGCCCAAATCAACGACAAAACACAACAACTCATACCAGTGAGCATATCGGTGTGTGTGGGTTTGATGTAAGTTCTACGTCACCTTGTTTGGCGGAGCTAGTGTTAGAGCATTCTGTGAGTGCAGAGGGTAGTGATTGCTCGACTGTTCGTTCAACTGGTAGCTCGATTGCTCCCCCAAATGAACTGGCTTTATACAATGCTTCGCCCACATTCAGTCACATCCAATGGCGTATACTACCTTTATTATTAGACGCGCTAAAACAACAAGGATTAGCGGAGCAGGTTGCGCCCGGTGTGCATGCTTTTCTAACAAAGAAAGCCTTAGAAGGATCAATCCATGAGATGCTTAAAACTAAGCAACTCAATGCACTAGTTGAGATCTTATCCGAGCATCAAATACCTGTTATTTTACTCAAAGGTACTGCCTTTTCTAATTGGTTATATAATGAAAAAGTACCACGTTTATCTAGTGATTTAGATATATTGGTGAGGTCGTGTGATTGGGATAAAACAGTAGCGATTTTGTCGAGTACCATGACCCGTGAAGCCAAACCCGTTGCCGGTGTGTTTGATGATTTATATGAAATATCATTTAAATCAAAAAGCGATACGTTGAGCGTTGAAATTGATTTGCACCAACATCTTACCCATCCAAGCTTATTTGATATTGATTTAGATGGAGTGTGGGCACGTTCGATTATGCATCCTGCTTATCAAAACGAATATGCGCGTATGATGACCGTCAGTGATGCCTTGATCCACCAAGCATTGCATTCATTCAAAGACGCCGAATACAAAACCTATAACCTGATTGATACCGCTTTTTTACTTCGGAAAGAGCCTCCAGAATTAGATGCACTATTTGCACTCGCCAAATCACAGAGCGCGGATGTTGCCTTGTATGGATTATTGATCAAGCTTGCTGATGCGACACACGATGAGGTATTAACGACTTATTTGGCTGACTGCAACATCAGCCGATGGCGTAAATTTGCGTTTAAGCACCTATCATCTAAGCATGTTTCGAGTCATGATGTACTTAACAAAACACTACGCTATCGTCTGTTACAGCTTGGCTTTCATGCGTTTGTGTCGACTAAACCGTGGAGCATGCTAAAACTTCAATGCTTATACCTAAAAGGGCTGTTTAGGCAGTGTGATTAGAACAAAATTGCATAATACGATCTGTATAATACAAAAGGCATAATACGATCTGTATAACACCCTCCCAAAACCTAACCTAAACCCATCAACCCCGATCTTTCTGCTTATAATACGCAATAATATCAAGGTACTTAGGTTTATCAGGAATCAGCGAGAGCATGACATCATACTGGTGGGTTTTTTGTGTCACACTGAGAATATGTAGCGCCCATTCATGGGTTTCAAATGCACTATCAAAGAACCGAGCGCTGAGCTTGCGGTTCTTTTCATCTAAAATATCCCAATGTCGCAATATGTATTCAGGCAGTAATTCTAATGCCATATCTTCATTGCGCCCTTGGCGTAATGCATGTTTCATTGCAGTATTAA
>Ga0222715_10003287_pt1 | contig 14469 bp, 13 predicted proteins | sample C33_9DmetaG_FD_165056 | JGI IMG/M metagenome (GOLD analysis project Ga0222715, IMG submission 165056) | Estuarine water microbial communities from San Francisco Bay, California, United States - C33_9D | ecosystem: Environmental > Aquatic > Marine > Unclassified | place: USA: California...
GCCGGTTCTGCCAGTCCGCTACAAGACGCAGGTGCTCAATCTCACCGGGCTCAAGTAGCTGGCGAACTGACTGCATGCCTACGCCTTGCGTGCAGCCATGCGCGCCGCGCGCTCGGCGGTGGTCGCTGCGGGACCGCGCCACATGCGCACGCCGGCCACAGCGAGACCGACCTCAAGCGCGACCCGGCCTAGCTGCATCCACCACGGCTCGCCCGTGTTGGCCATAATCGCCTGCCGCAGCGCCTCGGCCTGCTCCATGGTGATCGCTTGGTTGGCCTCGAGCTGGTCGATGACGCCGACGCTGCTCTGCACAAGTTCAGGGTCAAGAACGCCGCAGCCAGCCAGTAGCAGGCAGGAACAGATCGCGATGGTCTTCTTCATAGCTTGGTATCTTCCAGCGACTCGATGCAAACGATGCAGCCCTTGGGGATGCTGGTCACGCTGCCAGCCTCGGTCTCGTCTTGGAACAGCGACGACACCAGCGTCAGGAAGTCATCGTTATCTAGGATAACCCAGCCCACCGTGTTCACCGTCACGAGATGGACCTCCTTGACCTCTTCAATCGGAATCCAGCTCTGCTCAAATCCCGTGATGTCCTTCCAGGTCACATGCACAAGCGGGAAGTGATGCTGGTTCATCGGTCGCGCTCCAGTCGGTTGAGCCACTTGGTTAGGCGGTGATGGACGATGGCAGCCCAGCCGCCGATGTCTTCCAACTCCTGCCGCAGCTCGTCGATGACCTCGGGCAGCGGTCGCGCCTCGAGCGACTTGTCCTCGTATTCCTCGGCTCCTGCCTTGAGGCGTCGACGGACACGCGAGAAGTATTCCGAGTAGAACGGGCGCTGCTTCATGGTGTGCGTTTCTCGCTTGGCCCGCTCAGGCTGAACTGCTGGTTGTGGTAGGCCCGGTCGAAGTAGGTCCTGACCCGAGGCACGATCTCGCGCACGGCTCCGTGCTCGTCCTGCCAGATGTCCAGCAGCCAGCCACCGATGACGTATTCGAGCCCTTTCTTGCGTCCGAAGGTGTCGAGATCCTTGCCGCATGGGACGTTGAACCAATGCACGCCGCGCGTGAATCCGTAGCCGCATTTGTGCCAGTGACCGAACAGCCAGATGGCAGGCTTCTCGCCAGACTGCGCGGCCTCGATCCGCTTCTGCGGCGCGTAGCTGTGCGCGTAGCTTGATCCGCCGCCTGGGTGGTCCACAAGCATGCGGCACTTGTTGCCGTGCTGGTTCGTCAGCGTAACGAACGCCTCCTTGTAGCCTAGGTAGACGAGGTCCGTGCGCCCGAACGTGCGCGCGCGGTCCTGTAGTAGCCGGCCAATGTCGACGCCCGTGTCTTGGCTATACCAGCCCTCGTGGTCGTCGCCGGCCACGTAGAACGTCTTGATGCCGTCGCGCTGCGGGTAGCACTCAAGAAACAGCTGGATCTGCGCCTCCATGCCGTGCGCGCGGTCGTCAAGCTCGTGCTTGTTGAACCGCCGCTCGCCCTCGATCCAGTTGCCGCAGTGGTAGACGCGGTCAATGCCCTCGTCGCTGAACCAGTCGTAGAGGTCGTCGATGACATCCTGCCGGAAGTGCTTCGAGCCGATGTGCGTGTCCGCGACGATGCCGCAGCGGTAGGGCTTGCGGGTGCTGCCCTTCCAGCGCCACTGATCCTCTGAAGGCGGCGCGAGGTGCCGGTCGATGCGCAGGTGACCGTCACGGTCGACGATGTTGGCACCGCTGCTGCGCAGCTCCTTGAGGATGGCGCGCACGCTGGTCAGGCTCAGCCGGAACCGCTCGGCCAGCTGCTGCTCGGTCAGCTCCGAGCGCAGGAGCTCGCGGCGCACCAGATGCTTGGTGTCCGCTCTGCGCTGCTCCACCTTCTTCTCCGCATACTGCTCGACCTTCTTGCGTATGCGCTTGCTGGCCATGTCACTTGGTCCGGTAGTGGCAGCAGTTTCGAACGTGGTTCATCCACGTATCGTAGCGCAGGCCATACTTGAGCTGCTGCACCAGCACCTCGTCATAGAACTGGTGCATGGTGATCTCCGGCATCGGTTTGCGCAGGTAGTGACCAGTCGCCTCGGCAACGTCGGGCCACTGCACGCAAGTCACGCATCGCTTGGCCACGCGCGGAGTCGCCTGCGACTTCCAAGCGCTGACCATGCCCGCAATGTCCTTGCGTTTGCCCATGCTCAAGCCTTGCTCAAGATCAGGGCAGTCAGCGCAGGGATCAACCCCCCCACAAGACCCCAGATGCCGCACTTGACCTTCAGCTGCGCCACCTCCTTCTCGACCTCTATCAGCCTGTCATAGATGCCCGCGAACCCCTGCTTGAAGTTATGACGCTCGTGCCGGATCTCTTGCGTCAGGCGCTCAAGCTCACGCATCACGAGGTTCTTGTACTCGTGCCAGCCGTTGCTGCTATCGGTGCTCATTCGTCAAAGGGATCGTCTGGGAACCACCCCAGGGCCTCGGCCTGCTCTCGTGTTAGTTGGGTCGAGTCGGACGGCAGCAGGTTGCCGAACGTCACGCTGTCGCTCGTTGCGATGTAGTAGGTCAGTTGGCTGCGCTCTTCCTCGCTAAGCTGCGGAAACAGCGACACCAGCGCGGTCACGTCGCGCTGAACGTGCACCGGGATGACGTAGTCGTGGTCGCCGACGATGGCCCACTGGTCCGGGTCTCCCTCGTTCTGGATCAGCGGCAGCAGTTGCGTGCTTGTCTGGTCGGGCCGGTGCAGGTGCTTGGGCAGCGTCAGGTTGAACAGTTCGGCGCTGATGGCCTTGCCGCGCTCCTCGCTAGTCAGGCCGAGCCGAGGCACGACCGGCAGGTAGATCGTGTGGCTCATCAGAAGATGGAATAGTAGGCGTTGAGGTTCGACTCAACAGCAGTGCGGTTGGCGCTGTGGTCCGACTCGTAGAAGATGATCTCGCTAACTAGGTTGGTCGTAGGATTGAAAACGCCACGCGACAACAACTGCATGTTCGTCACGCTGTCTGTGCCTGCGTTGCCAGACGCTACAAGGCTGCCCTGGTGATGTATGGTGCTGCTGGTGCCGTTGTAAACTAGGCTCACAAGGTTGTGGTCAGGCGCATCGCCCGCAGGTTGAGTCAAGAGACCCGTGCCACTGGAAATCAGGATCCGATACACCGAGCCGAAGTTGACGATCTGTAGAAGCCCTCTCTCGTTTGTGCCGGAGTATACATTGCCCAGTGCATCGCTTGGAGCGTGCACTACGGCATACGCGCTGAAGGTGGCCGCGTAGTTTCTTCCGGTAGACAGGGTGGAGCTTCCATTGCCGTCCAGTGCTGGGCGACCGTTCTCTGTGATCACAGAGGACCCGTTGTAAATCTGCGGCTGCCTTGTCGTATCGCTCTGCGTCGCGTGGTGACCGTTGTCGCTCTGATCGAACCAAGTGTCCACGTAGCCGTTGGCCGCGCCGCAGAACGAAGCGATGGCAGCGGTGTCCAGGTCGCCGTTGCTGTCGAAGCCGATGTTCTGCGTCGCGTTGTCGGAGTCGCGCCGCACCTTCATGCACAGCGCGGCAGGCCCAACGGCGGTCAGGCAGCGGACGGAGTAGGCAGCGGCTGCGCCGCCGAACTCGGCCATGAACGAGGTCGTGACCTCGTAGTAGGTGTCGATGTTCGACTCGATGGCCGTGCGGTTGGAGGACTCATCGGACTCGTAGACGATTACCTCTGAGATGTGGTGGTCCGCATTGCCGCCGCCCAATCCGGTGCCATTGCCCACCTGCAAATAACCCAAACTCCAGTCGGAGTTGTCGTCTGCCGCTGACGCAAAACTCGACCCGTCTTTGTAGATCGTGATGTTGGTGGTGTCCGCGATGTCGGTGCGTAGGTGTTGAGCACCTAACGGGACGGACCCGCTACTTGTGGCCGATCTGTTTCCCGAACTACGGAATGACCACGTTCGCATCCGAGCCACGCTGACATACACGGAAAACATGGCATACCCAGTGACCGTAGCCGAGACGTCGCTCTCTAGCGACACAACGCTAAACGCACTGCGGCTGCGGTTCGATGTCGATAGCGGTGTGCCTGATGCTACAAGCCCGGTTTGAGTAGGGTGGTTGCCGCTGAAGTATACGGCAGCCTGACCGTTCTTCGTGATGACCGCCGTGCCGTTGTAAATCTTCGGCTGCTGGCTCGTGTTCGATTGCGTCACGTCGTTACCCGACCCGCTCTGGTCATACCATGTGACCACGTAGCCGTTCGCGGTCCCGCAGTGCGCGATGATGGATGCAACGTCTAGTTCACCGTTGGCGTCGAACCCGATGTCGGTCTCGGTGTTGCCGCTGTCCTCGCGCACGCGCATGCAGAGCGTCGTGCTGTAGCGGCTGATCTTGCGAACAGAGTAGGCCGCAGCTGCGCCTGGGTAGTCTTCTAGCAGGTTGTCTGTTGTGTCTACGTCGTAGTAGGTCTGCATATCGGCCTCGATGGCCGACTGGTTGCTGCTCTGGTCGCTGTGGTAGGCGATGAACTCCTGCATCTGCGCGTTGGCGTAGAACGTCAGGTGCGGGTAGCTGGGCCAGTAGTTGTAGTTCGTGCCCGACGTGTTCGCGTAGTCCGCGAGGTGGATCAGGCCCTGCTCTTGCGCCGCGTCGTAGAGCTTGTCTTGGTTGGGGCTCGTGATCTGCGTGCCGTTCACGTAGTAGCCCGACACCGTCATGTTGAGGACGTTCGCGCCTGTGTTCCCATCGCGAGCCAAGCCCGCGACCACGGCAGCGTTGTTGCTCCCGATGACTCCGAAGGCTCTGTCCGTCGCCGTAGGGTTAACGCCCATGACCGCGAACGCATAGCCGCCTGATGTTGGCAGCGCCTGCGTCCCTTGCTGCATGTAGCTCGGCGTGTTGAAGAACCGGATCGACGGCTTTGTGTTGACCTTCAGGACCTGACTGCCGTCGTAGATCTGCGGCTGACTGCTGGCTCCCGTCTGCACCCAGTCGTTGCTGTTGCCCGACTGGTCATACCACTTGCTGACGTAGCCGTTCGACGTGCCGCAGAACGTCGCGATGGCTGCGGTGTCTAGGTTGCCCGACGCATCGAACCCGATGTCCTGCTCGGTGTTGTCGCTGGCCCGCCTCACCGTCATGCAGTCGCCTGTGTAGGCTCCGCTGATCTTCCGCACGCTGCACGCCAGCACCGCGCCAGGGTAGTCCTCAAGCAACAGGTCGCTGGTCACTTTGCGCTCGATCTTCAGCGACAGCGGCAGGGTGCCTCGCGTGTTGGCTGTCGCGTCGGTGTCGTTTAGCCCTGCCAGCAGCGCGGTCTTCGCGTCTGCGTAGCTGGTGTCATCCGCAGGCTGCGTCGTGTAGGCCGTCCAGTCCGAGCTGACGGTAGGGTCGGCGTTAAACTTGTCGGAGAAGTAGAGCCGCCGCTCGACGTAGGACAGCGCTGGGACGCCCGCGTCGCTCTGTGGGTCTTCGTCTAGCCCGTCGCCGTCAGGTCGCGCGGTGTAGAAAAGCTCGACGTAAAAGTCGCCGTTCGCCACCGTCCGCGCTGCGGCCTCGGTGTTGTAGCGGCCGTGGTATTGGTTATCCGCTGCGATCTTGTCGGAGGTAATCGCGCCGTCCGCGATCTTTGCTTCTGTAACGCTGTCGTCGGCTAGCTCGGTTGTGTCCACTCCTGAAGGAGCGATGTCGAGCGTTGTGCCTGCCAGTCGCAGCGGTGTCAGCACAGACATGACCTTGATGGCTGCGGTGCTGCTGGTGTCCGACGTGCCAAGCAGTCCCGGTCCTTGCATCGTCAGCGCGCTGCTGGTTATGTCTCCCGATGCACTTCCGCCACCCAGCGCACCCCACGAGGTGCCGTCGTAAATCTCGGCCTCGCCGTTTGAGGTGTTGAATCGCAACATGCCCGCAGCCGGCGTGATGTTGCTGGGTCGCTGCGCAGTCGTGCCCGATGGGATCTGGATCGCGCCGGTCTGCCCGAACTCGACCACGACCTCGTCGCCCGTGCTGTTGTAGTTCAGCGTGACCGCGTCCAGCGTGCCCGTGCTGGTGTGGATGCTGGTGATCTGCGGCTTGGTCGGTCCGCTGTAGCCGGTGCTCGAGCCGCCGGGTTGCACGCCGCCACCCATCGTCGGCAGGCCGAATGCTGCGCTGACGCCGGGCGCGTGCAGAACATGGTGCGACGTAGCCAGCCCGCTGGTCGTGTCGGTGACGTCCATGACGTCGCCGCCGATGCCGTAGTAGTCCGAGAGCTCGAAGCGCGGCGGTGCGAGCAGGATGCCGCCGTCGGCGGTGCCGCCGCGCGCGCGGCTCTGCTCGGGGTTCTGAACGTAGCGCCAGTCCGAATCGCTCGAGCTCTGCGCGCCGTATGCTCGCATCGTCAGCACTTGCGGACGCATCTGCTCGTCCAGTCGATACATCGACCGAGGCATCTGCGGGTTGCGCTCGAAGTTGGGGTAGCCGTGCAGCGTGAGCTGCGGGCGGAAGTTGAGCGAAGCGAAGCCCTGCGCCATCGGGCGGAACAGCGTGTAGAGCGACGTGTCCTCGCGGGTCGCCGTGCCGATGCGCTCGCTGACGCCTTGGATCTCGCTCGGGAGATTGGTCGCGGGGTCGCGGCCTGAGAGCCTGCCCAGGTGCAGTCGCACGTCTTGCCCTGGCGTGCCGCCCGATCCGCGACCGACGATGCTGTGGCTGGCTGGGAGGATCATGCTGCCGCCCTCGCCGAGCAGCGCCGCCCCCGTCGGCATGATCGTGGTCTTCTGGTTGTTGCTGCCCGTGCCGCCCGGCGGGATGCCGCCAGGGCCACCGCCGCCGCGACCGCCGCCGGTCCAGACCGGCTGCGCTGCTGGGCCAGGAGGCACCGAGGCCGTCGGTCCCCTGTGCCCTCCCGTAGCAGGTCCGGGTCCGGGTCCGGCAGTGATGGGTTGCACCTTGCACGGCACCGATGGCTGTCCGCCTGTGCCGCCGCCTGTGCTTGGTCCGGCAGGTCCGCCAGTGCTTGGCCCATGCGGTCCCGTTGTGCCGCCTGATGCAGGACGGTTCGGGAACCGCTTTGCGCCGGGGTTCGGCGTAATGGGGCGCGTTGTCGTCGGCGGCGGAGGCACGACATCGCCTGGAAGTCGCGGTCTTCCTCCAGTTGTAGGGCCACCAGTTGGGGGACCAGTCGGTCCGCCAGTAGGTGGTCCCGTCGGTCCGGGAGGTCCGGGCGGTCCTGGTGGTCCCGGCGGTCCGGGTGGTCCCGGCGGCCCGTATGGCGGGGTGATCGTCGGCGGCGTGACGTCCGGCGACTCCGCATACCAACGCCACAGGCCGGGCTTCTGCTCGCCACGGAATCCGTGACTGCTGGCTGCGTCGTAGCTCAACCAGACGCGCGCCACCTCTGGAAGCGCATCGGGCGATGGGTAGCCGCCGCCGAACTCGAGCGGCGCGTCGCGGGTGCTGTTGTCGTAGAAGTAGGCCCCGGTAGAGATGTGCGCCGCGTTGATCGGGTGCCCGTCGCGGTCGGTGCCGTGCCTGTGCTTGTCTGCGTTGCTGCCTGCGTGCAGCGGGCCCTGCCCGCCGATGGCTGACATGAGCGCGACCGCGTGCCCGCCGACGAGGTTGGGACCAAACTGCCCGAACTCCTTGGGCTGCTTCTCGTCCTCGCCGGCCTCTACCTCTGCACCGAACGCACCGCCGCCGACCTGCAAGGTTCCGAACGTGCTGCGAGCTGGTCCGTCCTGACCGCTAGGCACGCCCGTCGTCGGGCCTGTGATCGGTCCGCTGCCCGTGGTCGGACTGCCTGAGCCGCCGCCGGTCGTCGGGCCTGACGGCGCACCGCCGCCGCCAGTCTGCGCAAAGAAGGCTCCGAAGTTGGGGATGCCATCCTTGCCGCTGGTCGTGAAGTTAAGCGCCAACGTGTTGCCCGGCGAACCCAGGCGCGCGAAGGATGTGCCCGGCGCGACCGCGATGACGCGGACGAGCGACTGCAAGCGCGCATGCCGACCGCCGATGCCCGGCGTGTCGCTGCCGTCCATGCAGAGCTCGCGGTCTGGCCCAAGGTCGACGACAAGCGTGCCGCATTCGCCCGGCCCGCCTGCGTTGGGAGCGATCAGGCGCGGGTCTGCCCACATGGCGACCGCGTGCTGGCCAGACTCCTCGGTGCCCGGCATGACCGTCAGCAGCGCGCCTCGAGGCACGCGCTGCATTCCAGCGGGCCACGCAGCATCAAGCGGGCGAAAGCGGTTGTCGTTGATGAATGCGCTGTCGCGAATCGGCTGCGCGTTGATCTTGGCGTAGTAGGGGTCGGCGTCTACGGCCATCGTCGCGAACGCCTGCGCCCATGAGCCCATGCCGCGCACGGCGCGCTCGCGGGTCTGCCAGAACATCCACGGGTGCACGTCGCCGAGCGTGCCCAGACCGTGCTCGCGCCCGTAGCGGATCAGCGCCTCGTCAGCGTTCTCAGCGTCGCCGGGGTCCGTCATCTGGATGATGCGACCAGCCGCGAGCATCATGCGCCGCGAGATAGGCGTGCCGTCCTGTGCCGCGGCATGGTCTTGCAGCGGGAAAAAGCCGAGATCGGTAAAGTCGGTAAAGCTCGTCATGCCTTGAACGGGACGATGCCGAGGATAAGTTGCCGCGCGCTTTCAGGCATCAGCGCATGACGGGGAATCGACCGCTGCTGGCCGGGGAACTCGTGCATGGCGTCGACGCGAGCCGTAGGTGCCGCCGACACGCGCAGCGTCGCGCTGGCCATGTTGCCGACGAGCTTGAGACCTTCACGCGGCAGGCTGGTGTTGATGATGCCCTGCACGTTGTCGGCGAACGGTGCGATGACCTCGGCTGCAAGACTGCGCGCGTGCGGCAGGAGCTCGCGCTCCTCGTTGACCAGCGTGTAGCCGGGCAGCTCTTCAGGCTCCTCGCCGGGCTGGGGGTCGGTTAGCCCAAACAGCAGCTTCTGCGTGGAGAATGCCTCGCTGGCGTCGGTAATACCGAACCGAGCCGTGACCTCTCCAGGGCTGACGAAGACCTCGAGCGGCGGGCCGTCGCCGTCTTGGATGCGAAACTCGCGCTGGAACAGGCTCTGGATCTCGCTGGACTCAACCTCGACCTGATGGAACTGCTGCCGGCTGTTCGGCGACGCTGGCACCGCCGTCATGAGCACCTTGGCCTCAAGCACGTCGTCTAGGTAGATGCCGTTAGTGCCGCCCTCGACGATCATGCCCGCGCCCATCGGCTGGTCTTCCTGCTGCGCCAGATCGCGCGATGTGCTGATGCCGTCGTAGTTCTGATCGTTGACGAGCTTGCACGGCAGGAAGCTGTCGGTGATGCCGTAGGGGCTGACGATCCACTCCAGGCGAAAGATGCCGAGCTCCTCGTCCAAGATGTTGACGCGCTGCGGTCCGGGCCTTGTCTCAAGCAGCGGCGTGCCCTGCGTGTAGGGCCGCAGGTAGTCGACATTGCGTAGATACTTGCTGTCCTCGACGTTGTCGCTACCGCGCTTGGCCATGAGCTGCCCCTTGGTGCTGGGCACGATGCAGCCTTGTCCCCAGACCGCTGCCGGTGCGCGCGCACCTGTGACCGGATCCAGTAGCGCGACGCGGATGGGGCGCAAGTTGCGGATGCGCTCCATGTATTTGCGGTTCAGCCGGAACGTCTGCCGGAAGTGCTGCCGGAAGGCTTGCAGGCGCATGGCTGCGTTGCCCTCGGGGTCGAGGTCTTTGCCTCGAACCCAGACCGCATCTAGGTCGCCCTTGAACCAGTGGATCTTGACCGTGTCCCACGTCCACGGCAGCGATCCCTCTGGCCGGTCGGCGTCCATGGCCTCGAGCCACTTGTCGACGCGGACGTAGGTGCCCATCGGCACCGTCTTCGTTACTGTGCGGTTCTGGCCAGGATCGAACTCGGTGATCTCCGTCTGCGGGTCCGTCGTCGGAATGACGTTGTCGACGTATGCGTCGTTGGCGATGGGCTGCGCCGAGGTTGTGCCGCTGTAGTCGTCCTCGAACTCAACCAGCAGCTCGATCTCTTTCTGGTAGTGCACGATGACCTTGCTGGGCCTGATGGCCTTGCGGTCGATCCATGCGCCACGCTCGCCCGCGTAGGTGCTGATCGGCAGGTTGCGAAAGTGATTCTCCGTTGCGTCAAGATCGCTCGCGTCGAAGATGATCGTGCGGCCCTTCTCGTTGACGTAGAGAGCCGCTCCAGGGATGTAGCTGAGCAGCCGTTGCAGTGCGATGTCGCCGCTGTCGCGCAGCGTGACGCCTTGCAGGCTGAACTGACCGCTGTCGCCGACGCCGGTCGTGTCCTTGATCGGCCACGAGTCGACTGTCCAGTTGTCCTCATCGACAAGCTGTAGCACTGCCTCGAGCGCCGCCTGCGACGTCCACTTCGTGTTCTGCGGCGGCTGCAAGCTGTAGTTCAGGTAGTCGTATTGGTCGACGACCTGCTGCGTCTCGACGGGCACTGCTTGGCCTAGCGCCGTCCGGTCGCCGGTCTTGCGCGGCATGTTGAAGTCGCGCACGACCAGCTTGTAAGGCCAGAGCCACCGCTTGTCGGCGACCAAGAATGAGACACGGTGCGGACTGTCGCTGGGTGTGAGGTGCAGGATGTAGACCTGCTCAATTGTGGTTTTGACGTCTCGGCTGTCCGTGATCTCAAGCGTCAGCGGTTTGCCGAGCCTGCCCTTGAGACGGTCCCATCGCGTGCGGTGCACGCTCATGACCGTCGTGTAGGGCGCGACGCCGCTGATGAATCGCCACGCGATGCCACTGGTCGCGGCGAGCTCGACGCCGCCCAGCTTGACGATGGGATTCTTCGCCTCGGGCATTGGTTATGCCTGCCCCGTTGTGGGAGCCGTTTGGATCGGCACGAAGGTCCGGTCGCCGGGCTTGGCGTTGTAGCGTTCGGTCACGCTCTCGGTCAGCACGGTGACCGTGATGAACTCCTGGCCGGCTGGATCACCAAGCACGCGCGGTGTCACTTGGCTCGTGCTGGCTACGACGTTCCAGCCATACTGCTCGACCTTACTCGTGTCTTGCTGGTCTGGTCCCTTCTGGCCAAGGATCGTGCCATCGAATCGCCCAATCGGCCCATCCGGTCGAGCGCGCTCGCGGATGCGCAGCTTAGGAGCCTCGGCCCCGATGCCGATGGCTGTGCGATTCCAGATGCGCTCCAGCACGCCGAAGCCCACGTCAGCAAACGCTGCGAGCTCGTCGCCGCTGTGCGTCGGCGTGTAGTCGATGCTGCGCGTCTCGCGGAACGCCACGCTTTGCGAGACCTCAACAAGCGACTCGCCGCCGCTCGGCTGAAAGATGAATTGCAGCGTGATGCTGATGCGCTTGGCACTCTCGTCGTAGCTGACGCGCTCCTCCTCGACGCCGAAGACCGTGGGCTGGAAGTTGCTTTGGAAGAGCTGCCGAACGTGGCCCTTGATCTTGTTTCGGTAGACGCTCTCGAGGTCGGTGGTCTCGTCAATGTCGACGGCGCAGTCGTAGTTGCCTATGACTCGTTGCAGCCGCGTCACCTCCTCGGTCGCGTCTCCGGGGTATTGGTTGACGTTGGTGAACGTCACGCGGTGGTCGCGGATCTGGCCATCGTCGAGAGCTGCCTGCGTCTGGTTGACCAGCAGCTCGACGTATTGCCGCGTGAAGTTGAGCACATGCGGAGCGGGCGTTGCGCCGCCCTCTCGGTCTAGCGTGAAGCTCTCGTCGACCAGCTCGAACGTCGCACCGCTGTCGATGACGTCGAGGTAGTCGTTGCAGCGGTTGTCGGCGTCGGCCTCGTAGCGCGCCTTAGCGTCGCCTGCGCTGGTGGCTGTGTAGGTGCCGCGCATACTGACCACGCGCTGCCGGCCAGACTCAAAGTCGACGAGCACCTCGATGTCTCGCAATCCTGCGTCAGTCGTGTCATCGGCAGGTAGTTCGCCCTCGATGGTGATCGTGTAGCCACGGCTTGCGCCACGGTCGAGGTCGATGTTGCCGCTCTTGGCGATTGACGCTCGCGCTCGCAGCATCGTCTCGCCGACGGTGTAGGTCCATGCGTTGCCGTCGAGGTCGATCTCCAGCGTGTCGCCGTCGACCAGACGCTTGCGGAACTCCTGCTCCAGCGTCTCGCTGCGGCTTTGCAATCCTGCTAGATCCTCAGCGACGACCACGACGTCGACGACAAGTCGGATGCTGTCGTAGCTCTTGTCGAGTATGTAAGGCCCGACGATCTGGTAGACGTCCGACGTGCCGCCGATGGCCTGCGTGCCGTAGGTGATCTCGATGGGGTTGTTGATCGCCATGGCTACTTGCTCTCGCTGAACGGGTTGATTGCGTCGACCAGTCGCGTCATCGCTTCGCTAACCATCTTGCCGAAGCCACCCATGATGCGGTCGATGATCTTTTCGATGCCCGGCCCACGCATCTGCGTGTCGGTCTCGAACAGCTCGCGGCCTCGCTCCTCGTCCATGCGCAGGCTCTTGATGCTGTTGTAGAACTGACGCGCCTCGGGCGGGATCTCGTTGCGAGCTCCAGCAATTGCCCCGAATGCCTGGATCGTCTCCTCGCGGGCACGACGAGAAGCTCGAGCGTCTTCGTTGAGCGTGCCGAGGAACATCTCCTCCAGCATCTTGCCCGTTGCGCCAAGCGACTCGCCGACGACGTCGCCCACGCCGCTCTCCGTCGCACCTCGCACAGCACTGATACCTGTGCCGATTGCCGTGCCCAGACCGACCGCGCCGAGGCCCTTACCGACGACGCTGCGGATGTTGTTCGTCAGCTTGCCGGCGCTGCGCGCGGATTCGCGAACCAGACCCGATAGCTGGCTCTTGGCCTGCCGCGTGTCGAGCCGCACTTTGACCTTCGTTTCCTGTGCCATTAGCGCCCCATCCTCTTCTTGCCGTCGCGCATCTGGTGCCGCACCGCCTTCTTGATGAACCGATCCATCAAGTCGTCGCCGCCCTGTGCCTTCCACGCCTTCTGGAAAGCCTGCTGCGCTCTCAGGATGAGCATGTCGAACGTGCCATTCACTCCGAACTCGCGCTCGATCAGAGCCTTGCCGTCCTCGTATTGCTTCTCGACTCGGAACAGATCCTGCGCGATGCGGTTCATCTGCATGTTCTGCTTGCCGCTCTGACTGCGGATGCGAGCCATCAATGGGTCCGCCTGGAAGCGGTGCCGCACGCTCATCTTGGCGCGCGCCGCCTCATCCATGTCGCCGAGGATCATGTTGTTCATCTCGTCGCCCATCTGCTCAAACGTCTTGCCGCTACCAAGACGCAGCGCGACGATGCCGCCCGCGATCAACGCCAGCGCAATGACGCCTGCGGGGTGACGCGCCAACATCTGGCCACCCTTCTGCACTGCCTTGCCCGCCAGACCGCTCGCGCCGCGTGCCAGACCTGCGCGACCCAAGCGTGCAACCTGCGTCGCACGTTGACCGCTAGCTGCGCTGCGCAGTCGCATCTGTCGGCGACGCATTTGCCGCAGCAGCCGCAAGCGTCGCAGCACGCCGCCCTTGCGACTGGCTCGATCTAAACGTCGATCATCCCGAGCACGCGCGCGCGCGGTCGGCTGCTGTTGTGGCCCGAGCGTAGGCCGGAAGATCATGTCGTCGCGGAGCGTCACAGCCGCAGGTAGCTCCCCAGCTCGGGATCGCTGTATTCACGAACGCCCGACAGGCCCGTGCTGTTGTATTCGGCGAAGACGTGATAGACGCGGCCCGCAGCAGGTGCGTGCGAGGTCTCGAGGTCCGTGTCTTGGTAGACCGGCGTGATGCCACTAAACGCATCTGCTGGCGTATCGCCGCCCCTGTAGCCCAGCACGTAGCGGACGAAGTCGTAGCGATTGGCGACCGGCCCTGCTTCCCACGACCATGTCGTGCCGACCGCTGTGAGCTGCTGCGGCGCGGGGAAGTGCGGCTGCGACGTGCACAGCGCCTCGACGGTGTATTCGTCGAAGACGACCTGCCGCCCGCGACCTAGCGTGCTCGGGCTGCCGACGCCGCTGCCCGTGACGATGATGCTGGCTCCGTCGTAGGTCGTCAGGTTCTGGATCGCGTAGCGCACTCGCTCTGCGACCTGAGCGATGCCCGCGCCGCTGCTGCGCGATGCCGACGACCTCGAGCCGCCGATGACAGCCTGCTCGCCGAGCGGATCGCCTGCGACCTCTACCGCGACGACGACGTTGAACGTCTGCTGGATGAGCTCGGGGTGGTCCTCGTCGGGCGTGCCCGTGCCGATGGTCACAAGGCAGAAAGGGAACTGCGGCGGATGCTCCTCGTCGCTCGGCGGCGCTCCAGCGTAGACGTAGACGCTGCGTGTGCCGAAAACCGGGTTGGTCGATCCGTCCCATGTCACCTGGGCCAGCTCGTGCTTGAGCTGCTGCGCCATCTGCCACGGGTTCATGCTTGCTGCGCCTCCACGCCCCACAGGGTCGGCCCTGCCGAATTGTTTTCCTCGGTCGTGCGTCTCTCGCCGAATCCTGACATCGTGCGCTGTGTGCGCGCTCGCGGCGGCTCCTGCGGCTGCTGCATCTGCATGAGCTTCGACGCG
>Ga0222715_10003288_pt1 | contig 14469 bp, 12 predicted proteins | sample C33_9DmetaG_FD_165056 | JGI IMG/M metagenome (GOLD analysis project Ga0222715, IMG submission 165056) | Estuarine water microbial communities from San Francisco Bay, California, United States - C33_9D | ecosystem: Environmental > Aquatic > Marine > Unclassified | place: USA: California...
ACTTGGAAACCAACATGATAAGGCTTATAGTATGGCCTTACACAATAAAAAAAGTCATCAACATCTAAGCTGTCAAAAAGAATTTGATTTGATCTGATAACACCTTCAAGTGATTCTTTTGCAACCTGAAATAGCTCCTGACACATTGGATGTGAAATACCAAGAGAGTGAAGTTTTAAAAGTGCGTCAGCAGCCCTTTTGTATGCCAAAATGGCTTTAGTATTGTAATCAAGAAAGATTTTTTCAGCGGGAAGACTTGTAAAACTTTTATAGATACCATTAATCGCTTTATTATGTGTAGATAGGTGGGCTGTAGCAAATCGTGGAGTTACACCAATTGAAGCGCCAATATTCATAGCCAGTCCAGATGCTTCTTTAAGTGGCGATGACGAATCTCTAGAGGGGTCAGTAATTTCATGTCTCCGACAAGAGGCCATATAGAGACCTACATTGCCTAGTAAATCAAATGCATTATCAAATCCCTCATCCGTATTTCCTTCGGAAAGCAGTTTTTTTATAAATTCTCTGCCCTCATTTTCAATCGATTTTTTTATTCCATCGCCAACTAAATGAACATTGATTCGTTCAGGCTGTTTTTTATAAAGAAATTCAAGTTCAGTATTCATTTCAACAAAACTATTTCTGATCCAATGATCAAAGGCAATGGAATTTGGGGTCATTTAAAACAAGGTTAATTAAAAACCAAATCTTATCATTTTTCTTTAAATTTATTTCACTAAAATCTTCTTATAATTAAAATTATGTTGAATATAATCACTAAAATAATGATAAATAGCATAGAATATAACTCATAATATGAATAATAATAATGAATATTACTATGGATTCTAAAGATTTACGTATCTTGATGCTACTTCAAAAAAATGGAAGAATGCCCATTTCTGAATTAGCCAAAAAACTCAATATGTCTGATACGCCTTGTTTAAGGCGTGTTAAAAAAATGGAAGAATCAGGTGTGATAAGTGGATATTCCGCAAACATCTCTGCTGACAGTATTGGTTTTAATGCTATTGTCTATGTTTTTGTTCGTCTTACTGAGAATTCAAATGCTAATGCTGACATGTTTGAGAGTGCTGTTAAGAAATTAACTGAGATTCAGGAGTGCTCTGTTATTTCTGGATCTCATGACTATCTTTTAAAAATTATCTCAAGAGATCTGCTGAGTTATGAAAGTTTTATAAAGCAATCAATCGGAAATTTAAGATGCGTCTCTAGTATTGAATCCACTGTTGTTCTGAAGCAGACGTTTGCTAGATATGAACTTCCAATAGATGAAGCTGAAAAAAAATCTAATTTTTTCTAAACAGAGGTATTTTCTGATATGAGGCCGCAGCTCTGATTTGCAGGAACTGCAACTTTAATTTTCTTTGGTAGACCTAAATCAAGATTGTTTACATTTTCAATGAAGTCTTGTTGGTTAAATGATTCTTTTATCATGGAGTTGAATTTTTTCTCCTCACCAATTGTGCTCACTGAGAGGCCATTGTAGTCATGAGCTGGATAGACTTCAGTTGAGTCGGGAAGCTTAAATAGCTTTTGAATGGATTTATAAAGCGATTCGGCAGAACCACCCTGAAAATCGCATCTTCCAGTACTTCTAATGAATAGCGCATCACCAGTTAAAAGTTTATTTTCAACAAGGTAAGACATGCATCCAACCGTATGACCTGGTGTTTCAATTGTTGTAATTTCATATTGTCCAACATTAAGAATATGGCCTTCGCTGACCATGATATCTGAACAGGCTTCAGCGTCAATATTCTCCATTCCAATGACTATTCTTGCATCTGGATAGTATTTTTTAAGGGGGCAGGCACTCGTTATATGGTCAGCATGTATATGAGTTTCAATAATGAATTTCAGCTCAAGATCTAGTTCTTTGAGTAAGGCCGTATCTCTCTCAATCATGATATCTACTGCGTCAACAATAGCGGCTTCTTTAGATACACTATCGGCTATTAAATAAGTGTAAGTGCAACTCTCTCTTTCAAAAAGTTGTTTAAAAATTAGGCTCATATGTAATTTTCCTTTAAGACTTTACAAAAATTATAACTCAATTTAACAGTTGTATTTAGACTTCATTTTTTCAGTTTGAATATAGTAATCATAGAGCTTAAGATCTGAGGCTGCATGTTGATCGAGAACGATAGTAGCATTTTGATGATTTTGAAGAACACTACCAGGACAATATGCAGATAGTGGGCCCTCGATGACGTCAGCAACAGCTTTGCTCTTGTGTTTACCAAGCCCAAGCAGTAGAATATTTTTGGCCTCCATGATGGTTCCAATTCCCATCGTGATAGCCAGTGATGGCTGGTTCTCATTGCTTTCAAAAAAGCGCGCATTTTTTGAGAGTGTATTTTTTGTAAGTGTTTTCACTCTTGTTCTAGACTGCAAACTCGAGGTGGGCTCATTAAATCCAATATGTCCATTTGATCCAATTCCTAAGAGCTGAAGACCAATACCCCCATGCTCATTTATTTCATTTTCATAGTGAGAGCATGCTAAATCGAAATTATTATCGAAACATTCTGGAATAAATGTTTTATTTTGATCAATATCAATATGATCAAAGAGTTTCTTCTTCATGTATTGTCGATAGCTTTGATTATGGTTTGGCTCAAGGCCGATGTACTCATCCAAATTAAAAGTGACTGTCTTACTAAAGCTAAGCTTCCCTTCCTTATGGCTACTAATCAATGCATCATAAGTTAAAAGAACTGAGCCTCCTGTTGCCAGACCAATAACTGGATTATTATTGTCATTTATATAATCTGCAATAAATTGACCTGCAAATTTACTAGCCTCTAACTCAGTTGGAAGAATGACAATTCTCACAATTGTCTCCGTTGAATTGGATTTCCTGCAATCCAGACACTCTGAACTCTGAAGTCAGAGTCAAAGTGGACTAAGTCAGCCCTGTAGCCTTCTTTGATTTGACCGAGGTGGTCAGATACACCAATGTATTCAGCTGGATAAAGAGTTGCCATTGAGATAGCACTCTCAAGAGGAATCTTACATGTCTGATAAGCATTTTTTATAGCATCAATTTGTGTTATGGAAGATCCTGCAAGCTTGCCCTCTGAGTTAATGATACGACCCTTAGATTCACTCACTACTTCATCATAAAGTTCAAATGATGGCTCACCATGGTTTATGGTTGCCATAGAGTCAGAAACAAAAAATAATTTACCCTCAGGCTTTTGCTTATAAGATAAATTTATGAGTGATGGATGCACGTGGTGTAAGTCGACAATAATACTAGCCCATGTTTCATCAAAATCTAATGCAGATCCTACTACTCCAGGCTCACGTGCTGAAATTTGACCCATTGCATTGAATAAATGAGTAAAGCCATCCAGCCCAAATTTTATTGCTTCCTCAAGTTGGTCATAATTTGCATCGGTATGTCCTGCTAAGATCTTAAAGCCTAATGATTTAAGACTTTTCAGCTGCTTTATTGAAATGCATTCTGGCGCCAATGTCAGCATCACAGGAATCTGATCTAGCGTTTCAAATAAATTCATATAGGTAGCATTGATTGTATTGATGAATTGCTTTTGGTGGACCCCCCGATACTTCACATTAAAAAAAGGACCCTCTATATGAATACCTAATAGAGATTTATTATTATTAATTTCTTTTGAAATGGTATTTGAGCATTCTTGAAGAACCTTGAGTGAATCACTAATGACGGTTGGCATGATACTAGTTGTACCAAAATATTGGTGTGCACTTATAATCGTATTTAGGCTTTCTTTATCTGGTGAATTATTAAATAACTTACCTCCTCCTCCATTGACCTGAAGGTCTATAAATCCTGGGGATAGAGTGCCTCCGTGTAACTTTTGAATTTCAAAATCTTTCGGGATCTCAGACTCACCAACTATCTCAATAATATTTTCATTTTCAAACAATAAAGCTTTGTTATGGACAAATTCCTTGCCAGAAAAAATTCGTGCTCCTGTCAATGCTTTTTTCATCCAAGTTCTACCACATAGTCATATCGATCACCACGATAGTATGATTGAGTATATTCAACGACTCTCCCATTAGCATCTTTGCCGCGTCTCTCAACAAACAAAATAGCGCTTCCGGGATTAACTTCAAGTTTGTCAGCTAGATTGTCATCGGCTATAATGGCATGAATATTCTGTTTGGCAGTTACAGGATTCATATTTTTAGCTTCTAAAAGTTCATAAAGGGAATTATCTAGTGCCGATGTTATGGATATGATGGAGGCAGGGATGACTGCAATTTCATAGAGTAGCGGCTCATTGACTAAGTAACGAACACGGTTAAGTCTGTGAACTAAATCACCTTCGCTTAAATTCAGGATTAAGGCCTCCTTAGGTGAAGCCTTTCCTTCCTCTCTAAGGATTACTCTGGAGTATGACTCCAGTCCTCTTTTTTTCATATCTGCTGTAAAGCTGTTTAACGAGGAGAGGTTTTTATGTAGAACAAGATCAACATTGTCAGAGACTATCGTCCCAGCACCTTGTCTTTTTACAAGTAAACCAATTTCAACCAGCTGATCAATCGCTTTTCGTACAGTAATTCTTGACATCTTCAGACTCAAAGCTAAATCCCTCTCTGGAATGAGAGCATCACCCGGACTTAGGAGTCCCTCTTGAATGGCATTATTGAGTGAACGAGATAATTGCTTATATAAAGATTCTGAGCTATTACTTGATGGCTTTAAAAAATCAATCAAATTGTCCGTGGCAGTCATAATTTTTTTGTTTATTAGCTGAAAAAGTACGTATCAAAAAGAAAATTGGTATTTAATTGGTACTATTATATACCTATTCATTTTATTAATCAATTACTAGAATTAGATTTTTTAGAGATTAAATTTAAATCATACAATTAGATCTTTTAAATAAAATAAATTAATAAAACAAAGATATCAGGGTGTTTTTTCTAAAAAAAAAGATAAATTTTAATTTTTTTTTAAATTTAATTTGTTAATTTATAATCAGCTGTTATATAATACCATTATATTACCAATTTGAAATAAACTATGTATTCATCTTAATGAGTAGATAGCCTATTTTTAGATAGTGAGAACTGAGGATGAGTACAACAGATTTTGTAATAAAAACATCAATCAATTCAGAGAACTATTTTTGTTCTAAGCTTATTAATAACTCGCATGAATCAATTGAAAGTTTTATGTTTTGCTTTAGCCTACTTGCACCGGTTAAGGTAATTGAAAACTGCGTTTTACATTTGAGTTCTGGTGGTTATGCTGAGATAAAACCGAAAGATGGTTTTGTCTTAAATCCTGGAGATGTGTGGAGCTTTAAGTATGCTTATGAAGAGTCTAGGCACAAGCCAATGAACTATAGATGGTCTCCTCAAGGCTGTTTTTTAAAAACTAAGAATCAACAAATATTCGAATTAAATGTGATTGATTTAGACTTGGAAAGAATCTCCTCCGTGGCACCAATTCCCCATATTCCGGGAGATAAATTAAATTTTGAATCACTGCGATTGGTGCCACATCCTTATTCATGGTCGTCAAGTACTGGAGTATGCAACTTATGTCCTCCAATTAATGTTTTCTGTGATGATAACTTAACAATTACCAGGGGGTATGAGTCAGCTTGTGATCTTGGTAAGCGCTTAAATCTTAATTTCTTTCCAGAACAAACAAACAATGAGAGTCTAGCTGCAACAACTTCAATAAAGATTAAGTATCTTGCATCTGTCGAAGAGTCATCTTATGAAATTACTATCACAAGTGATGTCGTTGAGGTTACTGTGGGTGATGAAACTGGCCTTTACTATGGCCTTATCTCTCTAATGCAACTAGCTCAAACTTATCATCAATTAGTGCCATGCGGCACAATAATTGATAAGCCTCGCTTTAATTGGAGAGGTCAGCACTTGGACACGGTTAGGCACTTCTATTCAGTGGATAGTGTGTTAAAACTTCTAGATTTAATGAGTCTGTTTAAGCTCAATAAGTTCCATTGGCATGGCGCAGATGATGAAGCATTTCGATTTAAACTGGCTGATGATTATGATATTGCTACTTCAACCTCTAAAAGAGGCGATGGCCAACTAGTGCCACCTGTTTTTGGATCTGGACCAGGACCAATCGGAGGTTGTTATGACTTGGCTGATATTAAGAGAATTACCGATAGAGCATCAAAAAATTATATTGAGGTAATGCCTGAATTTGATTTACCAGGCCATAATATGTCTCTACTGAAACTTTACCCTAGTATGCGCGATCCTGAAGATCAAAGTTTTGAAGTTTCAGTTCAAGGTTACTCTGAAAACACTCTAAACCCTGCGATGCCAGATACATCATCGATTTTAGAGAATGTAATAGATGATCTCTGTAAAGTGTTTCCTGGCGAATATATTCATCTAGGTGCTGACGAGATTGCGCCTGGCGCATGGAGCGAATCACCTTTAGTTGATGCTTTAAAAGCCAAACACAATCTCGAAAATAGTAAGGATGTAGCATCTTGGTTTATTAATAAACTTTCAAGAAGAATTGAGTCCAATAATAAAAAAACTGCTGCTTGGCAAGAGGCTGAAGATGGTCATCATCATGATGAAAAGACAGATAAGTTACTATTTTCTTGGCAGAATCTAGAGTCTGGGTTCAACCTAGCAAGACAAGGTTACAAAGTTGTTCTTTGTCCAGCTGAGCATATCTATTTCGATATGGTTCAAAGTAGAAATTATGCTGACCGTGGCGCGAATTGGGCTGCCGTTATTCCATTTGAGAGGACAGTAGACTGGGAAATAATTCCTGAAAACGAGCCAGAGCTTGAAGCGAATATAGAGGGTATCCAAGGACATCTATGGAGTGAAACAATTCTTGAAGATTGTGAAATGGAGTCTATGTTGTGTCCAAGAATTTTGGGGTTATCAGAGAGCGCATGGTCGAGTCAAAACGTTAGACGCAGCGGTGATGAGCTAAATGATTTAGCACTCAACAGCTTCAGAAACTTATTTGAAAAAATTAATTGGGACTTTTATAAGGCAGAGAATTTTGATATGATGTCCGGTCCTGCAAAAAATAAGGAGGCTTTGGTCAATGAGTAATTTGATACAAAAGCTTAAACCAAAAACTAAAGCGCAAACTACAACACTTTTTGCTTGGGCGCTCATTGCTCCTGCGGCATTAGTTATGTTTTGGATTGTTGTATGGCCGCTCTATGAAACATTTCGCTTGTCTTTTACTAATTCAAACTTAGGAACCCTAATGGGTGGAGCGGAATACATTGGATGGGAAAACTATGAAAAAGCAATAGGTGGTCGAAAGTTTCCTTCAATTGTAACAAGAACTTTTTACTGGATGTTTTTATCAGTTGGTCTAAAGATAGTTTTGGGCTTAATAGGCGCTTCATTACTTGCAAGTAACATCAGAGCTAGAGGTCTTTTTCGTGCATTGGTTATGCCGCCATGGATTGTACCAATTGCGATTGGATGTTTTGGATGGTTGTGGTTATATAATGGCCATTTTGGACTCATTTCAAATTTTATAGAAATGGTCGGCATTACAGATGGACCTTTCAGTTTTTTAGCCTATAAGCAGAGTGCCTTTTACTCAGCAGTTGTTACTGATGTATGGATTGGAACACCGATGGTAACCTTGTTCTTTTTGGCAGCAATACAGGGCGTGCCTAAAGATCTGTATGAGGCCGCTTATGTTGATGGTGCCTCACGCTGGTACCGCTTTAGAAGAATAACTTTGCCACAAATCATGCCAACAATAGTTTCAATGGCTCTTCTCTCTGCAATATGGACATTTAATTCTTTTGAGATTATTTGGATATTAACTGAGGGCGGTCCTCGTGGAGGAACTACTACATTAATTATTGATACCTTTAAGACTGCCATTTTTAGTTATAAGTTTGGTGCAGGAGCAACCAGAGCAGTCTTAGTAGTTCTTATACTTGGGGCTTTCTCTATACTTTACTTGACAGTTCTTAATAGACTCAACAAGAGGTATGGTTATTCAGGGGTTCAAAAATGATGGATAAATATTCACTTCTGCAAAAAATAGGGATTTATTCCTCTCTTGCATTATTCATTCTATTTATGCTTCTGCCATTTGTTGAGATGTTTATTGCTTCATTGAGGCCACTTACACATTTATTTAGTAGGCCTGATGTTCCAGTTGGAGAAACGATGACCTTTATGGATTTTATGAGCCGTTTCTATTCAGAAAATATGAGTTTTCAGGCATATAGGGATATGTGGGTTACCGTTCCTCAGCTACCTCGTTACATCTTTAACAGTGTATTTTTATCAACGGCCGTAACGTTTTTTTCTATGTGTTTTATTGTCCCCGCTGCATATGCATATGCCCGTTTCGATTTTCGAGGCAAAACTGCCAGCCTTACATTATTTCTTGCAGTGAATATGTTTTCTGGGGCTGTGCTGCTGATTCCTCTATACAAACTATTAAGAGTTTATGGCTTATTAAATACCTATTGGGCAATGATAATTCCTGGGGTTGCTTTCCTGATACCCACTGGAATTTGGTTGCTTAAGTCGTTTTTGGAGAAAATTCCTTATGAGCTAGAGGAGGCAGCATTTGTAGATGGCGCATCTAGACTTTATACCTTGCGCCGTGTAATATTGCCTTTAGCAGTCCCTGGATTGATTGTAGTCGGTGTTGCCATGTTTATTGGTGCGTACGCACAACAATTTTTATTTGCAATTACATTTAACCAGGAGCGAGACTATATGCCTCTACCTGCTGGCATATTTGAATTTATTGGGTATCAAGACGTGCTGTGGAATGAAATGATGGCCGCGAGTCTTGTTGGAATTCTGCCCGTGTTGTTAATTTTCCTGTTTATGCAGAAACATCTCATAGCAGGGTTAACTTCAGGAGCAGTAAAGGAGTGAGAGTAAATATCTCACATAAAGTATTACTAGGTTCTTTTTTAATCTAGTAATTTGTTGTAAAAATAAAAGGAGAAGTAAATGAAAAATATAACTAAAGCACTTTTCTTAGCAGTAATGGGAGCAGGGTTAATTGCACCAGTTCAGGCCGAGGAAGTTCATATGATTATGTGTGGCGGAGAAATTCGTGAAGCTGATCAAGCAGTAATTTCTGCTTTTGAAGCTAAGCACTCCGGTGTTACGGTAAATGCAGAAGCTGTTCCATGGGGAACATGTCAGGATAAATCTATGACATTAGCAGCAGCTGGTGATCCAGTTGGGCTTGCATACATGGGTTCACGTACTCTAAAGCAATTGGCACGAAGCGGCTTGATTGTTCCAGTTGATATTTCTGATGAGCAGCAAGGCATGTATCAGCCAGGTATCCTCAATACAGTTACTGATGGTGGAAAGACTTGGGGATTCCCACACGCTTTTTCTACAAAAGCTTTGTTCATCAACTGTGGTTTAGTTGAAGAGGCTGGTATGGCATGTGTAGCTCCAAAGACTTGGGCAGGTATGTACAACATGGCTAAAGCAATTAATGACAATACTTCAGCTGCAGGTGTTGGTTTAGCTGCTAAAGACTTTGACAATACAATGCATCAGTTCTTAAATTACTTATATAGTAATGGTGGTTCTGTAAGTAATGCAGATACTGGAGAAATCACTTTCAACAGTCCAGAAACTATTGAAACACTTGAGTTTGTTGGTAAATTAGCTGGTGTTGCTCAGGAAGGACCAACTGGTTATGAGCGCTCTCAGCTGACTCAACTATACAATGATGGTCAGATTGGAATGTATATCAATGGACCATGGGGTGCTGGACAACATAATGACAATATTGCTGAAATAGTTGTTCCTATTCCTGCTGGACCTAGTGGAGAAAGTGGAACATTATTAATCACTGACTCAATTGCGGTATTTAAAGGGTCTGCTAATGAAGGCCTTGCTATGGAATTAGCTGCAATGCTTTCATCAGGTGAAGCTCAGTACGATCTTGATATGAGCTGGGGATTAACTCCTATCATGCAATATGAGAAAATGATGGATGATGTTTACTACGCAACTGATTATTGGCAAACTTTTGTTGATCCAATTGGCAGTGGTGGACCAGAGCCAATGTTTGAGGACTTTAAAGCACTTCAGGCAGGAATCAACAGCGCAATCCAAGGCATAATCTTGGGTGAGGGTTCTGCTGCTGATCTAGTTGCTGAGGCTGCAGAAACTTTAGAAGAGGGTCTGTAAGTCAAGTAATTAATCACAGGGGCAATGAAAATTGCCCCTGAATTGTTTGAGGATAGAATTAAAAGTACGTTAAATTTATTGAGCGTTCTTTTAAGTCTGACTTTGTCAAAAAGTCTCTTGTAAATTTAAAATGCGTCGTTAAGTACGCATGAATTAGGATAGAAATATGGCGACTGTAAAACTTGAGAACATTTATAAAAGTTTTGGTGAAACTGAGGTTTTATTTGATATCAACCTTGAGATTAATGATAAGGAGTTTGTTGTTTTTGTTGGCCCGTCAGGTTGTGGAAAAACTACTCTGCTAAGGATTATTTCAGGTTTGGAAGAAGCTACAAGAGGAAACGTAATAATAGATGATAAGGATGTATCAAATGCACCTCCAGTTGAGAGAGGCATCTCAATGGTATTTCAATCCTATGCACTTTATCCTCACCTTTCTGTCTTTGAAAATATTGCTTTTCCTTTAAGAGTTGCAAAAGTTAATGAAAAAGAGCTTGAGGAAAAAGTTTTTAAGGCCGCTGATATTCTTCAACTAAGAGACCGTTTAGGCTTTAAACCTGGTCAGCTTTCAGGCGGACAAAGACAAAGAGTTGCAATTGGTCGTTCGATTGTCAGAGATCCAAAAGTATTTCTCTTTGATGAGCCATTATCAAATTTAGATGCTGCACTTCGGGGTGACATGAGAGTGGAGCTAGCAAAGCTTCATCAAAATTTAAATTCAACTATGATTTATGTCACACATGATCAGATTGAAGCGATGACGATGGCAGATAAGATCGTTGTTTTACATGACGGCGTTATAGAACAGGTTGGCTCGCCAATGGAACTATATCACAACCCTAAAACAAAATTTGTAGCAGGCTTTATTGGCCACCCAAATATGAATTTTTTAAAAGCAAGTGAAGTAAAAATTGATAATGGTAAATTGACAGCAATTATTGGTGATACTTCATTAAATATGGCTATAGACGCTGGAGATTCAAAAGAAGGTGATGATTTAGAAATTGGGATTCGACCAGAAGATCTTGTGGTATCAAAGAAGGGAGGTGTCCCAATGAATGTCGATGTTGTTGAGCATATTGGGGCAACTGTGATTTTATATGGCTCTGTTCTGGATAATAGTAATTTTTGTGCAGTGCTGCCTAGTGATTCAATTATAAATCCGGGTGATGAGATTCATCTTACAATAGATCCAAATAAAGGCCACGCTTTCAATTCATCAGGTCAAGCACTTAAAAGAATTTAGAATAGGAGATTAATCATGAGGACAGGTATCGTTGGACTTGGCTTAAGGGCTGGAAATGTTCTTAAAATGATTATGGACGATATGCCAGAAATGGAACTGGTTGGCTATGTAGATCCTGATCCATGCGGCTTATCAATTATTGAAGAGCATTCCAATTCCATAACCCAATACCAGACTCTTGCTCAAATGATTAACGAGTCCAGTCTTGATCTTTTGTGGGTAGCCTCTCCAAACCATCTTCATTTAGAGCATATTCGTCTAGGTCTTGAAGCAGGTTTGAAAGTTTTTTCAGAAAAGCCTATAGTGACAACCAAAGAAGATAGTTTTGCTTTAGCTAAATTAATTCAAAAATATGGTGAAAATCAACTCATTGTTGGACTTGTTTTGAGGTACTCAGTCCATATGAGGGAAATGAGAAGAGTTCTTGATGAAGGTACTTTGGGGAAGATAACTTCACTGGAGGCTAATGAGCATATAGCGCCCTATCATGGATCATTTTTTATGAGAGATTGGCGAAGGCTTGAGAAATATTCAGGCGGCTTTATGCTAGAAAAGTGTTGCCATGATATCGATCTTTACAATGGCATTGTTGGTGAGAGGCCAGAGAGGGTCGTTAGTTTTGGAGGAAGAAATAATTTTATTCCTTCAGAAGAGCCAAGCGGAAATGAGCATGATGATGTTTATCAAAAAAAGCATTCTTATTGGGAAAATGTTGAAAATCCTTTTACGAGTGATGCCGATATTATTGATCACCAAAATGCATTAATTGAATACCCCAACAATGTAACGTTTTCTTTTCATACCAGTATCAATGTTCCTGATGAGCAGAGGCGTTTCTGCATTATTGGATCTAGAGGCATGGCTGAAGGAGATTTTGGAAGAGGTGGTCTTAAAATTACAGACGCCAGAACAGGTGAGTGTCTTGAGGATCATGACTTTAGTATTCCAGAATCTTCAGAGGCGGGAAATTATCCAGCGCACTATGGGGCAGATAAGCTTATGAGTGAAGATATTGTAAGTTTTCTCAGAGGAGATTTAACTTCTTTGCCAGTGGGCCCTAAAGAAGCAATAGTAGCAGGTCTTGTCGCTATGGCAATTGATGAGAGCATGAAGACTGGACAGATTGTCGACATGAATCAAACCTGGGTAGAGCTCGATTCATTATATTAAGGAGTAGGATTTGATTAAAGGAATAAGTTATCTATCTTTTGAGAATGGTCTTTCTAACACTGAGTCTATTGATTCTGCTTTAACTCAAACCAAATCCAATGGTTTTGATGCTCTTGAACTTTCAGTTTCGAGTGAAGGAGTTATTAATACAAGCACTTCAAAAGCTGAATGTGAGATTATCCGAAAAAAAATTAATGACTCAGGCGTTTTTGTAGATAGTATTGCAACAGGTATGAGTTGGGGAGTAAGTCCCACTAGTGATGATGAGTCGATTAGAAAGCAATCGATAAGTCTTCATCAAGATGCAATTAAAGTTGCAAGTTATCTCGAATGCAAGGCGATACTGTTTGTTCCTGGAGTTGTTAAAAGTCCAATTTCACCAGAAATAGTTCGATACGATAGAGCTTTGGATCGTCTTAGAGAGGCTATCAATCAATGTCTTCCGATAGCAGAGGATTTAAATGTTGATTTGTGTATGGAAAATGTTTGGAATGGTTTTTTCTACTCACCAATTGAACTTAGGGACTTTGTAGACTCTTTCAATTCTGACAGATTGGGTATTTATCTCGATATTGGAAATTTGATTGGATATCAGCAGTACCCTCCCCACTGGGTGGAGCTCCTAAACTCAAGAATTAAAAGAGTACAGATTAAAGACTTCCAGGAAAATTTTGATTGGACAGGTAGTTTTAGTTTTTGTGACATTGGTGCAGGTGATGTTCCTTGGAGTGAGACTATTGCAGCTTTAAATTCTATTCAATACAAAAGTACAATTATTGCTGAAATGCTTCCATGGGATGAGACAATTCTATCTCGTACTTCAGTAGCGATGGACCAAATATTTAATTTCAAGTAGGCTTTATCGATATGGATAACAAACTTAAGGTTGGAATTATTGGTCTTGGCAGTATGGGTTCAACACATCTAGATATTTATTCAAAAATTAAAGAGGTTGAGGTTGCTGCAATAGCAGATTCAATTCAGAGTAGACTTGATGGATCCAGTCAGGCTGAAGGAAATATAAGTGGCCAAGCTGAAGGAGGAGTCACTGGACTTAATGCAAAAAAATATCTTGATGGAATGGAACTTATTGATAATCCTGAAATTGATATAGTAGATATTTGCGTTGGAACTGATCTGCATTTCATTTTTGTTGAAGCAGCGCTGGCAAAAGGAAAGCATGTCTTAGTTGAAAAGCCTTTAGCAAGAAATTATGATGAGGCAAAAAAAATAGTCCAATTAGCAGAACAATCTAGCAATTACGTAATGTCTGCAATGTGTCTTAGATACTGGCCTGCTTGGGTTTACTTAAAAGAGACTATTGAATCAAATGCTTATGGAAAATGTTTGTCGCTTAACTTTAAAAGGCAAACAAGTTTCCCTGGCGGTGCTTTCTACACAGACCATAATCAATGTGGAGGGGCTCTTCTCGATCTCCATGTTCATGACACTGATTTTGTTAATTACTGTTTAGGTCTTCCAGATGCTGTTTTTAGTCAGGGATATAAAGGGCCCAGTGGAGGAATTGACCATATTGTCACTCAGTATATTTTTAATGACTCAGATTTGTCACCTCTAGTAAGCTCTGAGGGTTCATGGACTATGCAAGAAGGCTATGGTTTTGATATGTCATATACGGCTAATTTTGAGAATGGGACTCTTAGTTATCTTTTAGGCGAGGATGAGACTCTTAAACTTTTTAGAACAGGGTATGAGCCAGAATCAATCCAGTTAAAAGCAGGCATGGGTTACGAATTTGAGATACGCACATTTGTTGAAGAAATTCTGTCAGGAAGGTCAACAAATCTTGATTTATTAAGGCAAGCTTCAGAGACAGTTGCTATTATAGAAGCAGAAAAAAACAA